>Ga0123356_10008268_pt1 | contig 10354 bp, 9 predicted proteins | sample TergutEmb28metaG_2_FD_92546 | JGI IMG/M metagenome (GOLD analysis project Ga0123356, IMG submission 92546) | Embiratermes neotenicus P3 segment gut microbial communities from Petit-Saut dam, French Guiana - Emb289 P3 | ecosystem: Host-associated > Arthropoda: Insects > Digestive system > Gut ... | reverse complement strand
GCATAGTTGGTTATATTATCGGAGTGATAATCAATTTCTTGGTGTTTGCCGCGATATGGTCATTGTCACTCTTCTGAACAAAAACCCCTTTTACCTTTTTCATTTCGTGTTTCGATCAGACCCTATTTTCGATATGTCCGAAAGAGGTCATGCACGTCTGTGAGACACAATACTGCGGGCGATCTCGATGACATCGCTCATGACGGCGCTTGCAGTTGCCCTTCCGCCGGCGCCCGGTCCGTAGAACGTAGTCTCACCGATAAAGTTACCGCGGACGATGATCACGTTGTCCACCCCGTCAGCGATCGCTAAAGGACCACCTAAAGGTATTATTTCCGGCGCAACGGAACATTTCACTTCACCGTTGACCATTTTCGCTCTGCCGACCAATTTAATGACACAACCTGCGGCCTTTGCTTTTGTTATATCTTCCGCAGTGATACCGCTGATCCCTTTTCTGTCGAACTTTTCAATATCAACTAATTTTCCGAATGCTGTCCAGCACAAAATGCTTAATTTTCTGCAAGTATCGTAACCTTCCACATCAGCTGCCGGATTTAATTCAGCGTAACCTTTTTCCTGTGCATCTTTAAGAGCATCGGCAAAAGAACTTCCTTCCTCTCTCATTTTCGTGAGAATGTAATTGGTCGTTCCGTTAAGTATTCCGATAATTTCCGTGAACTCGTTCACTGCCAAGCATTGTTTGAGCGGACGTATTATCGGTATGCCGCCGCCTACGCTTGCTTCGAAAAGATAACTGACATTATTCCGCGATGCAATATCCGCAAGTTCAAGACCGTGCGTCGCCACGAGCTCCTTATTACTCGTAACAACACTTTTGCCGCTCATCAATAATGCTTTGGTAAACTCAAAAGCGGGTCTCAGTCCGCCGATGGATTCGACGGCAATTGATATTGTTCTGTCGTTCACAACGTCTTCGAAGTTCTTGGTAAGTAATCCTTTCGCAGGATGATCGTCAAAATCGCGTATATCCACGATCTTCTTCACTTTGACGGTATCGCCTACTCTTTTCTCGATCAGCTTTGCATTCTCGACCGTGGTCTCGTAAGTGGCGGAACCGACAACGCCGAACCCGATTATTGCGATATTTATCATGATACCCACCTGTTTTTCAGCAATTTAAATTATCTTTGCCGGTGGCGTATGTGTTATTCAATATTTATTTGAATGCTTTTTATATAGGCTTATTTTATAAAACGGTCGTTCGGACGATACGAATGTCAGAGTTTTGTTACGTATCAAAACAAAGACCAAAAACTCGGGTCAGTATTATATACATGCGGTACCAACCTTTTTGTATAATTTTATCCTCATATTGATAACAAATAACACACTGGCCAATATAATTTTCAATAGTAAAAAAATAAAGGTAAAATTTTCTCACCGAACAAAGATATTAATACGACCATACAATCAGCGTTCCTATTCGAACCCAAAAAGAAGGAAATAAATATGGCCGGTAAGAAGACAAAAGGAACGTCCCGTAAGATCAAGGACAAGTGGAAGGCAAAGGAATGGTACAAGGTGCTTGCGCCCCGTATGTTCAATGAAATGGAAATAGGCGAATCACCGAGCGCAGATCCGGAATATCTGATAGGAAGAACTGCGGAAGTGACAGTTCAGGATCTTACAGGCGATTTTGCGAAGATGCATATAAAACTCAAGTTCAAAATAAACAGCGTGGACGGACACAGCGCAAAAACGTCATTCGTAGGTCACGAGTTAACAAGCGACTATGTAAGAAGGTTAACGAGGAGAAAGAAAACAAAAACGGATCACGTTACTGACGTTCGAACAAAGGACGGATTCACGATAAGAGTAAAACCGATGTCCATCGCAGAAAAGAGAATTCAAACGGCACAGGAACAGGCCATAAGGCAGATCATGGGCGAGACCCTCATGAAAATGGGAACGGAAATGACGCTTTCCGAGATAGTAAAAACTATCGTATCGGGAGAGATGGCAAAGGAACTGTCGAGAGCATGCAGATGCATCATACCGGTGAAACGCATCGAAATAAGAAGATCAGAAGTTCTCGCGGCAGGCGAAGGCGATCCGGAATCCATCATCGATGCGGTATCGGCATCATCGAATGACGAGATGCCGGAAGAAGCATCCGAGGAAACACCCGAAGAGGAAGCATCATCCGAGGAAGATGCAGAAGAAGTGCTCGAAGAAGCATCTGAAGAAGCATCTGAGGAAGAAGCATCAGAGGAAGCCGAAGAAGCATCTGAGGAAGAAGCATCAGAATGAGTAAAACCTATTAAACAAATGCCGAGGTGGCTCAGCCTGGTGGAGCGTCGGACTCATAGGGTTCTGGTCTTACAGACCTCTTCCAGGGAAATCCGAAGGTCAGGGGTTCGAACCCCCTTCTCGGCACCATTCCCTCCATCTGGATAAAACTGGTACTGTTTTTAAAGGACCATATTTTTGACCATGCTTTTGTATCTGTTCCGATCATAATTCCGGACAAATCATAAATACGCTTTAGATGTGTCTCATCTCCGATGAGGATAATCATCTACACCGGAAAAGGAGGCGTCGGAAAGACATCCATGGCAGCTGCGACGGCAAGACGTTTAGCAGCGTTAGGATACAGAACGTTGGCGATGAGCACAGACGCTGCCCATTCTCTTGCAGATTCTTTGGAAGTGCCGATAGGCGGAGCGGTAAAGAATATCGAAAAAAATCTGGACGCTTTGGAAGTTGATATCACATTGGAAATGGAAACAAGGTGGAAGGATATCGAAGAATATGTCAAATTATTCATGCAGTCCCAAGGCATGGACGAACTTTCGGCAAAAGAGATGGCCATATTACCGGGAATGGAACTCATAGCGGCATTGTTCCACGTACTTGATTTTGAAAGGAAGGATCTTTACGACGTCATCGTAATGGATACCGCACCTACCGCGGAAACGTTAAGATTACTGAGTTTTCCGGATGTTTCGCAATGGTACATGACCCGATTATACGGATTATTCAAAAAATTGGTAGCATTGGCGAAATTCACGATCGGAAGATTCTTGGATTTCCCGTTACCGTCATCGGCAGTTCTGAAAAGTTTAGAGGAAATGAACATTAAGATGGCTGATGTGAAGCAAATATTACAGGATCCGAAAAGAACGACGATACGTTTAGTCGTAAATCCGGAACGCATGGTGATAAACGAAACGAAACGTGCCTACTCTTATCTGTGCTTATACGGATTAACGGTTGAATGTCTGATAATCAACAGAATGCTTCCGGAAGACGTTGAGATGGGATATTTCAAAGATAAACTGAATGAACAGAAAAAGTATATGGAAATGATATACCAAGCATTCGAGCCGATGAAGATGTTCTTCGCTTATCAGTTACCTACTGAAATGATGGGCTCTGAGAAATTAGATAAATTATCAATAACGTTATTCGGAGATTCCGATCCGTCGGAAATATATGCATTCGAAAGCCCGATGAAGTTCAGTTCCGAAAAGGATAGTCACATATTATCATTAAAATTACCGTTCGCAACAAAAGGAGAAGTGGAATTATACAGGTCGCATGATAATTCATTGATAGTTCAGGTAGGAAGCCATAAGAGGAACATAGACCTTCCGTTAGTACTGAGGAACTCAGAACTAACGGGAGCGGAGATGAAAGAGAACATATTAAAAATAAAATTCAGGAGGCAGGAGAAAGATGTGCAATGATGATATCGATATAGAAGAATTTGTAAAAAAGAACAGAGAAGCAATAGAGAAAATTCTGAAAGAACAGGATACATCCGCATTCAAGGAGAAAGCGGATGCGCAGAAAGAGAAGGCGGAAGAAGTACTGAAAGGAGTTATAGGAACAATTCTGAATCCTGACATCCAGCGTCATTTCGTAAAAGCCGGAATGGAATTCCTGTCAGGAATAGAGGAATTGCTGAAGAGTGCGCCTTTTCCGGAAAAGGTAAAGGAAACTGTTGAAAAGGCGTATGAGGCGAAAGAGACGTTCGTCAAGGACGTAGTATGCGATCTGAACCCCGATTGCAAGATAAAGAACAAAGAAAAGAAGACGAAGAAGATCGATGTGGAATGACATCCCTAAGCACAAATGACGGTATCGTTGCTGTAAAGACGGCAAGATGCGTGATAACGCAGGAAGTTACGAAAGAAAGAACGGCGTATATGATGCATTTTCCGTACACGGAGAAGTGCGGTGTGTTCGTTACGATAAACAAATTTCCGTCCCTTAACTTGAGAGGATGCATAGGATTCATCGAACCGTTATACGAATTACCGTATGCGTTGGAGCATGCGGCACGTTCCGCGTGTCACGACCCGAGATTTCAAAGTTTGAAGAAAAGTGAACTTGATAACGTTGTCGTAGAAGTTACAATACTCACCAGACCGGAACGTATCATCGTCAAAGAGAAAAAAGAACTTCTCAATGAAATAATAATAGGAAAGCACGGTCTTTTACTGGAATACAAAGACCGCAGGTCGGTATTCTTACCTCAGGTTCCGGAAGAATGGAACTGGAACGTTACGGAATATTTAGAGAATCTTTGCATGAAAGCGGGAATATCAAAAGATAAATGGAAAGATGATGAATGCGAGATATCATCATTCGAAGGAAGGATATTCAAAGAGACAACACCATCAGGTGACATAATTGAGGTAAAAGAATGATCGTCATCGAAGGCCGCATATTCCTTAACGGGGAACTCACAAAGGGAGCGATAGGAATAGAGGACGGTAAAATAGCAGAAATAAAGAAAGTTCTGAAAGGTGACAGGAACATCGATCTCGGAGATCGTATCATACTTCCGGGCGCGATCGATCCGCACGTTCATTTCAGGGATCCCGGACTGACCCACAAAGAAGATTTTACCTCAGGTTCATCGTCGGCGCTGCACGGCGGCGTAACGTGCGTTCTTGATATGCCGAACACAAGACCTGCGGTAACAGACATAAGAACGCTGAATGAGAAGAAGAACATCATCAAAGGAAGGTCATTCACCGATCACGGATCCTTTGCGGCGCTCACGACAAAATGCGATCCCGCAGCATTAGCGGAAAAAGTTTGCGGTTTCAAGTTATTCATGGGATCGACAACAGGCGAGATACTGATGAACGATGATATCGAAATTCAGAGAATGATGTATTCCGTCTCGCAAACAGGAAAAAGGATAAGCGTTCACGCCGAAGATAATAATATGATCTCAGGCGGAGAAGAAAAGAACAACCGTGATCATTTACGCAACCGTCCGGTAACGGCGGAATATAACGCGATCTCAAGATTATCAAGATATAAAGGAATGAAACTGAACATCTGTCATATAACTGACGCAAGATCGGCGGAATTGGCATTATCTTTAGGTTTCACAACGGAAGTTACGACGCATCATCTGTTCTTTGCAGATTCAATATCAGAAAGCGCAGAATTCAAGGTGAACCCACCGTTACGCGATAACAGAACAAGAGATGATCTGTTCAAAGCGTTCCTTAACGATAAGATAACAATGTTCGGTTCAGATCACGCACCTCATTCCCCTGATGAAAAGAAAAGATCATATAACGACGCTCCGGCCGGCATTCCGGGAACGGGAACATACATGCCGATAATGATGGACCTCGTGAAAAAAGGTAACATGAATTTATCACGCATAGTAAGAATGGCATCCGCCGCACCGGCGGATACGTTCTCGATCAATAAAGGAAAGATAGAGAAAGGTTACGATGCCGATCTTGCGATATATGATATGCGCCTTTCGAAGAAGATAAAAGCAAAGAATTTGCACAGTAAATGCAACTACACACCATATGAAGGATGGGACGCGATATTTCCCGACATCGTGCTCATAAGAGGCAACATGATCCTCAAAGATGGAGAATTGTGCGGAGAACCGATCGGAGCGGATATCTTTGAATAATGTTGTCATGAATTTAGATGCGATAGATGTCTCGGAACTCATCGGCAAGAAGATAATATGCCCGCGGGAATGCGGACTGTGCTGTTTATGCCAACCGGAGATATTACCGGAAGAAAGGAACTATTTCAGAACGAAACATTCTCGTTCATTAGTGAAAAGCAATGATCATTTTGCGTTGGCGATGAAAAAGGGAAGAGGTTCATGTGTATTCCTTGACAACGAAAGAAGATGTTCGATATACGACAACAGACCAACGTATTGCAAACAGTTTCCGATACATTTTCATGTCAGCGACCGAATAAAAGCTGAATTAGACCTATCATGCAGAGGCGCCTGGTATAACGACGGAATTTCCGCGGAAACGGAAGCGAAGGAATTGGCATCAAGAAGCAGTATGAGGCTGACATCAGCATTAAGGGAAGCGACATCCGTATACAACGAATTCTTTGATCTGTGCAAAGAAGCTGGTGTCTATGCAGAAAGAACGGAACTGAGATCATCGGTCTCAGAAAATTTAACAAAATTCACAGACCTGAATTACATCGCCAAAGTGATGGATTCGTCACTCGAAGAACCGTGTGTCTCATTAAATGAAATAACACCGGATGCAAAGATGAACATGGATGAACTTAACGAAGCGGCCATGGAGGCGGCATTGGGCTCAATGCAATCGAACGATCCCTTGAACGTTCCCGTTTACTGCGATAAAGAGTGGAAATGGAATCTGTTCATGGTAAAAAAGAACGTGATAGAATGGAGTACTCTCGATAACAACGGCGATATCTTCGTAAAAGGAACGGCCGACCCGAACGAGATATCGCTTCCGAGTCTGGACGCAGATGCGAAATCCGTTCTTCAAAATTATATATCAACGCTGAACCAAAGGGACAGCATGATGGGCAGCGCATTCCATACTTTGGATTCATTGGATTACGAGGACGATATGAGCAACGTATACTACGGTTCGTTATCAGTAGCGATAATCGATCTCATGTGGCGTTCATCAATGATAAACACCTTTTTCAAAACAGGCACCGGCGCAGAAAGCATAAAGAAGCAATTATCTTTTACGATATGGACCGTCTTGATGCGCCCACTATAGGCGCATTCGTATAAGTGTAAAACAACGATGAGATGGCAGGATTGCAGACTGAGCCTGCAACTTACCGCCTCTGACAACAACATATTCTACCAGATATAAATAAATTTTTTTCACATGAGTTATTTCAAATAACGACATTTTTAAGCAAAGTTCTTTGTTATCAGTAGCGACCACTGATCTTATATGGCGTTCATAAATGATAAACACCTTTTTCAAAACAGGCACCGGCGCAGAAAGCGTTACAAGAAGCAATTATCTTTTCGACATGGACCGTTTGACGCACCGACCATAGGCGCATTCGTATAAGCATAAAATGACGCAAAATATCAACCGATAACAGCAACCTAAAGGGGAATAGATGTACTTTCGGTTCTTTCGAAGCGTATATTTCTGGTGGAATTTCATTCGCAATGAATAAAAGTTCTCATGTCTGGCCACATGTTGCACGGTCATGTTCTTTTCATTCGTTCCGATATAAGGGTAACATCGTCTCCACAGGAAACGAAGGTACTTTCGGTCACCCCCTGGAACGGCATAAATACTCATATCAAAATATCTGCTGGACCGGTGAATTTAATGGCCAAAAACAGTAACAGAATGATAGTACATGAGGAACAGGAACAAGACAAATGCAGGATGATGGTTTATCAGCCGGATGATTCGACAAAACTTGAGGTAAGACTTGAAGGCGATACGGTTTGGCTGTCACAGCAACAGATGGCGGAACTATTTAGCACGGCACGATCCAATATTGTAGAGAATATCAAGCGAATATATGACGAGTGCGAACTAGATGTAGCGGCAACCTGTCGGGATCTCCGACAAGTTCGCACAGAAGGGGGCCGAGAAGTAGCAAGGACAATTCCTCATTTCGGTATGGATGTGATAATGTCGATCGGATACCGCATAAATTCAAAAAGAGCCATGCAATTTCGTCAATGGGTATCAGAGATATCGGGAGGCAAAGCAACAATACCCAGTCATGTAGAAAACAGAGGAGAAATAATACTGTATCAGCCCGATAATTCGTTAAAACTTGAGGTAAAAATAGAAGAAGATACCGTTTGGCTGACACAGATGCAAATGGCAGAATTGTTACAAACAACAAAACAAAACGTCAATATACATATCAATAATGCTTTCAAAGAAGGTGAACTGTCCACGGCAACTGTAAAGGAATCCTTAACAGTTCAAATTGAAAACGGCCGCGAAGTTTCTCGTTTCACAAAGCATTACAACCTTGATGTGATAATTTCGGTCGGCTACAGAGTTAAATCGCAAAGAGGCGTCTTCTTCCGCCAATGGGCGACGAAGATACTGAGAGAATATCTTCTGAAAGGTTATGCGATCAATCAGCGTTTCGAACGTTTAGAGTATCGTGTGGGAGAACACGATAAGAAACTGGACTTTTTCATAAAGGCCTCATTGCCTCCGGCTCAAGGTGTTTTCTTTGAAGGGGAGGTATTCGATGCGTACGTGCTGATATCAGATCTTATATGTTCAGCAAAAAAGACGATTGTGCTTATAGACAACTACGTGGACAAATCCGTGCTTCTGTTATTATCAAAAAGACGACCGGATGTTACCGCGACCGTTTACACAAAAGGCATATCAGTACAGCTGCAGTCGGATGTTGATATGCACAATGCACAGTATGCCCCTGTGATAATAAAAACTTCGAACAGATATCATGATCGTTTCCTGATGATCGATGATACAGTTTATTTCATAGGCCCTTCTATCAAGGACATTGGAAAGAAGATATCTGCCTTCGCCAAGATGGAAATTCCTGCTGAGGAGTTGCTCAAAGGAATGCGGATCGGGTGATATGGGATGATGCACAATCGCCCCATCTCGCATCCTCTATAATAGCGCGCCCGAAAGCAATATTCATATACTCAATGGATTATGGGCATGAGGTGGCTCAGGAAATGATGAAACCTTTAACAGTTCTCAGTCAGTCGGTGAACAAGAACGTCATCGTCGAACTTAAAGGAAAAAGAGAATACCGAGGCGTTCTTGACGGTTACGATCCGCACATGAACCTTGTGCTTAAGAACGCAGAGGAAATAGTTAACGGCCAGTCAACGAGAAAACTGAGTCTGACGATAGTACGCGGAGATAACGTCATCTACATTTCACCGTAAGAGGGATAACAATGGGAACAGGCACGCCTGCACAGGGAAGACACAACAAATACAAGACACATATACCGTGCCGCAGATGCGGAAAGCATTCATACCACGTCAGAAGAGGAGAATGCGCATCATGCGGATACGGAAAGATGGCAAAGATGAGATCCTACGCATGGGCAAAATCGCATAATTGAGGAAGTATCAACATGACAGGGCCAAAGCACAGCTGTGGCGTCATCGGAATGTACTGTTCCGATAATGTTGCGGCTGATATTTTCAAGGCCCTGAGAATGATACAGCACCGCGGTCAGGAGAGCGCCGGAATATCAGTGTTCAACGGTAAAAAAGTGGTCACCGTAAAAGGACAGGGAATGGTCAACGACGCCATCAGACCGAAGGACCTTGAATCGATATCCGGTAAATGCGGTATCGGTCACGTAAGATATCCGGCAGCGGCGAACAAGGCCGAGCGTAACACAGAACCGATAGAACTGGAAATAACGCAGGGAATAATCGCGGCATCGCACAACGGCGCATTAACGAACAGCCAAGAACTCAAAAAGAAATATCTTGAGGCGGGATGGTCCTTTTCCACAGATTCGGATTCGGAATTGATGGCAAAGATAATTGCTAAATATCTCACACAGAACAGCGATCCCGTAAAAGCGATAAGATCTGCCATGTCCGAACTGGAAGGCTCATTCTCGTTAACGATACTGTTGAATGACCGTGTCTTCGGTGTACGCGATCAGTACGGATTCAAGCCGTTATGTATCGGTAAATTGGAAACCGGTAATATCCTCGCTTCGGAAAGCGTTGCCATCGATATCCTCGGAGGAAGTATAGTACGTGATGTAATTCCTGGAGAGATCGTCGAGATCACGGAAAAAGGATTCAAATCCTACAGATCAACGACACAATGCCAATACGCGCACTGTATGTTCGAATGGATATACTTCGCGAGACCGGATTCAATAATAGACGGGAAAGAAGTGTACGAAGTAAGAAGAACGGTCGGCGAAATTCTTGCAGAAGAATCTCCCGCTGACGTTGACATTGTCATTCCCGTCCCCGACTCGGGAAGAGCGCATGCATTAGGTTTTTCCATCGGTTCTAAAGTTCAGTACGAAGAAGGATTCATGAGGAACCGTTTCGTCGAACGTACGTTCATACTTCCGGAACAGAAACAAAGAG
>Ga0123356_10008267_pt1 | contig 10354 bp, 8 predicted proteins | sample TergutEmb28metaG_2_FD_92546 | JGI IMG/M metagenome (GOLD analysis project Ga0123356, IMG submission 92546) | Embiratermes neotenicus P3 segment gut microbial communities from Petit-Saut dam, French Guiana - Emb289 P3 | ecosystem: Host-associated > Arthropoda: Insects > Digestive system > Gut ... | reverse complement strand
TCCGTTGTTCTCGTTTGGTAATATCCATGTGGGCTGGCCTCCCTGATTACCGTGCCGTCGTCGCCTAACTTCAGCATAGCATTCGAGGATTGGTCAGCCCATATGTCTTTGGCTTATCGTAGCGCCATGAGGGTCAGACCCCGGTTACAACTCCAGCTAAACCGGCAACCGGTAGTGCTCCTGGGTCATCAGGTCGACGCCGCATTCCATGCTCTCGACCCAGGCGATGAAGTCGCCGACCGCCTTGGCGCCGACGAAACGGGCGCCGTGCTGCGGCACGATCTGCTCGATGTCGAGCTGGCGCACCATGTTGGCCCAGAAGCGGCACACTTTGCGCGAGACGATGTAGCGGCGATGGAAGCCTTCCATCAGCCGGACATGGCTGGCGAAATCGCTGACCGGCTCGGCCGCTGCTTCGTGTGGCAATAACGAGGCGCCGAGATCGCCGGAGAAGAGAATCTTGGCCACCGGATCGTAGAACTGGAAGTTGCCCTCGGCATGCATGAAATGCGCCGGTAGCGCCAGCAACTGGCAGTTGCCGAGGCGGATCACGCTGCCCTGGTCGGGAATCCCGAGAATGCGACCGCTGATGTCGCGGCCGTGGGTGAAGTGCGGCACGAAACGGGTCCACAGGCTGGAAATCATCACCTTGCAATGCGAGGCGACGAACCACTTGTTTACCGAGGCGATGATGTCGGGATCGGGGTGCGAGGCGAGGATGTAATCGAGACCCTTGGACGTGAAGTACTTCTGCATGTCCATCAACAGACCGCTATAGGTCATGTTGCCGCCCGGGTCGATCAGCGCCCCGTGACCGTTGTCGACGACCAGGAATTGGTTGCTTTGCACCGCCCCGGCGGCCGAGTCATCGACCAGGTCGTAGAAGGCGTGGACGATGTGCTTTCCATCATTGAACAACTCGACAGCCATGGTACCCCCTGCTATTAGAAGGGGCATTATCTGCCGACTACTACTTTTTGACTACTCCGAATTAGCCTTTACGTGCATCTGGCCGTCCTTGCTCTGGCTGCCCAAGGTCAATTCGCTGTTCTCGCTCAAGGCGAAGAAGAAGGCATCGACGGCCTTGGCATCGCCGGAAGCAGCGAAGGTCGTCTGGCCGCAAGCGCATTGACCGACCCAAATGGCCTCGATGCCCGACAAGCCGCGCGTGCTGACCGGGTGAATGTCGGTCACGTCGCCGCCGCAGCCGTTGCAGACCAGTTTGTCTGGCCGCGTCGCGGCGATCCTGGCCTGCGCCTGCGCCATGCGCTCGGCCTGCGTGCCACGCGCTTTCGCTTGCCCCATGTCCTTCTCCCATCCTGAAAAGTAGGCAGGATAGCGGCCCGGCCGGCGACTGTCGAATGCCCGGCGGCAATCGCTACTCGCTCTTCTCCCCCTGTGGCACACTGCCGCCATGCATGCCTTTCCTTATCTTGCCGCTGCCGACTGGTTCGCCCTGGTCTTGTTCATTGCCTGCTGGAGCGGCTACGCCTGGTTTTCCGAACGCAGCCGTCAGTCGGATTCCGGTTTGATCGGCGCCAGCCACCGCTACCGCGAACAGTGGGCCTACCGCATGCTCGAACGCGAAGTGCGCGTCGCGGATTCGACGCTGATCGGCAACTTGGTCAGCAGCGTCAGCTTCTACGCCAACACCACGATCTACATCATCGCCGGTCTGGTCGCCGCGCTCGGCGCCTCCGACACGCTGATCGGCCTAGCCGCCGAACTGCCGTTCGCTGGCCGGGCGAGCCGCGAATTGCTTGAAATCAAGCTGATGCTGGTGCTCGCCTCTTTCGTCTTCGCCTATTTCAAGTTTACCTGGGCCTTGCGCCAGTTCAACCTGCTCTCCATCCTGGTTGGCGCCGCGCCGCTCGGCCGACGCGGCGAGCCGGGCATCGACCGCTATGCCCGCCGCGTCGCCGGTACCAACAACCTGGCCGGCGACGACTTCAACCGCGGTATCCGCGCCTATTACTTCGGCCTCGCGGCCGCCGGCTGGATGCTCCATCCGCTGATCCTCGCCGGCCTCGCCCTTGGCGTTCTGGTCGTGCTCTACCGGCGCGACTACAGTTCGCCGGCGCTCGCCTTCCTGCGCGACGACGACTGAACGATGCGGTCGGCCTTGTCTACCGTCACTCGCCAGGCAGGTCGTCGGCCGGGCGCGGCGTATCGCCGCTGTGCTCGATCCAGCCGCCTCCCAGCGCCCGGTACAGATCGACGAGATTGGTCAGTCGCGCCAGCTTGGCGCTGATGAGCGCCTGCTGCGCCGCGTAGAAGCTGGTCTGCGCGGTGAGCACCGGCAGGTAGCTGTCCACGCCGTTCCGATAACGCAGTTCCGACAGCGAGAGGGCGGCCTGGTTGGCCGAGGCGTTGCGTTCGAGCGCCACGATCTGCTGATCGTAGGTACCGCGCGCGGCCAGTCCGTCGGACACTTCGCGGAAGGCCGACTGGATGGATTTCTCGTAACTGGCGATCTCGATGCGTTTCCTGATGTGCGCCAGTTCCAGGTTGGCGACATTGGCGCCGCCAGCAAAAATCGGCAGGGCAATCTGCGGCACGAAACTCCAGGCCAGCGAGCCCGATTTGAACAGTCCGCTGAACTCCAGGCTTTGCGAGCCGTACCCTCCCGTCAGCGAGATCCTTGGGAAAAACGCCGCGCGCGCCGCGCCGATGTTGGCATTGGCCGCGAGCAGCATCTGTTCCGCTTGCATGATGTCGGGACGGCGAATCAGCAAATCCGACGGCAAGCCCTCGGGAATATCGGCGAGCAGCTTTTGCTCGTCGAGCGGCAGCCCCTGCGGCAAGTCCGCCGGTAACGGCGCGCCGAGCAGCAGCACCAGCGCGTTCTCGGCCTGCGCGCGGGCGCGCAGTTGCGCTTGCCGATTGGCTTTTGCCATTTCCACCACGCTCTGCGCCTGACGCAAAGCAAGCTCGGTGCCGATGCCGGTATCGAACTGTACTTTGGCGATGTCGTACGACTCCTGCGCCGCCTTGAGCGTGCCCTGCGTGACTTTCAGCAGGTCGTCGGCGGACAGCATGGTCAAATACTGATCCGCGACTTGCGAAACCAAGGTGATTTCCGCCGCCTTGCGCGCATGGGCCGTGGCGAAATACTGCGCCAGCGCCTGCTCTTGCAGGCTGCGGATGCGCCCCCAGAAGTCGATTTCCCAGGACGCCTGCAAGCCCACGTTGTACAGGTTGTACGGGTTGTCCGGCGCGCTCTGCATGTCATTCGGCACGCGCGCGCGCGTCTTCGCAGCCGCCGCGTTGAGGGTTGGGAACAGCTCGGCGCGCGTGATCCGATACTGCGCGCGCACCGCCTCGATGTTGAGCGTCGAAACGCGCAGGTCGCGGTTATTTTTCAGCGCCATCTCGACGAGTTGCTGCAAACGCGCATCGACGAAGAACTCGCGCCAGCCGATCTCGCTTGCCGTGACGTCGTTGGCGCTACGCCCCGCCGCGTCTGCCTCGGGCTGCGCCGCATAGGCATCGCCTTGCGGATAAGCCTGCGCCACCGGCGCCGCGGGCCGCTCATACCACGGCGCCAGCGAGCAACCCGCGACCAGCGCGGCAGCCACTGCCATTACGGGTAGTTTATGCATCTTCGTCATCCTTCCTTGCCCGAATCGCCGCTGCCATTGTCGCCGGCATCCCTTATCTCGCCCTCTTCATCCTCGTCTTCTTCTACCTCGTCGTAATCGTGCGCGTGGTGTTCGTCGTAGTGCTGGAGCGCAACATCCGGGTCTTCCGTCTCGTGCGCGAATTTCGCGCGCATCACGACGAAGAACATCGGGATCATGAAAATCGCCAGGAAGGTGGCGGTCAGCATGCCGCCGATCACGCCCGTGCCGATCGCATGCTGGCTGCCCGAACCGGCGCCCGTGCTGATGGCCAGCGGCAGCACGCCGAAGCCGAAGGCCAGCGATGTCATCAGGATCGGCCGCAAGCGCAGGCGCGATGCTTCGAGTGCCGCCTCGACCGGCCCCATCTTGCTTTCGGCCTGAAGATTGCGCGCGAACTCGACAATCAGAATGGCGTTCTTCGCCGACAGGCCAATGGTCGTCAACACCCCCACCTGGAAGAACACATCGCTTTCCAGACCGCGCAGCGTCACGGCCAGCAGCGCGCCGATCACGCCGAGCGGCACCACCATGATGACCACGAAGGGAATCGACCAGCTCTCGTACAGCGCCGCCAGACACAAAAACACGACGAGAATCGAAATGGCGTAGAGGATGGGCGCCTGCGAACCGGACTGGCGTTCCTGGAAGGAGATGCCCGTCCATTCGAAACCGATGCCCGGCGGCAGTTTCGCCGCGTGTTGCTCCATCGCCGCCATTGCCTGCCCGGTGGAGATGCCCGGCGCGCCCTGGCCCTGGATTTGTATCGACGAAACCCCGTTGTAACGTTCCAGCTTCGGCGAACCGAAGGTCCAGTAGCCCTTGCCAAACACATCGAAGGGCACCATTCCGCCGGCCACGTTACGCACATACCAGAGGTTCATGTCTTCCGGATTCATGCGATACGGCGCGTCGGCCATCACATAGACCTTCTTGATCCGGCCGTCGAGATCGAGGAAGTTGTTGACGTACTGCGACGCCCAGGCGATCGAGAAGGTCTGATCGATCGCGGTCGTCGGTATACCCATCACTTGCGCCTTTTCGCGGTCGATGTCCACCTTGAACTGCGGCGTATCGTTCAGGCCGTTCGGGCGCACCAGCGCCAAGGTTGCCTTGTCCTGCGCCGCCATGCCAAGCAGCATGTTGCGGGCTTCCATCAGCTTGTCGTGGCCAAGGCCGCCGCGATCCTGCAACTGGAAGTCGAAGCCCGCGGCCGTGCCAAGTTCGGGAATCGACGGCGGATTCACCGGAATCACCATGGCGTCCTTGTAGCCGGCATAGCGCATGAAGATCCGGCCGACCAGCGCCGGAATCTTTTGCTCTTCGCGCTGGCGATACTTGTAATCCTTCATCCGCACGAATATGAGACCGGAGTTCTGGCCGCGCCCCGCGAAACTGAAACCGTTTACCGTAAAGGCGGACTCGACGATCTCCTTCTCTTCCTGGAGCAGATAGTCCGCGACCGTGGCCAAGGTGCGCGCCGTGGTTTCCTGCGTCGAGCCGGACGGCGTTTGCACGATGATGAACATCGTGCCCTGATCCTCGACGGGCAGGAAGGACTTCGGCAGATGGACGAACAGGAAACCGATGGCGACGATCACGCCGAGATAGATGATCAACCAGCGCCCCGAACGCTTGATCACGTGATGCACGCCGTTGTGATATTTGTCGCGGCTTCTGTTGAAAGAGCGGTTGAACCAGCCGAAGAAACCCGTTTTGGCTTCGTGGTGACCCTTGCGGATCGGCTTGAGGATGGTCGCGCACAGCGCCGGGGTGAGAATCAGCGCCACCAGCACGGAAAGCACCATGGCCGCCACGATGGTCAGCGAGAATTGCCGGTAGATGGCGCCCACCGCCCCTCCCGACAGCGCCACCGGCACGAACACGGCGGAAAGCACGAGCGCCACGCCGACCAGGGCGCCGGTGATCTGGCCCATCGCCTTGCGGGTTGCCTCCTTCGGCCGTAATCCCTCCTCCGCCATCACCCGCTCGACGTTTTCCACGACCACGATGGCATCGTCCACGAGCAAGCCAATGGCCAGCACGAGACCGAACATCGACAGCGTATTGATCGAGAAGCCCGCCACCGCCATGATCGCGAAGGTGCCGAGCAGCACGACCGGCACGGCGATGGTGGGAATGAGCGTGGCGCGCAGGTTTTGCAGAAACAGGTACATCACGAGGAAAACGAGCAAGATGCCTTCGAACAGGGTCTTGACCACTTCCTCGATCGACAGCTTGACGAATGGCGTCGTGTCGTAGGGGTATTTGACGGTGAAACCGCGCGGATAGTATTTCGCCAACTCGTCCATTTTCTGGCGCACGAGGCTGGCGGTCGCCAGCGCATTCGCGCCCGGCGCCAGTTGGATGCCCAGACCGGCCGTCGGCGAGCCGTTGTAGCGGGTATCGAAGTTATACGTTTCGCCGCCCAGGGCGATGCGCGCCACATCCTTCAGACGCACCTGCGAACCGTCGGCATTCACCTTCAACAGGATGTTGCCGAAATCTTCCGGCGTGCGCAGCAGCGTCGATGCGGTGATGGTCGCCTGGAAGGACTGCCCCGCCACCGCCGGCGTGCCGCCGAGTTGACCGCCCGCGATCTGCACGTTTTGCGCGGCAATCGCGGCCGTCACATCGGTCGGCACCAACTGGTAGTTGCTCAGCTTGTACGGGTCGAGCCATATGCGCATTGCGTACTGCGAGCCGAACAGCGTGGCCGTGCCGACGCCATCGATACGGCTGATCGGTTCCAGAATGTTCGACGCCGCATAGTTCGCCAGGTCGTAGCGCGACATGCTGCCGTCTTCGGAAACGAAGGCCAGCACCATCAGGAAACTGCCGCTCGACTTGGTGACCCGAATGCCGAGCTGCTGCACGACCTGCGGCAGGACCGGCATGGCGAGTTGCAGCTTGTTCTGCACCTGCACCTGCGCGACGTCCGGGTTGGTGCCGGCGGCGAAGGTCAGGGTAATGGTAGCCGTGCCCGAATCATCGGAAGTGGAGGAGAGGTAGAGCAGGTGATCGATGCCGCTCATCTGCTGCTCGATCACTTGCGTCACCGTGTCTTCCACCGTCTTAGCCGACGCGCCCGGATAGGTCGCGGAGATCTGGATGGACGGCGGCGCGATGGTTGGATATTGCGCCACCGGCAGCATGAAAATCGACGCCGCGCCCGCCAGCATCATGATGATGGCAATCACCCAGGCAAAGATCGGACGATCGATGAAGAAATTTGCCATGAAGCAGGCCCCCGCTTATCGCCCGGCGCCGGAAGCGGCATGCGCCTCCGCAGCAGGGCTGGCTTTTGGCTCGGGGCTGGCCTTTGCTGCCGCGTCGGCGCCCGTCAACATATCCGCTGACGGCGCGCCTGGCGGCGGCGGCGGCGGCAGTTGCGCCGGCACGGTCTTGACCGGCGTGCCCGGCCGGACCTTTTCGACGCCCTGGACAATCACGCGCTCACCGGCATTCAGCCCCCCCAGAACGACCCAATCCTGGCCCTGGGTGCCCGAAGTCTGGATTGTCCGCAGTTCGACCTTGTCGTCCTGGCCGACGACGAGCACCGTCGCCTGGCCTTTCTGGTCGTGCTGCACACCAATCTGCGGCACCAGGAAGGCATTGTTGTTAATCCCTTGTTCGATGCGCGCCCGGACGAACATGCCCGGCAGCAACACCCGGCCGGCGTTTGGAAACAGCGCCCGCACCGTGACCGAGCCGGTGCTCTGATCCACCGTGACATCGGTGAACTGGAGCTTGCCTTTCGCCGCATAGGTCCGGCCGTCTTCGAGGATCAGGGCCACCTGGGCGGCGTTCGGGCCGTCGGTGGCGAGGCGCCCTTCCTGAATCTCCCGGCGCAGCCGCAGACCCTCGAGGCTCGACTGCGTCACATCGACATACATCGGGTCGAGCTGCTGCACGGTCGCCATCAGCGTCGCCGCCCCAGCCTGCACATAGGCGCCCGGCGTGACCTGCGAGACACCCACCTGCCCCGCGACCGGCGCAACGACATTGGTATAGCCAAGATTGATCTGCGCGATCTCCACGGCAGCCTTGCCGGCGGCCACATCGGCCGCCGCCTGCCCCTGCGCCGCGACCGCGTTGTCGTAATCCTGCCGGCTGACCGCATTGGCCTCCACCAGCACCTTGTAGCGGGCAATCAGCGCATCTTGCGTAGCCAGATTGGCTTGCGCCTTCGCCAGCGCGGCCCTGGCACTGTGCAGCGCGGCGACATAGGGCGCCGAATCGATCTTGTAGAGCCGCTGGCCTGCCTTCACCAGCGATCCTTCGGTGAATTCGCGGCGCAGCACCACGCCATCCACCCGGGCGCGCACCTGCGCGACAAGATAAGCATTGGTGCGACCGGAAAGCTCGGAGACAACCGGCACGGCGGTCGGCTGGACCGTGACGATGCCGACCTCGGGCATTTGCGGCGGCGGTGGCGCGGGTTTTTCCCCGCAGGCCGACAGCGTGACAGCAAGCGCCGTGATACTGATCGGGCGAAACGAAATCCATTCAATACGCATGGAACGGCCTCTATGAATCCAATATGAAAAAACGACGCCCCGCCCGGCTCAAGGGGCGCACGCCAGCATTCGCAAAAAACCATCGATGACATGGTCCAGCTTCAACGGCTCATCCGCCTGTTCACATTCAATGCCAAACAGACGCTTCGTCCGATCCTGACCAAGCGCCATCGCCGTCAACAATTCCGCCGCGAATATCGGCTCGACACGGCGCAGGTAGCCCTGCTCCATCGCCCTGCCGAGAAACTCCGCCAGCCGCGCGATCATCTGGCCAAAACCCTGCTCATACACCTCGCGCACCAGCGCCGGGAAGCGCGACGACTGAGCGCACACCGTGCGATAGGAAGCAATGCCTTCAAGGCTGAGCGCCTTGCCGCGGTAAGCCTGGGCAAAGGTTTTCAGGCTCGCCCGCAAATTCTCCGGCTCGCCGTCGAGGTGCACGGTGATTTCGAGAAAGCAGCCCCTCGCCGTCTCGGCGAACAGGTTCTCCTTGCTCTTGAAATGATTGTAGAAGGTCTGCCGCGCCACACCGGCGCGGCCGATGATGGCATCCACGCTGGCCTCGTAGCCTTGCTCAAGGAACAACTCCCTGGCGGCAAGGAGTAACTTCTCACGGTTGCTGATCGGCGCATACATGAGGCGGATTCTATTTTAGACTGGATAATCTAGTCTAGAGGCGTTTGCCGGGCCGGAACACTGTCAGCAGGAACGGCGACGGCGCGCTTCGTACAGGCAGACGCCGGCAGCGACCGAGACGTTGAGGCTATCGACGCTGCCGTGCATGGGAATACGCACCAGTTGGCCGCAATTCTCCCGCGTCAGGCGGCGCATGCCCTCGCCTTCGGCGCCGAGCACCCAGGCTGTCGCCACCGGCCAGTCGGCGGCGTAGAGATCCTGGGCCGCCTCGCCGGCGGCGCCGAGCACCCAGATTTCACGCTCGCGCAATTCGCGCAACGTCCGCGCCAAATTGGTGACCATCACGTAAGGCACCGTCTCGGCGGCGCCGCTGGCGGTCTTGGCGGCCACATCGGTCAGGCCGGCGGCGCGGTCCTTCGGTGCGATGACGGCGTGGACGCCGGTGGCATCGGCAACGCGCAGGCAGGCGCCGAGATTGCGCGGATCGGTAATGCCATCGAGCACCAGCAGAAAGGCCGGTTCCGTCAGCGTATCGAGCACATCATCGAGCCGCGCCAGTTTGCGCCCACCTTCGACGCGGGCGATCACGCCCTGGTGCCGGGCGCCGGGCGCCATGCCGTCGAGCCGCTTGGCGTCGGCGGCGATGACGCGCACCCCCTGCAATTCGGCATGGGCCAGCAGGTCGCGGGCACGCCCATCCTGGCGGCCAGCATCGATGACGATTTCCTTGACCGCCGCCGGGTCGTGGCGCAGCTTGGCGGTGATGGCATGAAAGCCGTAAATCAGGCGGGAAGACATGGCGGTTTCCGGAAAAACGAAGGGAGCATTCTAGCGCAGCCCGGGCGACGGCGACCCGCCGCTCGACCGTGAATCGCCCCGATCTGAAGCCAGTGCGATTGGGGGTTTAGTAAACTGTCACCGTAATTGCGTAATTGTAATTGCGTAATTCGTAATTCCAATAATTGAGCAACTCACCGTATTTTTACGGTTATGCAATCCGAGTGCAAAGGCCCTGCCGTAATTGCAGAGGGCACAAAACATGAATGGGATACAGACGGTCAGAGGTCTGCATTACGCTTTTGATTCGAAGTATCTTCGTATTTTTTCTTTTTTTCTCTTTCTGCGAGACTGCGTTTTCCCAATACAGGGTCAGTTACGAGTATTGTTGAGTCAAAAAGGACTATGGAATATCCCCAGAGGAGCATTGTGTCCTGATAGAAATTGAAGACGGCACGCACTATAGTGCCACAGTCTTTTAAGCGATTATCTCTAGGTAGAACATAAAGTGGCAAATTAATCGGCCCAACGCTTCCATACGAAAATTGTAATGAATTAGTATCGCACGAAGTATGATCGACCTTGGTGTTATAAAACCATTGCATAATTTGGGTAGGTGTATAGAAGGGCCAAGGCACATGAATTTTTGTTGGCGCATTCTTCGTCGGAGTGCCATACTTGGGTGCCTCGAAAAACCCCAACCCGTTTTCCCCGTCACTCTGATACAATTCCATTGTCCTGAACTGTTTGGTTGAGGTTGCGATGAAGTTGCGTAGCGCCATCAAGACAGACCTGTTTGCT
>Ga0123356_10008266_pt1 | contig 10355 bp, 7 predicted proteins | sample TergutEmb28metaG_2_FD_92546 | JGI IMG/M metagenome (GOLD analysis project Ga0123356, IMG submission 92546) | Embiratermes neotenicus P3 segment gut microbial communities from Petit-Saut dam, French Guiana - Emb289 P3 | ecosystem: Host-associated > Arthropoda: Insects > Digestive system > Gut ... | reverse complement strand
TCTTCTTTTCCTCCGATGAAGGTACTGAAAGGAATAAAGAAACATACATTGATCTCTTCGCGAAAAGTTTTGGTAGTACTGCAATTTACCGTTGCTTGTGCATTAATTATGTCCACATTAGTTATTCAGAGACAAATCAGATATGCACAAGAAAGAGAAATCGGGTACAATAAAGACCAACTCATCTATAATTTTCTATATGGAGAAATCAATAATAATTATGAACTTATCAAACGGGATTTGCTCAATTCAGGAACAGCGGCATCAGTATCAAAAATCATGTCGCCAATGTCGCAGGGATGGAACAATACATGGGATGTTAATTGGAGAGGGAAAAAAGATGCAAGTGAAAAATTTCTTTTTTATCTGATCTTTACCGACGCAGATTGGACAAAAACGGTAGGTGCAACTATAATTGAAGGACGCGATATTGATGTTCATGCCTTCGCGACAGATTCTACAGCCATGCTGTTGAACGAAACGGCTGTGAAGATGATGAATCTCGAAAATCCTGTTGGTGAAATTGTTAATCTAATAGGCAGAGATTGGCATGTAGTCGGCGTAGTAAAAGATTTTATTCTTCGTTCTCCATACGACCCTGTGGATCCTATGCTTATTGGCGGTCCGGCAGGATGGTTTCTTACCATGCACATAAAATTAAACGGGAATAATCGTATGGAAGATAATTTAGCTCAGGTGGAACAGATTTTTAAACAACACAATCCGAATTATCCGTTTGAATATCATTTCATAGATGAAGAATATGCCGGCAAATTCGGAGAAGAACAAAAAATTGGATCGCTGATCTCATGGTTTGCAGGTCTAACTATTTTTATTTCCTGTCTCGGCTTATTTGCATTAGTCGCTTATATGACAGAAACACGTAGAAAAGAAATCGGCATTCGCAAAGTATTGGGAGCATCGGTTTCTACTATTACGTTTTTATTGTCCAAAGAATTTTTGATTTTGGTACTCATTTCCATTGCAGTTGCTTCACCAATTGCATGGTGGATTATGGAAAAATGGCTATCAAACTACGCATATCGCACAAGCATTCCTTGGTGGTTATTTATAGCAGTTGGCGGCTTGAATTTATTCATTGCACTTGCAACAGTTGGTTTTCAGGCGATTAAAGCTGCAACGGCTAATCCTGTTGAGGCGATTAAGACAGAGTGAAAAAGGGCTGTCTTAAAAGTCTGTCATGGCGAACTTGATTCGCCATCCCCTGAAAAAATTTACTAACAATCAGAGGATTGCGGGTCAAGCCCGCAATGACATAATAGTTCAAAAGACTTTTAAGACAACCTCTTTATATATTCAATCATTTAATTTATTTATATTTGGTTGTACGAGTATCGTTAATAATGCCATTCCAGTTTAATCCGAAAGCAAAATCATATTTATTACCTTCACTGTCGGTATAGCACTCCATATCATGAGGCGTATCTTCATACTGTTCCTCAACGGTTTTCATGTTTGCCGGCATTTGAAGTGGAAGTAATGCAGACGGTTCTGTTTTGCCGGAAATCAGATCGAGAATTGCCTGATGCTGTACGCCGAAGTTGATAAGAATACCATCTGCCGCATTCTCAAATTCCGACATAACAGTGGGATTATTCATTGATAGAGATACAATCACAGGTTTATCTTTCATTTTTTCTTTCGTATCCAAAACAGACGTCATATCTGTTTTATTGAATGTTTTAACAGTTTTACCTTTATAACTTCTGTTTGTAAATTTTTCTAATGGATCTCCACCGCCAAGACTTACGGCACGGGCGTAGGTTGCAGTATAATCGTTATATTGCAAACTTATAGGCATATAACCGTTTCCTCCATTCTTCCGGTCATTTACATCATAACCGCCGCCGCTATTCGGACTATCAATAAAAACAATTGCAAAATCAGCTTCATCCGGATTATCGACTACATTATAGTATTTTTTCACTAATTCAATATTTACAGGATATTCTGTTCTTGCTTCTGTTTTCATTCCAAAGAAATTGGTTACCGAAGGATAGAAACGTTTTGGAATAAACACATTTTTCTTTTCGGTTACAGGTAAAGCATTTGCTTTGTTTTTAACCATTACAACAGATTTCAGTTGTGCATTATAAGCTTCTTGCATAAAATCGGGATTCCCAACTATCGACTGCGACTCGGCAGGATCAAGATATGGATTTTCAAACAATCCGCATCGGAATATATTGAGTAATAAACGAATTGCAGAAGTTTCAAAACGTTCTCTCATTGCCGGTTCTCCAAATTCTTTTACTCCCATTTCGTAAGCTTCAATCACAGGTTTCATATCGTTGTTCCCTCCAAATTGGTCACATCCGGCTTTTAAAATTTGGTAATGGCGTTCTGCAACCGTTAAATGTTCCATGCCCCAACACATACCTCCAAAAGCTTCTACAGCACGTGAATCAGAGGTAACTCCCCAATCTGTACAAACAACGCCATCATATTCATACCTTGTACGAAGTTGATCCTGAATCAGATATTCGCTGTAAGCGTTTCCGACATTTTTTCCTGTCGGATCTTGGCCTTTAGAAATCGTATAATATGGCATAACGGCAGAAGCTTTCTTTGTTGCTCCATTCAATTTAAAAGCTCCTTCAAGGAAAGATTGTTTATGCTTTTCTAAGTCATTACCCGGAAAAACTGCATATTTACCATAACTAAAATGGGCATCACGGCCACCTTCGCCTGAGCCTCCACCCGGCCAATGTTTCACCATAGCGTTCACACTTTCATAACCCCATCCGTCTTTTATTTCTTTATCTTTAGATGAAGTTTGAAAACCGTCAACGTAGGCTCGCGCCATATCGGTAGATAAACCAGGATCTTCTCCAAAAGTACCGCTCGTACGACCCCAACGCGGCTCTGTTGCTATATCAATTTGTGGAGAAAGCGCTGTTGTAATACCTAATGCTCGATATTCAAGCGAAGCTATCCGGCCAAAATGTTCAACAAGCTCCGGATCAAAAGTAGCAGCTAAACCAAGAGAACCCGGCCACATAGAAATTTGTCCTCCGGCGCCATAGTTATATTCAGCGCTTGCCATCGTTCCGTGACGAGGATCGGAACTGTTATTTGCAGGAATTCCAAATCCAATGCCTTCAACTAATGCCTGTACATTATTGTTCCATTCTGCAGCTACAGTAGGGCTTTCTACTCGTGTAATAAGAACATGCCGCAAATTATCTTCTGTTAGAAACTTTATTTGAGCATCGGATAAATCGGAAGGTTTTGCTCCGCTCTCTTCAAAAGTTTTTCCATTATAAGTCGAAGCTCCAAAACCGCTTGAAGCGCCGGGAATGGATTGATGTGCGCTGTATAACATTAACCCTGCTATTTCTTCGATTGATAACAGAGATGCAAGATTAGCCGCTCTTTCTTCCGAAGAAAGTCGCCAGTCTTCAAATGCATCAAGTACTCCATTTTTATTCAAATCCTTAAATGCAAAACCGTCAACAGTTAGTATGTTAACTCCGGAATTCGGAGAATAAGCCAATGAGGGAGCATTTCTTTGTTTAACAAGCATGTAAGTCCCTTTTGATTCTTCACTCCATCTTTGATAGGAACAGCCGGTAGATATACCTGAAATTATTCCCAAAGAGATTAAAATTAAATTTAAATATGTTTTCATAATTTTTTAGAAATATAATTGTTATTAATTGAAATATCAATTATCACCTTGTCCATAATACGCTGTTTCTCCGTGTTTACGGTAAAAATGTTTTTTGATAAGTTCTTCATTCATTTTCACTTCGGGATTAATTAGAAAGCTAATGAATGCCATTTTTGCAATTTGTTCCAAAACGACGGCATTGTGTACTGCCTGATGTGCATCACTTCCCCAAGTAAAAGAACCATGATTATTAACTAAAACAGCAGGAGTAAAATCCGGATTTAGTCCTTTAAAGCGTTCAATTATTACTTTTCCGGTTTCACGTTCATATCCTTTTGCAATTTCTTCAGATGTCATTAAACGGGTACAGGGAATATCGTCTTTGAAATAATCGGCATGTGTAGTACCGATGTTCGGAATATCTTTTCCCGCTTGAGCCCAAGCAGTTGCGAAAGTTGAATGTGTATGTGATACACCACCGATATTAGTGAATGATTTGTACAGCATCAAATGCGTAGCTGCATCTGTTGACGGTTTCAATTGTCCTTCAATAACTTTCCCGTCTAAATCCAAAACAACCATATCTTCCGCTTGCATATTTTCATAAGAAACACCGGAAGGCTTGATAACTATCAAGCCTTTTGTCCGGTCTATTGCACTGACATTGCCCCAAGTGAAAACAACCAATCCGTATTTTACCAAATCCAAATTAGCTTGAAGCACCTCCTGTTTTAATCTTTCCAACATTGTAGGTATTACCAAAAATATAAATAGAAGCCAATACAAAAAGCAACAACAATTAAACTGAAAAAAACATCCCATTTATTCCAACTGTTGCGCGTTTCCAACTTCTGTTCTTTTGATTGTGAAAAATAAGTAATACCGGCAAGTTTTTCATCATTTGCCTTTTTGGTAAATATACTGACAATTACCATCAACACTATTATAAAAATTAATAGATATACTTCAAATATCAACCAGTTGGTATTCCAGAACCAACTTAACAAATCGATATTAAAAGAATTTAAATTGTCTTTAAAAATATTACAAATCAAACGAACAATTCCTATACAAAAACCAACGATAATACCAACTTCTCCTGCTTTGGGAGTGATTTTCTTAGAAAAAATCCCCATCACAAATACGGCAACTATTGCCGGAGCAAGTAAAGATTGCACATCCTGCAGATACGCGTAAAGGCTTCCAAGTCCTTTCATTACAGGTATCCATATCAATCCGAGTATAACAACTCCCCATGTTGCTACACGACCAATCCAAACAAGTTTCTTTTCGCTGGCATCCGGATGTTTAGGTTTATAAAAATCTACTGTGTAAAGTGTTGCGCAAGAATTAAAAAATGCTGCTAATGAAGCTACTAAGGCGCAAATAAAGCCGACAGTAACAATCCCTTTCACACCGGCCGGCAAAACGAATTTAACCATTGATCCGAATGCTTCGTCTGTCGTTCCCATTGAAAATCCTGATTCGGGTTGTGCAGCTAAAGCGGCAGCAATCATTCCCGGAACTAAAAACATGAACACCGGTAAAAGTTTAAGATAAGCAGCCATAGTTGCTCCTCTGCGCATATCGCTCATAGTTTTTCCACCCAGCACACGTTGAACGATATGCTGGTCGGTACACCAATACCAAAAACCAATTATCGCTGATCCTAAAATCACCCATACTCCCGGGAATTTATCATATAGAGGATCTGCTTTGTCGAAGTGCATCAGATGGTTAGTTCCATAACCCTGATTCAAACTTTTAGCATGTTCGAGCATAGATGTCCATCCTTCTGAAATAGATCCGCCACCTAATGCAGCTAATCCCAAAAACAGAACAAGAAAAGAGCCGATAATTAATATAGGTGTTTGAATTTTTGAGAGCGTCATTACACCTTTCATTCCACCAAAGACTGTGAAAACGCCTGTTAGCAATACCAACCCGATTGCACCATACCAAAAAGGAATACCAAGTAAACTTTGCATAAAAATACCACCGGTGAAAGCTGTAACAGATACTTTTGTTAAAACATAAGAAACTAATGTGATGATTGAAAGCCACGAACTTGTGTTACGTGTGTATCGGCGGTTCAAAAATTCGGGCATCGTAAAAACTCCGCTGTGTTTGTAAAACGGCACGAAAAACCATCCGAAAATTAATATCATCCATCCGTGCATTTCCCAATGCCCCATTCCCATTCCGGTTTCTGCTCCGGCGCCGGCTAATCCGACAAGATGTTCTGAACCAATGTTAGCAGCAAAAATTGCCGCACCCATCACCCACCAAGATTCGCCACCTAAAAAATACTCGCGGCTTGATTCGCCCGCAAGACGTTTTTGCTTATTAATAGCGCTCCATACTGCCCATGTTATACTAATTGCACCTATTGCAATAATTAACCAGTCGAGCCAAATAAATTGATTTGAAGTCCAATCCATAAATTCTTTTTTTTAAAATATTATTCTATTTCCAACATAATCACCGATTTAGCAGGCAAGGTAATATTAATTTTTCCGCCTGATAATTTAAAGTCACTGAAATCTTTCACACTTACAGTATTTGGTTTATCAAAAGTATTATAATCATTGATTTTAGCTGAAGTCAGGATTTTTCCCGTAACTTTCTTAGTCGAAACGCCTCGTAATTCAATATCAATAGTTTGAGCTTTATTAGGATCTATATTTACCAAAGTAATATGAATCTTCTCCGAAACATCTTTTGACGCTGAAACACTTACGGCATTTATTTTTTTGCCATTTAATTCGTATTTGTTAGAATTTATTGTCAGAGGCAATAATGTAGCATCATGATGCACTTTATACAGATAAAATACCCAATAAGTCGGTGTAAGCAGCATCTTTTCCTTATCAGTCAGAATAACTGCCTGTAATACATTAACCGTTTGTGCTATATTCGCCATTTGAACACGGTCGCAATGATTATTAAAAATATTCAGATTTATGCCGGCAATAATCGCATCACGTAATGAGTTTTGTTGATAAAGAAATCCGGGATTTGTACCCGGTTCAACATCTGTCCATATTCCCCACTCGTCAACAATCATTCCAATTCGCTTTTGCGGATCATATTTATCCATTATTGTTGAATGCCGACTAACCAAATCTTCCATAATCAATGTATTGGAAATAGTATTGAAATACTCGGATTCGTCGAAATATGTTGCCGAACCCTTTTTACCCCAATCACCCGTTGGAATAGTGTAATGATGCAACGATAAGCCTTGCATATATCGGCTTGTGTTTTTCATCAGTACATCAGTCCAATCAAAATCAGATCCATTGGATCCGCAAGCTATTTTATAAAGTTGATTATTACCGTAATTACGACAGTAAGTTGCGTATCGACGGTACTGGTCGGAATAAAACTCCGGAGTCATATTACCTCCACAACCCCAATTCTCATTACCAACTCCCCAAAATCTGACTTTCCACGGTTTGTCGCGACCGTTTTCGCGGCGAAGATTTGCCATTGGACTTTCTCCGTCGAATGTGATATATTCAACCCATTTAGACATTTCATCTACTGTTCCACTGCCAATATTAGCGGTTATATAAGGTTCGCATTCCAATTGTTCACATAAATCAAGAAATTCATGTGTGCCGAAACTATTATCTTCAGTTACTCCGCCCCAATGCGTGTTAATCATTTTGGGACGTTTTTCGCGAGGTCCAATTCCATCCATCCAATGATATTCATCGGCAAAGCAGCCACCCGGCCAACGGAGGTTGGGAATTTTTAAATCTTTCAATGCATTAACAACATCATTTCGTATTCCGCGTGTATTGGGAATAGTTGAGTTTTCTCCTACCCAATAACCACCATAAATACAATGACCAAGATGTTCGGAGAAATGCCCATAAATGTTTTTGTTAATTATACTTTTGCCTTGATCGGCGTTTATGATTAATTTGTTTTGTGTAAATGAAGGGATGCTAAAGCCAAGTATCGCAATCGTTATGAAGAAAAAAGTCTTTTTCATTATGTAATAGTATTTTTTAAAAAAAATATGCAATCAGAAAACGGCTGTAAAGTTAAGATAAACGATTGATATTTGAAAAGAATTTTTAAAAAAAGAAAAGGTTGTCATCCCGACAACCAATCTTCATTGTTAACCTTAAATCTAATACCATGAAAAACACGGTGCAAAGGTAAACAAATTTTGTTAAGTAACATAATAATTCAATCATAAAAATTATTATTTAACTATTATTTAACTAACATTTAACATTTTTTAAGTTTTTTATTCGCTATTCGACATACAGAATCAACCCCTTAATATATTCTCCTTCAGGATGATATATATTGATCGGATGATCTGATTGTTGAGTTAGTTGGTGCAGGATTTTAACATTTCGTTTGGATTGAGCTGCTGCACTGAAAACAGCTAATCGAAAATCTTCTTTACTAACAACTTGAGAACATGAGAACGTAAAAATAATTCCTTTTGGTTGAATTTTTTCAAATGCTAATGCGTTTAATTTTTTATATCCCTGTAAAGCGTTTTTTAATACTTTCCTATGTTTTGCAAATGCCGGAGGATCTAATATTATCATATCATATTGCTGATTTGTTTTTCCCAAATAAAGGAATGCATCATCTGTGAAAGCATTATGGCGATTATCGTCCGGAAAATTCAAATCAATATTTGTCTTAGTTAAATCAATGGCTTTTGATGAACTGTCAACAGAGTGAACTAAAACGGCTTTTCCTCGCATAGCATAGGCAGAGAAACCACCCGTATAACAAAATAAATTTAAAACTTTGCGATTTTCAGAATATTTCTCCAAAAGAGCGCGATTATCTCTTTGATCAATAAAAAAGCCTGTTTTTTGTCCTTGAACCCAATCAATATGGAATTTCAAATCGTTTTCTACAATAAAATCAGGAACATCTTCTCCACCTATAATATATCCGTCTTCTGCCTCCAAACCGGCTTTAAACGGAAGTGTTCCTTCTGATTTGTAATAAATATTTTTTATAAAGTTACCCGGCAATTCTTTTAAAGCTTCAGCTAATTCATACCGTGCTAAGTGCATTCCAACCGAATGAGTTTGCATAACCGCTGTATTGCCATAAATATCAATAATTAAAGCAGGCATATTATCTCCCTCACCATGAATCAATCGAAAAATATTAGTTGGTAGATTATTTATCAATCCTAATTGCCGACGTAAATTATATGCACTTTCAAAACGTTTTTTCCAAAAATCACAATTTATTTCTTCCTGTTGAAATGTCAAAATGCGAACTGCAATCGAACCGATTTGGCAATGTCCTGTAGCTAAAAAATTATTTTGGGAATCATATACATCAACTATTTCTCCCTCTTCGAGGATTCCTTCCGCATGATGTATAGCGCCTGAGAAAATCCAGGGATGAAATCTTTTCAGAGATTCCTCTTTTTTGGGATTTAGATAAACTCGTTTGTATGACATAGTTTTTCATAAATTCTTAAACAAGCCCAAGCGTCTAATGCAGCATATCGTTTTTGCGCTGCTGATAATTCTTCAGCTTCCCAATTACTTAACTGTTGGCTTTTTGAAATTCTCTTATTAAAAAGAATAGCATAAATCTTTTGAAGACTAATATCTGCTATATCATATTTAGGAACAATCTTTTGTAAATCAACAAATCCTTGTGGTGTAAAATTCAACAGCTTGATTATTCCGGAAAAATCATCCTTCAAAGAAAGCCCGATTTTTTTAATATTTTCATCAGATAATAATCGTATAAGCGAAAAGAAAGAATCAAATTTGTTCAGTCGGAATAAATAACATCTACTATCTGTTGCCAATTGGATTAAGGAGACTTTATTCAGGTTTCCTTTTTTGAATGATGGACGTGTTTCGGTGTCGAAGCCTATATTTTTGAATCGGGATAAGTAATTGACAGCTTTAATTGCTTTATCCGGAGTATCGACCACAATAATGCGACCATTAAATTCTTCAATATCAAATGCAGCTATTTCTTCTTTTGTTATACTTTTCACATTTTACTATGTTATTCCAATTCCTCATTATATTTAATATAGTGTAATGCTCTTAAGGCATTTAACAGTCGTTGTCCCCAATAATTTTCAAAATTCTTTACACAGAGAGCTAACGAATCATTCATTGTTTCTCTCTGACCATTTTTAAAAACGGCGATAAAATTACCTAAATCCTGGTATATATCAGCTAAATCTTCGGAAATTTTTACTGCAACGGGCGAATCACTAAAGCGAATATCAGGATGAAATGTCTCTAAATAAAGGTTTTCGTTAGCTAATAGCAAGCTAATTGATTCTTCCACTTTGTTATACATTTCTTCGCTTACTTTTGATTCAAAAACCGAATCAAAATTTTCTTCAACCTGAGGAATTATTGACACTTTCAAATACAATAGAGGCAGAACTTTAATCATGTTATTGATAAAATAATCCTTTCCCGATTGCGTATATTTTTCAATTAGAACACAAAATTCGAGGGCTGTTCTAACAAAATCTTCTGTCTGTTTTGATAATATGGCTTCGCTCATTATACTATCATATATACAATTTATAAAGCGGTGCAAATTTACACAATTTCGTTTATTCATGCAATTTTTCAGTTATCTAATTTATTTTTCTTATTTTTGCTTCCGTTATGGAAAATAATGATAAAATATTTGAAGTATGTGTCGATTCCGTTCATCGCGCTTTGACCGCTCAATCGGAGGG
>Ga0123356_10008265_pt1 | contig 10356 bp, 6 predicted proteins | sample TergutEmb28metaG_2_FD_92546 | JGI IMG/M metagenome (GOLD analysis project Ga0123356, IMG submission 92546) | Embiratermes neotenicus P3 segment gut microbial communities from Petit-Saut dam, French Guiana - Emb289 P3 | ecosystem: Host-associated > Arthropoda: Insects > Digestive system > Gut ... | reverse complement strand
TTTGGGAGACGGTTCGCTTGAGTTGAAATTGCACTACAAACCGAAAGAACTGATTGTATCCTTCGATACACAGGTCGCCTATGTAGATAATCCTGCCGACAAAACAGTAGTATTTGCAGAAGCATACGGCACAATGCCTGTTGTGAGCAGACCCGGTTACATCTTCGGCGGTTGGTACGAAGTTCGTGAACCCAATCTTACGATCGACTTACCGATAGTTGCCGAATCTACAGTAGTAAGAGATGAAAACCATACACTTTACGCACGTTGGACACCGACACCGGTCATGTACACGATAGTTCACATGGGAACAAACGGTATTGAATTGTTGAAAGATGATTCACTGCGTGAAGTAACAGGTACATTGGTAACAGCAGTAGAACGTGAATTCCAAGGATACACATTCGCACCGCGTCATGCCGATGAAATATTAAGCGGAACAGTTTTAGCTGACGGTTCACTGTTACTGCGACTGATGTACACACCCGATACGGATACACCTTATACGGTAAGACATTTGTGTGAAGTTACCGGAACAGAATTGGGATCATACATTTACAGAGGAACATCAGACGCACAATCTCCGGCAGCACAAAGTCGTTTATACCTTGGATATACATTCAATGAAAACAACCAGAATAATGTACGTCAAGGAATTATAGCAAGAGACGGTTCACTGGTACTGACATTATACTATACACCTCGACCGATACGTGTGGACTTCGATACTCAAAGTGAAGTGCCGAATCCGCAACACAGATTTGTTACATTCGGTGCACCGTACGGAACAATGCCGACAGTCAGCAGACCGGGATATACATTTGAGGGATGGTTTGCAGAGCCTGAAGGAGTTACCCGAATAGTAGCTGCCAATACAGTACTGAATCATGATGATCACACGCTTTATGCAAGATGGACACCGAGAGGCGATACTCCTTATATAGTTCGTCATATGACGACTACGAGTATACAACTTCTCAGAGAAGATTTGTCTGCGGATACGGGATCGACAGTTCATGCAACTGTAAGGACATTCACGGGATATACACATGTTACACCTCATGCACAGGAAAGACTCAGCGGTACGGTTACGGCAGGGCAACTACTTGAACTGATAGTAGTGTACAGACCGGTAACGATCAACGTACATTTCGATACGCAAAGTGAAGTGCCGAATCCCGCAAGCAGAAGTGTTACATTTGATGCACCTTACGGAACGATGCCGAATGTTGCGAGGACCGGATATAACTTACAGGGATGGTTTACGCATCCGATAGCAGGTGAACGCATCATCGACACATCGATTGTCAGATTCGATCACGATCACACTCTCTTTGCAAGATGGACACCGATCGATTACAACATCAATTATATCCTCGGTGAAGACGGAGTTAATCACCCCGGAAATCCCGGATCATACAATGTCACCGATCCGACGATAACACTTCAACCTCCGACAAGACCCGGATATATATTCACAGGATGGACACCGACCGACAACATACCCGGCGGATCGACAGGTGACAGAACGTTTACGGCGATATGGACACCCGCAACAAACATCTCCTACGTTGTAAACTACTTCCTGGCAGGAACAACAACACCGTTGCTTCCGAGCGTAACGAGAACCGGACATACAATGGGTTCAACAGTTACCGAATCGGCACCCGCAATCGGAAGTCACACGGTTGACTCACAAACCAAGAGTTTGATACTGGCGGCAACAGGGAATGTTATAACATTCTTCTACACACCGGATGCACCTCCTCCGCCTCCGCCTCCTCCTCCGCCTCCGCCGCCGCCTCCGCCGCCTCCTCCGCCTCCTCCGCCTCCTCCGCCACCTCCACCGGGACCCGGCACTCCCGGACCGGGAACGCCCGGACCGGGAACACCGGGGCCCGGAACCCCAACGACACCGCCGGATGATACGGTAATAGCAGATCCCGAACCCCCGCTTGCCGAACCTCCGCCGGACATTGTTGAACCGGAACCCGAGCCTGAACCCGAGCCCGAGCCTGAACCGGAACCGGAAGACGATCTCATAATCATTCCGGAAGACGATGTTCCGCTCAGAGGCGTCGACAGATACTGGGCACTTTGGAACCTTATACTCAGCGTTGCGGGAGCATTGTTGGCACTCATGATGGGTATCCGTATCCTGCTTGTGAAGAGAAGAGAAAATGACGACGAAGTATACAGAAATGCAAACGATCGTGAAAACAAGAAGAAAAAACGCGCAAGACTTCTGTTGGTGCTCGCAGTACCGATCCTTGCAATCGTCGCGATCATAGTCTTCATCCTCACACAAGACATGAGGCTTCCGATCAGACTCATAGACTGGTGGACACTCTTACACGTAATACTCTTTGTTGCGGGACTCGTATGTTACTTCTTCGCATTCAGACGCAAGAAAGACGAAGACAAAGACGACAAAGAACCCGGAAGAGCACCTCACGCCAGCGCAGCATAACATTTACCCGCACTAAGCAAAAATCAAAAACGAAGCGTATTGATAAAAAGATACGCTTCGTTTTTATTCGCTCCTGTTTAACTATTGAGTGATTTTAAGATTTATGATAATATCGTGTAACCGGTCGGAGAGTTACCGAATCGGTGATTAAAGTATATGAAGCGAGAGTTGATGTTTTGACAAATGTTGAAGAGTTATTAAAAAAAATACCGCAGGTGGACAAACTTATGCAAAGTGAAGTTTTTTCAGGTTGTGAATTTTATCATAATGAAATAACCGAAGCAGTAAGAGAAACATTGGCAGATCTTCGTGAAAAAATAAAAAACGGTTGTACGGATACAATACCGAATGATTCCGAACTTGCGAACTCAGCTTTATTAAAAGCAAAAAATAAAGCATCGGATAAAGATATAAAACGTGTGATCAATGCAACAGGAGTGATTTTGCATTCAAATCTCGGCAGAGCAAGCCTTTCCGAATCTGCGATAAAAGCAATTGTCGAATCGGCATCTTCGTATTGTTCTTTGGAATATGATATCGGTCGGGGTAACCGAGGCAATCGAACAGGCGGGGTCGAAAAATATTTAAAGGATATAACCGGTTGTGAAGCATCACTTGTGGTGAATAATAATGCGGCTGCTGTTTTATTGATCCTTACATCATTGGCTTCAGGCGGTAATGTCATCGTTTCACGCGGTGAATTGGTTGAGATAGGCGGAGGTTTTCGTGTGCCCGATATCATGTCACAATGCGGATGTTCACTGCATGAAGTCGGCACAACAAATAAAACACGTATCGATGATTATGAAAGTGCTGTCACTACGGAAACCAAAGCGTTGCTTAAAGTACATACAAGCAATTTCAAAGTTATCGGATTTACGGAATCGGTCGATATAAAAGAATTATCAAAATTGGGAAAAAAGCATAACATCCCGGTGATCGAGGATATAGGCAGCGGTGCATTGACGGATGTCAAACGTTACGGACTGCACGACGAACCGATCGTTAAAGAGAGTTTGAAAAACGGTGCCGATATAGTATCGTTCAGCGGAGATAAATTGCTCGGAAGTTTGCAATGCGGAATAATAGCGGGAAGTGAAAAGTATATATCCGTGATGAAGAAACATCCTCTGTACAGAGCATTTCGCGTTGATAAAATAACAATTGCAGCTCTTGAAGCCACACTGCGAATATACAGGGATACAAGTGCGACAGAACGTGATATACCTGTTATATCAATGCTTTCGGTATCGGATGATGTTTTGAAAGCGAGAGCCGAATCATTATGCGATGAGATACTTAAGCGAGGCGGATATGCAGATGTGATCAAAACAAAAAGCACGGCAGGAGGGGGATCGGTACCCGGACTTGAACTGCCGTCATATGCTGTTTCTCCCGCAGGATCGCAAAGTGCGGATGAAGCTGAAAAAATCCTCCGTTTGCAATCGATACCGATAATAGGGCGAATAGAAAACGATCGTCTGTTACTGGACGTGCGAACAATATTTAATAGCGATCATGAATATATGATCAATGCAATAACTGAAATGACAAAACTTTCTGAATCAAAATCATAATACCGACAGGATCATAATGAAGCATATAATAATAGGAACGGCAGGGCATGTTGACCACGGGAAGACTGCACTTGTCAAAGCATTGACGGGAATAGACACAGACAGGCTCGAAGAAGAAAAGCGCCGGGGTGTTACTATCGAGCCCGGTTTTGCGTATCTTGATTTTGATGACGGCAGTCGTGCGGGATTAATCGATGTTCCCGGACATGAACGCTTTATACGCAACATGCTTGCAGGAGCAGGCGGTATCGATTTTGCCATGCTTGTTGTCGCGGCCGATGAAGGCGTTATGCCTCAAACGCGGGAACATCTCGGCATTCTGACACAACTGGGTATCAGTGACGGGTTTGTTGTTATAACAAAATCAGATAAAGCGGACCCTGAATGGCTTGAACTGGTCGAAGATGATATAACGCAACTTGTATCCGGCACATTTCTTGAAGGAAACCGGTTTATCACTGTTTCCGCCCACACGGGTGACGGAATTACCGAGTTGAAAGATACTCTGCGAAAAATACTTGATAATGTGCCGCTTAAGAATGTAAATATACCTTTTCGCTTACCTATTGACCGCGTGTTTCCGGTGGACGGTTTCGGAACGGTAGTAACGGGGACTCTTATCGAAGGAGTTATCAAGACGGGTGATATTGCGGAAATATTACCTTCCGGAGAACAGGCGCCGGTCAGAAATATACAAGTGCACGGCATTAACGCGGATACGGCATTCGCAGGACAAAGAACTGCTGTCAGTCTTGCAGGAGTAAAACGCGGGAGTATCAAACGCGGTGATGTATTGTCTGCAGAAGGGATGCTTAATGTTTCACGGCTGATCGATGTAAAGCTGAATGTTTTACCGGGTTCAAACAGAACGATAAAAAACGGTTCGGAAATACATTTGTATCACGGGGCTGTTTCAATGCTCGCTAAAGTATTTTTGTTGGATAAGAATGAGTTGTTGCAAGGTGAAAACGGATATGCGCGACTGAAGCTCAAAGAATCTTTACCGTGTAAACGCAGTGACAGATTTGTAATTCGTTTTTTTTCTCCGATCGAGACAATAGGAGGCGGGATCATACTTGATTCTGTGCCAAAAAAACGTCTGTCCCGAAACGAAACGGCGATCAACGCGCTTAAAATACGTGAAACAGGAACCTCCGAAGAATTGATCGATCTTGCGGCATATGAATTCGGAGATGTATTTACCGACAAACAATTTTGTAAATATGCAGACATTGATATTAAAACTTTTAATGGTACTCTCGAGTCGGTGATTTCAGACGGCTTCGTAATTCAACTGTTGCCCGGTAAATATATTTCCGGTAAAGTGATCGAAACATACATAAAAGAGTGCTTGGAAATATTGGAAATATATCATGAACAAAATCCGTTAAGACCGGGTATGAATATCGCGGAACTGCGCCAAAAACTTATTCCGTCCGTCGAAACACAGGAAGCAAATGCGATTTTCGGGGTTTTACAAGAGCAGGAGATAATAATTTTGACCGGAAACACGGTTATGATTCCGCATTTTGCTGTATCCTATACACCCGGACAGCAAAAAATCCGCGATAAACTGCTTTCAGAGCTTAAATCATCCGTGTATGACGTAAAATCACCTGATGAACTTGCCGGAATGTTTTCAAAAAATGAAAAAAAAGAATTCGACAGGGTTTTCGAAAGCATGGTTTCTTCCGGTGAGCTGATAATGATTTCACCGCAAATATACTGGTTGAAAGAGTATTATAATAAAGCGATCGATTCGGTAAGCAAACATTTTGACACCAAAGAAGATATCACTCTTGCCGAATGTCGCGACATACTCGGTACATCAAGAAAATATGCACTCGCATTCCTCGAACACCTTGACGGTAAGCAAATAACCAAAATGCAGGGTGATTCGAGAAAATTGTTAAAAGGTTTTTGACAGGGAGGAAAAGTCATGGTATCGATTTGGACGATGGGTGAGCTGCTTTGTGAAGTTATGAGAGGTGAAATCGATGCACCTCTCGATAAACCCGGTGTTTTTTACGGGCCGTTTGCGAGCGGTGCGCCGGGGATTTTTATTGATACCGTTGCAAGGCTCGGTATCAAGTGCGGTATAATCGGCGGTGTCGGCAATGATGATTTCGGGAAATGCATATTGGACAGGTTAAACACCGACGGTGTTGATACATCATTGATAACACAATATGACGACGGAACAACAGGTGTTGCTTTCGTCACATACTTCAACGACGGTTCCCGCCGATTCCTCTACCACTTCCCGGACACCCCCGCAACACGCCCGACTGCACCGGATGTAAGTAAGCTCGGTGATGATGTCGGCTATTTTCATATAATGGGTTGTTCGTTGATGGCAAAAAAAGAGTTCGGCAATGAGATCATCAAACTCATGAAAGCTTTGGCGGAAAAAGGAACAAAAATATCATTCGATCCGAATATTCGACCGGAACTTATGAAAGATAAATCGTTTAATGCAATGATCACTGATGTAATGGCTGACTGCAGTATATTTATGCCGGGAGTTTCCGAACTGTTGCTTATCAGCGGTGAAAAAACGACCGATGCGGCAGTAAAAAAATGTTTTCAAAACGATGCACTTGAAATCATAGTTCTGAAAAAAGGCGAAGAAGGATGTGCTGTATATACACGAAATGATTATTTCGAAATGGGTGTTTACAAAATCGATCCGGTTGACCCGACAGGAGCAGGAGACTGTTTTGACGGAGCGTTCCTTTGCGCTCTCTCGGAAAACAAACCCCTCACCGAATGCGCAAAAATCGCTTCCGCCGCAGCCGCTCTCAACACCGCCGTCCTCGGCCCCATGGAAGGCAACATCTCCAAAACGACGATCGAAGAAATGATCCGAAGCTAAAATACGGAAAGATAATCAACAATCATAGTATGTGTATAAACGGATTAAAGATGTTGTTTCTATTGTTTTTCAGGTTGAAAATTCTTACAATTTGATTTATTATATAAATAAATTAGTACCTAAAAGAAAATAACTGCCATGGCGACAAGATCTGATTTAGAATTTAATGAACAGTTATCATTTGATACAATAAATTTGGATGTTGATTATCCCGGAAACGAAAAGGAACAGTATTTAAAAACAGGCTTAAAGGTTATTAGTTTGTTTTCCGGAGCCGGAGGGTTGGATATCGGATTTGAAAAAGCCGGGTTTTCTATTGCAGTTGCAGTTGAATCAGATCCTGCATGTTGTGATACCCTTCGAACAAATCGCCCCTCGACTCCGGTAATAAACGATAAAATCGAAAATTTGTCTGTTAGTGATATTTTGAATGCAGCAAACATTAAACCATTGGAAGCTGCATTAGTAATTGGGGGTCCTCCGTGTCAGAGTTTTAGTTTAGCAGGACTACGCAGAGGGTTAGATGATGAGCGCGGAAAGCTGTTGTTTGAATATGTTCGTGTCGTCAGAGAAGCGTTACCTTTTGGATTTGTTTTAGAAAATGTTAAAGGTTTAGAGAGTTGGGATTCCGGTCGCGCAATGAAGCTTCTGATAGATGAATTATCTAAACCAATTTTTTATAACGGCAATGAATATACTTATACAGTTGCAGAACCACAAGTATTAAATGCAGTTGATTATAATGTTCCTCAATTCAGAGAACGTGTAATAATTATTGGAAATAGGAGAAATTTAAGATTTAGATATCCGGTAAAAACTTCAAAAGCAGCTCATTTAAACGTCTGGGCAGTTATCGGAGGTTTACCTAATCCTGATCCGCCATCAGAAACCGCTGTTCGCGTTTCAAAAACAATAAAAGGGAGGCGCGAAAAGCATGGCTATTAAAAAAGCAGTCAATCATCAAGTTACCGCACATTCACCATCAACACTTGAAAAAATTCAAAAAGTTCCAATTGGGAGTAAATTATCAGATATAGAAAAGACTTTCGGTTCAACTTACAGAAGGCTTGATCCAAATAAACCGGCCCCTACAGTCACACGAAGCGGTTATCGTGATTTTATTCATCCTAAAATATTACTGTTACATCCAACTTTTTTAAAGTATTATCGCTCTGTTGCACTGCTGTCTCAAAAAGGCTTAAAAGTAATTTCCGGGGTTACGTCTGTAGATAAGATTGAACAAGGAAAAGTAGCTCCCGGTAAACTTTCAAAAGAAATAATCGATAAACTCGTTTTTTCAATTAATGAAGTCGTTTCATTGGTAATATCATTATCGGATGATATAAATGAAAACGAGTTGCATGGAATGATGTATGCTACAGCAGGAACATATATTGAAGGTTCGTGGTGCAATTCTATCGGCACTGAAGGCGAAAGGGTTATCCGATTAATCATTTTACGCGAACTATTATTACAGAAAGATGTGTCATCAGTAACTGATAAGCAAAATAAAACTAAACCAATTACTGTGTTGAGTACATCGGATATACTTGATAACATTGATGATATTCGGGTGTTGAACATAATAAATGGATACTCGATTTTATTCGGTTCTGAACCTGATATTACATTGATTAATGACAGTAGTGCTATTGTTGGTGTTATAGAAATCAAAGCAGGACTTGACCCGGCAGGTGCTTTAGAGCGTTTAGGTGCTATGTTTAAGTCTTTTGATAACACATTGGCTGAATATCCAAATGCAGTTACCATACTGGTTGCATCATGCATAACAGATGAAGTAGAATCCGGAATTGGTGCATCAATGTCAATTAGACAAAGATATATAACAACAGATATTACTTCAAGCGATAGTAATCAACGAAAGTTTGCAAATCGCATACGACGAATTTTAAAATTAGTGAAATAATAACCTCTTGATAAGGTGATTGGTAAAGCATTTTGGAAGTTAAATATTGGGCAATGTATGAGCAAGTATATCTCCAATCAAAATTTATTGGAGATGCATATTTCCAAGAAGCCAACGAGAACTCCCGGTAGAAATATACATGGAGATAATGCTCCTCCCGGTAAAACCGGACGTCCGCCACCCCCACCACCAACTAAGAAACCAAAATAAAATACCTTAGCATAAACCGGCAATAGATCCTATTCTTATGAAGCCATAATAATATCCCTACTGTTCCACCGGCTACAAAAAGTTCGCCTTTGGAAAGGCGCGGGTTCGCCATAATATTCAGAACAAGGAATTCATATAATAATCCTTGTTCTGTTTTAAGGAGTACAGAAATGGTAAATTTTATTAAAAACTCCGATGACGAATACACACCACGGGAGCTTGTGAAGCATGCGTTTGAGCATAAAGAAACGCCTCGCATTCCCTTTTCGTTCGGCTTGGGGATCAACTATCCCGTTAAATCAGATTTGCTTGAATATTTGAGATTTACAGATATGCAACAACTGGACGATTATTTGATTCGTTATGAAGATTTCAGACAGTTGCATGTTCCGTATATCGGTCCGTCCGACAAATTTTGCTCGCTTCCGGACGGTAGCTATGTTGATGCGTGGGGGGTGAAACGATCTCCGATTAATTATTCCGAAAACGGTACTTATCATGAAATATCATATTATCCGATGGCAGGTATAAAAAATGTTTCGCAATTGGACGATTTTGCATGGCCGCATCCCGATTGGTTCGATTATTCTGCCGTTCCGGAAATATTAAAAGAAATCAACCCGGACGGACAATATGCCGTTAAACTCGGTAACGGAAATGTTTTTGAAACAAGCTGGTATATGCGCGGTTTGGAACAAATGATGATAGATTTTATTGACGATCCGGATTTGGTATATGCGATATTTGAAAGGGTAACTGATTTTTACATAACATACTTTGACAGAACACTCCGTGCCGCAAACGGGCAGGTCGATGTTGTCTTTACCGCCGATGATATCGCCGGCCAAAGAGGTTTGATGTTTTCACCGCAGTTATGGAAAGAGCAACTGGTTCCGTGGCATAAAAAACTGAATGAACGTTTACATGAACACGGAGTAAAAATTATGTATCATACAGACGGAGCCGCACACAGTGTAATTGAAGATATGATCAAAATGGGTATCGATGCATGGGAAGCAGTCCAAATGGACGCTGACGGAATGGATGCCCGAAAAATAAAAAAAGCAGCCGCCGGCAGGCTTGCCATCCACGGAGGCATATCGGTCCAACAATTATTGCCGTTCGGCACCCCTGATGAAGTCAGGTCCGAAATATCATATTTAATAAAAGTATTCAGCACCGGAGGAGGCTACATCCCTGCTCCCGCACACGCCATCCAAGCCGGTACCCCGCCCGAAAACGTCATTGCTATGCTTGATACAGTACGCCCGGATTTATAATCCGATCATTTTGTTTA
>Ga0123356_10008264_pt1 | contig 10356 bp, 7 predicted proteins | sample TergutEmb28metaG_2_FD_92546 | JGI IMG/M metagenome (GOLD analysis project Ga0123356, IMG submission 92546) | Embiratermes neotenicus P3 segment gut microbial communities from Petit-Saut dam, French Guiana - Emb289 P3 | ecosystem: Host-associated > Arthropoda: Insects > Digestive system > Gut ... | reverse complement strand
GGCGCGCAGCCCGAAGCCTACGCCGTCGAGGCGCTGGTGGCGCTGAAGAGCGCCGAAGCGCTTGCGGCCCAGGCACGGGCGGTCGGTGCCAGGCTTGCGGTCATTGCCGACGCCGGAAAATATGGCGCCCTGAAGGCGGCGCTCTCGGGATCAGGCATAGAGGCGGCTGCCGGTCCCGCAGCCGTCGTCGAGGCGGCCTGTCGGCCGGCCGATTGGGTCATGGCGGCGATCGTCGGCGCCGCCGGGCTGGCGCCAACCCTGGCGGCGGTCGAGCGCGGCGCCTGCGTCGCCATTGCCAACAAGGAGGTTCTGGTCTGTGCCGGCCAGCTCGTGACCGCAGCGGCAAGGAAGCACGGCGCCACCCTGCTGCCCGTCGACAGCGAGCACAACGCGATTTTTCAATGCTTCGCGAGCGACCAGCGCCACGCGGTCGAGCGCATCGTCTTGACTGCGAGCGGTGGCCCGTTCCGCGAGCGGCCGATCTCGGCAATGGCGGATGTCACCGCGGCGGAAGCGGTGGCGCATCCGAATTGGCGCATGGGGGCGAAGATCTCGGTCGATTCCGCAACCATGATGAACAAGGGCCTCGAAGTGATCGAAGCGACCCACCTTTTTGCCGTGGGCAGCGACCGGATCGACGTCGTGGTCCATCCGCAATCCGTCGTCCATGGCCTGGTCTACTACAAGGACGGCTCGGTGCTGGCGCAGCTCGGATCGCCCGATATGCGCACGCCGATCGCCAACACGCTCGGCTGGCCGAAACGCATTCCGGCACCGAGCCCGCGCCTCGATCTCGCCGCGCTCGGCCGGCTGACGTTCGAGGCCCCCGATCCCGAGCGGTTTCCTGCCCTGCGCATCGCGCGCGCGGCGCTGGAGGAGGGCGGCGCAGCCCCCATTATCCTCAACGCCGCAAACGAGGTCGCGGTCGCAGCCTTTCTCGATGGCGCCATCGGCTTTCTTGATATCGCGGCGATCGTCGAGGAGAGCCTCGCCACTTTGGAGCGGTCCGCGATCGCAGCGCTCGATCATGTCTACGACACGGATCGCAGCGCGCGGGATCTGGCGCGGCGCCTCATTGGCAATGGCCGGCGGCGTGCGGCGCTAGGGTGATCGAGCCGTCGAAGCCGGTCTTGGTGACGGGCGCCACGGGCTTTGTCGGCTCGGCGGTCGCTCGCAGATTGCTGGCGCGCGGCCGCAAGGTACGGGTGTTGGTGCGGCGGACAAGCGACAAGACCAACCTCAAGGATCTTGCCGTCGAGATGCGCGAAGGCGCTCTCGAGGACGCCACGTCGCTGGCCGACGCGCTGGCCGGTTGCGGCGCGCTTTTTCACGTCGCTGCCGACTATCGCCTGTTTGTGTCAAACCCGGATACGATGTACCGCGCCAATGTCGACGGCACCCGCGCCCTGATGGAGGCGGCGCTGGCGCAAGGCGTTGAGCGCATCGTCTACACCAGCAGCGTTGCGACACTCGGCATCGATTCCGGCGGCGCGCCGGCAAACGAAACCACGCCCAGCACGCTCGACGATATGATCGGCCCCTATAAGCGCTCCAAATTCCTGGCGGAAGCGATCGTGCGCACCATGGCGCGAGAGCAGGGCCTGCCGGCGGTGATCGTCAATCCTTCGACGCCGATCGGTCCCCGCGACATCAAGCCGACTCCGACCGGCCGTCTGGTTGTCGAGGCAGCGTCGGGCCGCATGCCGGCGTTCGTCGACACCGGCCTCAATCTCGTTCATGTCGATGACGTCGCCGTCGGCCACTTGCTGGCAGAGGAACGGGGCCGGATCGGCGAACGCTACATTCTCGGCGGCGAAAACCTGGCGCTGCGCGAGATCCTGCGCCGCATCGCGGTGCTCGTCGGGCGCCGGCCGCCGCGTATCGGCCTGCCGGTTCGCCCCTTGATGCCGGTTGCCGCGATCGCCGAGACGTTGGCGCGCGTCACCGGCAAGGAGCCGTTCGTCACGCGCGACGGTTTGCGCCTCGCGCGGAAGTCCATGTATTTCTCGTCCGATCGGGCCATGAAAGGGTTGGGCTATGCGCCGCGCCCGGTCGATCAGGCCCTGTCCGATGCCGTCGTCTGGTTCCGCCGAGCGGGGATGCTGCGGTGACCGTCGCGGTCGCACTGGGATTGCTTTCCCTCGCCGCGTGGCTGGTTCTGCTGCTGATGCGCGGCTCGTTCTGGTGGCCGCGCGTGCCGCCGGTCCCGCGCGAGCCGGCGCGGTGGCCGTCGGTCTGCGCCGTCCTGCCCGCGCGCGACGAGGCCGCGGTCATCGAACAATCCATGTCCTCTTTGCTGCGCCAGGACTATCCGGGTGCATTTACCGTGGTCCTGGTCGACGACCACAGCAGCGATGGCACGGCAGCGATCGCGAGCCGGTTGCCCGGCAAGGATCGCTTGCGCATCGTGAGGGCGCCGCCCCTGCCGGTCGGATGGACCGGAAAGCTATCGGCGATGAACCGCGGCGTTCAGGAAGCCGGCAATGCCGAACTGATCCTGTTCACCGACGCGGACATTTGCCACCACCCGACGAATCTGCGTGAAATGGCGGCGCGGCTCGAACGCGAGAATCGGGACCTCGTCTCGCTCATGGTCAAGCTGCATTGCCAAAGCATGTTCGAACGCCTCCTGATCCCTGCCTTCGTGTTCTTTTTCGCGATGATCTATCCGTTCCGCTGGGTCCGCGATTCGCGCCGCAAAACCGCCGCGGCCGCCGGCGGCTGCCTACTGATCCGGCGCCGCGCGCTCGAACGGATCGGAGGTATCGCCGCCATCAAAGGCGCGCTGATCGACGACTGTGCGCTGGCGCGCGCGGTGAAGGCCTCGGGCGGGAGGCTGCGCCTCGACCTGACCGACGCGGCGGCAAGCATTCGACCCTATCCTTCCTTCGGCTCGATCTGGAACATGATCGCGCGCAGCGGCTTTGCCCAATTTCGCTATTCGCCGTCACTGCTCGCCGTCTCGATGATCGGCATGGTGATGATCTACCTGGTGCCGCCTCTGTTGCTGGCTGCCGGCGCCGACGCCGCCCGGTGGCTTGGCGCGGTGGGTTGGGGGACGATGACGCTCGCCTATCTGCCGATGGTCCGGTTCTATCGCCAGTCGCCCTTCTGGGCGGCCTTGCTGCCGGTGACGACGTTGATTTATGTCGGCGCGACGATAGCATCCGCGTGGCGGTATTATCGGGGGCGCGGCGGCTCATGGAAGGGACGGGTGGAGTGGCGGAGCGTGCGCTGAGCGTCGTCGAAACGCCGTCGGGCAAGATGGCCGGCGACGAGAATTTTCCGGTCGGCTCGTTCCTGATCCGCCGCGATTTGCGCCCGCATGTCCACGCCTTCTACCGTTTTGCACGCCAGGCCGATGACATTGCCGACAATCCCGCTCTTGAAGCCGGCGACAAGATCCGGCGGCTCGACCGCATGGGCGAGATTCTGGACGGCGCGGCCGGCGCCGGCTCGCCGGCCGCGGTCGCGATGAGACAGAGCCTCCGCGACACGGGCGTCACGGCGCAGCATTGTCATGACGTGCTGCGCGCCTTCCGTCTCGATGCCACCAAGAGACGGTACCGCGATTGGGACGATCTCATGGAGTATTGCCGCTACTCCGCTTCTCCCGTGGGGCGGCAGGTTCTCGACCTGCACGGCGAAGACCGCGCCAACTGGCCGGCCAACGACGCGCTCTGTTCCGCCTTGCAGGTGCTCAATCATTTGCAGGATTGCGGCGCGGATTATCGCGCGCTCGATCGCGTCTATCTGCCCGAGCGCGAGCTTGCCGCCAACGGTGCCAGGGTCGCGGAGCTCGGCGGCACGCACATGAGCGTCGGGATGACCGCGGTCAAGGACGGTCTCCTGGACGCCACGCTGGTGTTGATCGCCAAGGCCCATGAATTTCCGCGCGGGGTCAGGAGCTGGGGTCTGCGCTGTGAAGTCGCCGCCATCGTCGAGCTCGCATCCCGCCTTGCCGCGCATCTGCGCATGCAGGATCCGCTGGCTGCGCGGGTGAAGCTCGGCAGGAGCGACTTCCTTGCCGCGCTTTTGCTCGGCACCTGGCGCGGGACCCGGCGATGACCGCTGCCTTCGCCGAAGCCTCGCCCGCGGCGCTCAAGGCCGCGATCCGCGACCGGGTCCAGGCGGCGGGCTCGTCGTTCTATTGGGCAATGCGGCTCCTGCCGCCGGACCGGCGCGATGCCATGTTTGCGGTTTACGCCTATTGCCGCGAAGTCGACGACATCGCCGACAGCGATGCGTCGCCGGCCGCCAAGGAAGCCGGGCTCGCGGTGTGGCGTGCCGAGGTGGCAGCGATCTTCGGCGGCTCGGCCAGGACGGCTCTCGGCAAGGTCGTGGCGGAGCTGGTCCCGACCTACCATCTGCGCCAGACCGACTTCCTGGCGATCATCGACGGCATGGAGATGGACGCGGTCGAGGATGTTCGCGCGCCGAGTCTCGCCGATCTCGACCTCTATTGCGATCGTGTCGCCAGCGCCGTTGGCCGCTTGTCGGTGCGCATTTTCGGCGACGACCGGCCCGCGGCCGACAAAGTCGCCCACCATCTTGGTCGCGCCCTGCAACTGACCAACATCCTGCGCGATGTGGCCGAAGACGGCGAGCGCGGCCGGCTCTACCTGCCGAAGGAATTGCTGGTCGCGCATGGCATCGAGGATTTCGAGCCGGCGGCGGCTCTGCGCAATCCGCTGCTGCCATTGGCGTGCAATGATCTCGCCGACATCGCCGACAGGCATTTTGTCGAAGCGGAACGGGCGATGCGCCAATGCTCGCGGCGCGCGATGCGCCCGGCCGCGGTCATGCGCGCCGTCTATCAGGAGCTGCTGCGACGACTGCGCCGTCAGGGTTGGCGTGATCTGGCGGCGCCGGTCAAAGTGCCGAATTCCCTGAAGCTGTTGCTGGCCTTGCGCCATGGCCTGATGTGACCCGCCCGCAGCAGGCTCACGTCGTCGGTGCCGGCCTGGCCGGCCTCGCGGCAGCGGTTCGGTTGAGCGAAGCCGGGATCCGCGTCGTGGTTCACGAGGCCGCGCCGCAGGCCGGCGGGCGTTGCCGTTCCTATTTCGACGCGGCGATCGGCTGTCGCATCGACAACGGCAACCATCTTCTGATCGCCGCAAACAAGTCGGCGATGGCCTATGTCAAAGCCAGCGCCGCCCGCGACACGCTGGTCGGGCCGGACGAGACGGTCTACGCGTTTATTGATGTCACGACCGGCGAGCGCTGGACCTTTCGTCCCAATTCCGGGCGGGTGCCGTGGTGGCTGTTCCAAAGGTCGCGACGGGTTCCGGGCATGCGGCCCGCCGATTATCTCCATGGCTTTCGTCTCATGGGCGCGGCTCCCGACGACCTGGTGACGGAAATCCTGCCGCCGGGCACCGCGATTTACCGGCGACTGTGGCATCCGTTGGCGCAGGCTGCCCTCAACGTCCAGCCGGCGCGGGGCTCGGCGCAGCTGCTGGCGCAGGTGCTGCGCGAGACCATCGGCGCCGGCGGCGCTGCCTGCCGGCCGCTGGTGCCGCGGGTCGGCCTGTCCGAAAGCCTGGTCGATCCGACGCTGGCGACGCTGGCAAGGCACGGAGCGGTGGTTCGCTACGGTCGCCTGCTGCGCGCCGTCGAGGGCGGGGACGATCGCGTGACGAGGCTCCGCTTCGACGACGGCGACGAGGTGATCACCGACAAGGAGGCCGTGGTCCTTGCCGTGCCACCGGCGGCAGCCGCGCGGCTGCTGCCGTGGATCGTCGCTCCCGACGAATTCCGCGCCATCCTCAATGCGCATTTCCTCTGTTCAGCGCCCGAGCACGCGCCGCTCTTCGTCTGCGTCATCGGTGGCACCGCCGAATGGGTGTTCAAGAAGCACGAGGTCCTCTCCGTCACCATCAGCGCGGCCGACCGCTTCGTCGACGTGCCGTCGGCCGAATTGGCGCCGCTGCTGTGGGACGATGTGCGCCGCGCCTACGGTTTGGGCGAGCGCCCGATGCCGCGCTGGCAGATCGTCAAGGAGCGCCGCGCCACCTTTGCGGCGACGCCCGAACAGCAGCGCAAGCGGCCGGCGGCACAAACGCGCTGGCGCAATCTTGTCCTTGCCGGCGATTGGATAAATACTGGCCTGCCCGCGACGATCGAAAGCGCGATCCGCTCCGGCTTTGCGGCGGCACAAGAGCTGATGGTGGGACCCGATGAGCACCGGCCAGTGGATGGAAACTGACGACGCCATGCTGGACGTCGCTCGCGCCGGGGAAACGGAGCAGCACAGCCTCGACGATGCCGTCGCGCGCGCAACGAGCGCCCTCTTGGCGTCGCAGCAGCCCGACGGGCATTGGGTGTACGAGCTCGAGGCCGATGCCACGATTCCCGCCGAATACATTCTGCTGCAGCATTATCTCGACGAGATCGTGCCGGAAGAGCAGTCGAGGCTCGCCGATTATCTGCGCACCACCCAGGGCACGCATGGCGGCTGGTCGCTGTTTCACGGCGGTCCCATCGATAGTTCAGCAAGCGTGAAGGCCTATTTCGCCCTGAAGGCCGCCGGCGATCCGATCGATGCACCGCACATGGCGCGCGCGCGCCAGGCGATCCTGGAACGCGGCGGGGCCGCTCAAGTCAACGTCTTCACGCGCGTCATGCTTGCCCTTTTCGGCGAGGTGGCGTGGACCGCGGTGCCGGTCATGCCGGTCGAGATCATGCTGCTGCCGCGCTGGTTCCCGTTCCATCTCACCAAGGTTTCCTACTGGTCGCGCGCCGTGATCGTGCCGCTGCTGGTGCTGATGGCGAAAAAGCCGCGCGCCAGGAATCCGCGCGGCATCCATGTCGCCGAACTGTTTGCGCCCGGGAGCCAGGCGGCACCGCCGCGTGCGTCCGGCTCGATCTGGGCGTCCGTGTTCAACCGCCTCGATGACGTCTTGCGGCTGAGCGAGAACCATATGCCGCGCCGCGGCCGCGAGCGCGCCATCGCTGCCGCGGTTGCCTTTGTTAGAGAGCGGCTCAACGGCGAAGACGGGCTCGGCGGGATTTTCCCCGCCATGGCAAATTCCGTCATGATGTTCGAGTGCCTCGGCACCCCGAAGAGCGATCCGGTCCTGGTCACGGCCAAGCGGGCGATCCGCAAGCTGGTGACAGCGGATCCGCACCGTTCCTATTGCCAGCCTTGCGTCTCGCCGGTGTGGGACACCGGGCTGGCGGCGCATGCGCTGATGGAGGTCGGCGGCGATCGGGAGGCAGCGGCGGTTCGCCGCGCGCTCGATTGGCTGGCGGCGAAGCAGGAGTTGAACGTCAGCGGGGACTGGGCGGCATGGCGGCCGCAGACGCGGCCGGGCGGCTGGGCGTTCCAGTATGCCAACCCGTATTATCCCGATGTCGACGATACGGCGGTGGTCGCGATGGCGCTCGACCGGTTCGACCGCAGCCTCTATGGCGAAGCGATCGCGCGTGCCGCCGAGTGGATCGCCGGAATGCAAAGCAGGAACGGCGGCTGGGGCGCATTCGACGCCGACAATGCCTACTATTATCTGAACTATATACCCTTCGCCGATCACGGCGCGCTGCTCGATCCGCCGACGGCGGACGTCTCGGCGCGGTGCGTCGGCTTTCTCGGCCAGATCGGGTCCGAAGACCAGGCGGTGTTCGCGCGCGGCGTCGCCTATCTGCTGCGCGAACAAGAGGCGGACGGATCCTGGTTCGGACGCTGGGGCACCAACTATATTTACGGAACCTGGTCGGCGCTCAGCGCGTTGCGGCGCGTCGGTTTGAAGCGTGACGCGCCGGCGATGCGGCGTGCCGTCGCCTGGCTCGTGTCGAAGCAGCGTGGCGATGGCGGCTGGGGCGAGGATGGCAGATCCTATTGGGCCGGGGAGCCGCGCGGCGAAGGCAGTGAAAGCACGCCGTCGCAAACCGCCTGGGCCATGCTGGCATTGATGGCAGCGGGCGAGTCGGCGCATCCGGCGGTGGCGCGGGGCGCCCGGTATCTGATGACGAGGCAGCGGCCGCACGGGCTGTGGGACGAGGAGGCCTATACCGCGGTCGGCTTTCCCCGCGTCTTCTACCTGCGCTACCATGGATATTGCGCCTATTTCCCGCTCTGGGCGCTGGCGCGGTACCGCAACCTCGGACGCGGCGACCAGACGCCGGTCTGGGGGATCTGACTTGTGGCGCGGCGAATGCCGCGCTATTGAGGAGCCCCAAATCAGCGGGGTCAGATGCCGGCCATGGGATCGATTGCTTTGACGCAGAGACTACTAGGATTTGTGTCAAAGCGCTGTTCCGCGTTGCACGCCTTCGACGCTGCAGGTTGGCCGGCCGGTCCCTTCGGACCGGGACACCCCTCGGCCCCCCGCCTTCCGAACGTTGAAGGGGTTTTGCCATCTGGCGATGCCGGAGCCAATGTCGCGGGACGTCCGGATGATGAAACCGACCCCAGTCCGGCGGCAATCGCCTTCTCCCTCCTGTTCCTTCGACGGTCGATAGCAGGGCTAGAGCGATGCGCTGCACGCCAATAGGCCCGCCAACCATCATTGTCACCGGCCTCGAGATCGAAGCGCGCATCGCCCGCCGCGCGGGCCTGCCGGTCGTTGTGGTTGCCGGCACGCCGGAGCGCCGGGCCAGCCTGATCGCCCGCACGATCGCTTCCGGGGCGTCGGGGCTCATCAGTTTCGGTATCGCCGGCGGCCTCGATCCGAGCCTCGTGCCGGGAACGATGCTATTGCCCGAGGCCGTCTATACCGATCGAGGTGAGACCTTTCGCGCCGATGCGCACTGGCGGCAGCGCCTCTTGGCCCATATCCCCGGTGCGGTATCGGGCACGATTTACGGCGGCGCGGGGGTGGTGGCGCGCGCCGCCGACAAGCGCACGCTTTACGGCAGTACCAGGGCGACGGCGATCGATCTTGAAAGCGGACCCGTGGCACGGGCCGCGACGGCCGGGGGCATCCCCTTCGTGGTCGTGCGATCGATCGCCGATCCGGCGCATCGCGATCTGCCGCGCGCTGCGGTCCTCGGACTGGATGATGAGGGCAAAGTGGCCTACGGCGCCGTTCTCGGCCAGGCGATGCGGAATCTGCACCAATTCCCGGCACTCCTGTCGACGGCCGTCGAGACGCGGCGCGCCCTGGCGGCGATGCACGCCATTGCCATGCCGTCGCCGGGATTTCATGCGGTTCCGGCGCAGGCCTGAGCCTGCCGGCCCGCTCATAGCGCGGCGGCTTTTCTGCACATTCTCTGCCGATTCCGCGCCAGGCCCGAACCCACGTATAAAAGTGCCATGACTTCGACTGATATTGCGGGTGAAGCGAGGGTCAGCCGCGCTGAGCTGCGCACGGTCTACGCCGGATTGATGATGGTGATCGGCCTCGGTGCCCTCGATCAAAGCATTGTCGCAACGGCGCTGCCCCGGATCGTCGGCGATCTTGGCGGCATCACGCGGCTCTCCTGGGTGGTCACCGCTTATGTCCTGGCATCGACCGCCACCATGCCGCTCTACGGCAAGCTCAGCGACCAATATGGCCGCAAGCCCATGATCTATGTCGCCGTCGGGATCTTTCTCGTCGGGTCGGCGCTGAGCGGCCTGGCGCAAAGCATGACGCAGCTCATCCTCTTCCGTGCCGTGCAGGGGCTGGGCTCCGGCGGCTTTCTGCCGCTGGCGCAGATCACGATTGGCGATCTGGTCTCGATGCGCCAGCGTGGCCGTTATCAGGGCCTCTTTGCCTCGATCTTCGCGGTCAGCTCGGTGGCGGGCCCCGTGCTGGGCGGGTTCATTACCGACTGGCTGTCCTGGCACTGGATCTTCTACGTCAACATCCCGTTCGGCGCCCTGGCAATGGTCATGATCACTGTCGCCCTCCATCGCCCGCAGTTGCGGCGCGGGCGGCGCATCGATTATCTTGGCGCCATTCTGCTGACGACGGCGACGACGCTCCTGTTGCTGGCGCTCAGTCTGGGCGGCAACGCCTATTCCTGGCAATCGCCGGAAATTCTCGGTTTTGCCCTGGCGACGCTGCTTGTCGCAGTTCTCTTCGTGATCCGGGAGCGCCTGGCGCCGGAGCCGATCCTGCCGCTCCATCTCTTCACCAACCGCGTCTTCGTCATCGCCTGTCTCGTGCTCAGCCTGACCTTTATGTGCATGATGGGAGCGGGCACGTTTTTCCCGGTGTTCTTCCAGCTCGTGCTGGGCGTGGCGCCGGCCAAATCCGGCATGCTCAGCGGCCCCTTTATGCTTGGCATCGTCGTGTCCTCGTCGATCGGCGGCCGCATGGTGGCGCGAACCGGCCGCTACAAGCCGTTTCAGCTTGTCGGCGTCTCGACCGCGCTCTGCGCCTATGTCGCCCTGACCGCCGGCGTCTGGCTGGGCGGCGGCATCCTGGC
>Ga0123356_10008263_pt1 | contig 10357 bp, 12 predicted proteins | sample TergutEmb28metaG_2_FD_92546 | JGI IMG/M metagenome (GOLD analysis project Ga0123356, IMG submission 92546) | Embiratermes neotenicus P3 segment gut microbial communities from Petit-Saut dam, French Guiana - Emb289 P3 | ecosystem: Host-associated > Arthropoda: Insects > Digestive system > Gut ... | reverse complement strand
TCAGCCGCCAGTGGGGCTACACGGCCGCGTCACGCGCGCGCGAGACGACCGCGGTGGAGCTGATCGGCGAGCGGCGCGAGCCTGCCGGGCGCGGTGAGATCGCACCGGGCGAGGACCTGGCTCGCACCCGTGTAGAAGCGCTGCAGGCGCTCAGCGTCGGGCTGCGCCGGGATGAGGTCGAGGAGCTCGCAGTCGAGCAGCTCGAGGAAGGCTGGCCGCTGGAGCCAACCGCCGCCGCGGAGAGGGCTGGCCGGGAGCAGGACGGCGAGCAGGCCGGGCGGATCTTCCCGCAGGAGTGGACGCCCGAAGGCCAAGAGCGCGGCGCCGCCGCCCTCGACGAGCGCTGGCGGGCCGAGCAGCGGCAGGACATCGAGGCGCAGGGCCGCGACCCGCTCGAAGAGGTGCGGGCGGTGCTCGGCGATGAGCGGGCCGGCCGGCTGCCGGAGCTCGAGGATCAGGAGCGCCACCGGATCGCTGGGCTGTCAGACCGGGAGCTCGAGGCCGAGCAGGAGCAGCACGCGCCGGCGGTCGAGGCGCTCGACACCAGCGCGGCGATGGAGACGCGGCGAGTCGAATCCCAGGCGGCGGCCGCCGGCCGACACCGCGACGCCGCGCTCACGCAGGCCGCCGACCTTCGGCGGCAGCGCGAGCAGCTGGGCAGGTTCCGCGGTGCCGAGAAGCACAGTCTCCGTGAGCAGGCGAACCGGCAGGAAGAGAGCGCCGGGCGCTACCAGATCGAGGTCGCGCAGCACGGCGAGCGGATCGAGCAACTACGCGCCGAGGGCCGCCACCCCGACCAGTGGGTGCAGGAGCACGGCGCCGCGGTAGTGCGGTGGGGCGAGGCCACCCGTGAGCGCGAGACCCGTCGGGAGCTGGAGATCCGCGAGGCCGGCGAGCGGGCTGTCCAGGAGCAGCCCGAGCACCTGCGCGACCTGCTCGGCGAACGCCCCGACGCCGAGAAGCAGCAGGAGCGCGGCAGGCATGACCAGCTGACGCGCGACCTCGAGCGCCACCGCATCACCCACGCGATCGACGTGGACCGCGACGAGGCGCTCGGGCGCGAGCCGACCCCGCACAGCGCCGAGGCGCGCAGCGACTACGCCAAAGACCGGGAGAAGCTGTCAAAGCGCGTCACCGAGCACCGCGTCGACCGAGGCCTCGAGAAGGCCGCGCCGGAGCGGGCCCACAGCCGCGACGAGCGGGGAATGGAGCTGTGAGACTCGCGCCGCGGCCTTCTCGAGACGGCGTGCGCTGGCAGGAGGGATGGGACGCCGGCTACACCCAGGGGCTGCGCGACGGTGAGCGCCAGGCCGCGGCCGCGCCGAGTAGCGGATCGCCGACGATCAGCGATCTTCGGTGGCTGCTCAAGCGCGCACACCCCGACGTCGCCGGCGCGGACCCGGCCGCGCAGCGCGTCACGAGCTGGCTGACCGGCCTGCTAGCGCGGACGCGCTAACGCGCGCCGATCCTGAGAGGGCTTACGACCAGGCCTCGGATGGCGGTGGTACCGCGTTCGTGTGCAGCCGGGCGATCGCCTGCTCCATCTCGGTCAGGCGGGCGATGATCTCGGCCTGCCCGAGCGGCGGGGCGAGCAGCTCGCCAAGCGTGGTTCCGGCGGCCTGAGCGGCCGCAAGCAGCGCCCACGCGGGCACGGTCGTCCGGCCGGTCAGCCAGCGAAGGTAGGTTGAGACGCTCGGCGAGCCGCCGGCCACCTCGGCGAGCCGGCGGGCGAACGCCGAGCTTGAGCGGGCGCTGCTGAGCGCCTGCGCACGTTCCAGCACCGCGATCGCCCAACCATCGCGATCACGTGCGCCAGTGTGGAAGGCGACCGCGATCAGGGTCACCGGTACCCCTTACGGCCGCGGCCGCGGGTGTGACCGTGGCCGCGCGCCGGCGTGTGGGGCACCTGGGCGCGGTGGCGGTTGTGGTGAACGATCGCGGCGGCCGAGTGGCTGTGCTGGTGGCTGTGGATGTCGACGATCCCGCCGAACGCGAACAGCGCCACGATCGCGGCCACGATCAGGCCGGCGAGCAGCGACCAGCGAAAGGCGGTGACGGCGACCAGCCCGGCGACCAGGCCGGTCAGCAGCGCGAGCCGCCAGGTGCTCGAGGCGACGATCGCAGTCATGCACGCGACCGCGGCGAGCGCCATCAGGATTTCGGAGCCGCTAGAGCGGCGCCGGCGGATCATCATGCTGCCTTCTCCTCCCTGCCACTGTCAGCAGAAGTGACCTTGTTGGTGGTGACGTCGACGACGTCGGCGGTGCGCTCCGGCAGCGCCGGGCGCTCACGCACAGCCTGGATCTGACCCGCGATCTGCCCGGCCGCCCGGCGGGCGCCGGCGGTCAGCGCGAGCTGGGCCGCGCGGACCCGGAGTTCCTTACCGGCCGCGAGACGTTTGAGCGCCGGGTCGGCGTACCAGCGGCGCTGACGAATCACCGCCGGCGGGACGCCCTTGTGCAGCAGCACGCCGCGATCGTCGCCCTGTTGATGCATCGCCTGGGCGGTCAGAACATCGCGGGTCTGGCGGTGAGGGACGTGCTCGCCCTCGATCAGCTGGTGCTGGCCGAGCGCCTGGCGCAGATAGTCGCGGGTGCGCGGGTCGGCGATCGCCCCGAGGAACAGCCGCACCGTCGAGACGCCGAGAATCTCATCGGCGGCGTCGTGCCCATAGCGGTCCACGATCTGCGAGAGCGACTGCCAGATCGTGAGCCACTGCACCCCGGCCGACCGGGAGGTCGACAGGACCTTCGGCAGATCGCCAAACGGGGCCGTGTTGGCGATCTCGTCGCACGCCATCAGGCACGGCGGCCCGAGGCCTTGGCCGGTGCGCATCTCCCGCTGCTGCGCGACGTGAACCAGAGAGCTGAGCAACGTCACGATCAGCGGCGCGAGCATCACCTGCTGCTCCAGCCCGGCGACGATGTACAACGTGTTGTTGCCGGAGAAAAGCCGCTCCGCTGTGATCCGCCCGTCCCTGTCGGCCGCGTTCGCGGCCGCCGGATGCCCGAACGCGCGCAGCTGCGTTTTCGCGGTGCCGAGGATCCCGTCGCGCTGACGGTCGTTGTAGGCGTAGACGTTGCGTAGACGCTTGATCGCGTCCGCCGCGCCGACGCGCTTGAGCAGCAGCTCAGGGGCCTGCTGCTCGCGCTCGAGCACCCACTCCAGCACATCGGCGATCGTGCGCTGACGCTGAGGGTCGGACGCGGCCGCGTGCAGCAGCGGCGCGGTCAAATCCTGAGCCTCGTCGGAGAAGTACTTCGCGTTGCCTGACTCGCCCTGCCGGGGGCTGCGCGCCCGGTCGAGCCACTGGCCGACCAGCAGCGCGTGCTCCCAGTCCTCGCAGCCCTCAAGCGGATCCCAGCCGTCGGACTCGCCGCCGGTCCGGACGCCAAACGGGTCCCAGACCAACACCTCGCCGAGCGCCCGGCGCCGGGCGAGCGTCGCATTGAGCACATCGGTCTTGGTCGTCAACACCACGCACGGGCCCTCGTGCTCCAGCACCATCGGGATCACGACCCCGGACGTCTTGCCCGAGTCCGGCGCGGCGATCACCGCGATCTGCGTGCCGCGCTTGGTGGCGACCAGCGCCCCGGCGAACCGGCCGACAATGTGCCGGCCGACCTGGGCGCACGGCACGACCAGCGAGCGGACCGTGCCCCACCTCGCGAACTCGCCCGGCCGCCCGCCGCGCAGCGAGTACCAGCGGCGATCCACGACCGGCAAGCTGCGCACGATCGCGATCCGGTGCCACACCACCACGACCGCAGCCGCCGGCAACGCCGCGATCAGCCAGAACAACGCCCAATAACCAGAACCGGCCGGAAGCCGCCAGCGAAACGTTGCGGGATACGCGAGTGCGGGATGCTCGCCCAGCAGCAGCGTCACGACGTGGCCGCCGTGCAGGACCGAGCCGCCGCGCCAAAACGTGTGCAACACCTGCAACCCCGTAAGCCGGCCGGTATCACCAGTCATCACCAAAGCGATCAACAACGGCGCGACCCACAGAGCAAGCACCAGAAGCGCGGCGAGAGCCACCACCACTCCCAGGACCACCAAGATCGCAGTCTGGTCGTTCTTCCTCTCGTAGCGATCGGCTTCCTCGTCGCTTCTCATCGCTTGGCTTTCTCGTCGGTCTCGGGGCTCTGCTACTCGTTGGACTTGTACCAATAAGAGGTACCACCTATGCCGGACGGTGTCAAGTCTTGTCCCACATGTTGGTACGATGTGGACATGTCATCAACTGTTCGCCGGAGCCCAGGACAAGCGCTCTATCGCCGTATCGCGGAGCAGTTGCGCGAGGCGATCTATCGCGGCGAATTGGCGCCTGGCGAGCGGTTACCCAGCGAGCAGGAGTTGATGGATCGGCACGACGTATCCCGCAACACCGTGCGTCTTGCGCTCGCCGCTTTGACCAGCGAAGGATTGATCGCCTCAAGCCAGGGCCGGGGTTCGTTCGTACGCGAACACGCGCCGCTTCGCTTTCTCGCTTCGCAGACCGACTCACGCCAGCGTCGTGCCCGGTCCACCCGCGACGCCTTCATGAGCGACGTCACCGAACAGGGCCGCGTTGGCGGACTGCATATCGAGGTCGCAATCGTGCGCGCTGATGCCACCATCGCCGCGCCCCTCGAACTCGATGAGGGCAGCTCAGTAGTAGTGCGTCGCCGCGTGCAATCCGTCGACGACGAGCCCTACGCCACCGCCGACACCTACTTCCCGCTCGAGCTCGTGAAAGACAGCCCGATCACCGATCCCGATGACATTCCCCAGGGCGCCAACAAGGTCCTTGACGACCTCGGTCATGCGCAGGTCCGGTTTCACGACGAGATCACCACTCGAATGCCGACCGCCGACGAAGCCCGGAAGCTACGCATCGGGCCCGGCACGCCTGTCGCCTCCCTGGCGCGCGTCGGCTACGACACGGATGACGTCCCCGTCCGGCTCTTCATAACCGTTCTGCCCGGCGACCGCTACACCGTCGTCTACGACGTCGCTGGCGACTGAGCGGCGAGGAGTCCTTTGTGCCAACGGCTACTGAACTTCACATCCGCAAAGCCACGGTCGAGGACCTCGACGCGGTCGTCGAGCTGCTTCACGATGCCTACGACTGGCTGATCGCGCAAGGCATCACCGATCAATGGATACAACGCTTCTCGCGCGGGTCGATCGAGCAGATCATTGATCGCGACGAGGTGTACGTCGCGATCAGCGGCGAGGGTGTTATCGCCACCTTCACGCTTACCTACTGTCCGGACCCTGAGTTTTGGGATGACCCGTCGGCCGACGCCGGCTACATCCGTCGCCTCGTTGTCGATCGGCGCTACGCAGGACAAGACCTCGGCGGCCAGCTGCTCGACTTCGCTACGCAGCTCGTTGCGGCAGCCGGGCGCGAGTGGCTTCGACTCGACTGCGCCAAATACAACACGCGCCTCCAGGACTACTACCGCTCTCATGGCTTCCAGCACCTCGGCACCGTTGATCTCGAGCACCGCCAATCCGGCGCCCTATTCCAACGCTCGACAGCGGCCTCGACCACCAGGGGCGTTCCCACACCCCTGGTAGGGGCCCTCCCCGGCAGGTAGGACCCCTGGTAGGGGCGTTCGCGCGGGTGTTGCGGGCGAACGCTCAGAGCTGGTCGAGCTTTTGTCTTGCCTCGCGGCGCAGCCGGAGCGCCCCCCACGCCGAGGCGCGGGACAGTTCACCGCGTTCCTGAGCCAGCGTCTGGCGCTCGACCGCGAGCTCGGCAGCGGCCTGCCGCAGCTCGTTCTGTAGTTCGTCGACGCGGGCACGCTCATCGTCAGCACGAGCCTTCTCCTGTTCGGCGACCTGGCGCCAAACGATCAGCTCCCGGCCCTGCGCTTCGACCACCTGGGGCGTGCTCGGGCCCGGTTCGCCGTCGGCGGTCAGCAGGCCGAGGCGCTCGAGCTCGGAAACGGGCACAAGCCGCACAGGCTTTCCGTTGCGCTCCGCCCGCACCGCGCGCAGCTGGCCACGCTCGATCCTGCTCTCGAGGTTTCGCCTCGGCAGGCCGGTCGCCTCCGCAGCCTCTGTCAGCGTCATGCGGGAGGGGCCCCCGCCAGGGGTGTCCTCGGGGGTGTCGGTCAGTCCGTCGGCGCGCTCTGCGCCCGCTGGCGCGCCCTCATCGGGGGTGGTGATGCCAAGGTTGGTCATACGTTCTTATTCTGCGCCCCTGCCCGGCGCCCCTGCCAGGGGCGCTCCACAAGGGGTGCCGCAAGTAGCGGAAGCGCGCTATGACAACCGACGCGCGGTCAACCGTCGGCGCGCTACGAGCGCCCAGGTTCCACCGCGGCGCCGCGGCTTGCGCAGCTCCCAACCCACGAACGACTTGTCCGCGGCCGAGATGCGCTCGCCGGCGCGCAGCAGCAGCCGGCGGGCGTGGGGCGCGTGCTTAGTGGTGACGCCGAGCGCCTGCCACATCGGCGGCGCCAGCTGCAACGCGACAGCGCCCTCGCCGATCTCAGAGCGCTTGAAGGTCTGCGACTCCAGATATACCCACAGCCGCTTCGCGAGGCCCTCGAGCGAGCGCAAGACCCGCCAGTCGAGGTAGGTCAGATAACCGGCCTCGAGCTGCTCAACGATCCACCAGTCGAGCCCTGCGATGTGTGGATCCCGGCTCTGGGCCCCGGCCCAAAACATCGAGCCGAGCAACCGAATACGGCCGCCGACGCCGGTCGGATTCTCAAGCTGCCCGACCGCGGCTGCCCGCGGGTCGTAGCCCTCCAGCTCGAAATCCGCTTCGTGCAGGCGCCCGAGACTGGCCCGGATTTCCTGTCGATCCCGACCAGAGGGCACTCGGTTGTGGAGATCCTTACCGAGCTCGTAAAGCGTGAAGCGGACTCGTCCCTTGGGGTCCCGGTCACCTTCGCGCCACCGCTCAGTGAGCCATGCAAACGTGTCGAGGTCGAAGAGCGTCAACGGGGGGCCTGCGACCCGGAGGAGACCGAGCGTGTCCGAGCTGTCGATCGGCAGCGCCAGCTGCAGAGGACCGACGTGCCAGACGCCCTTGCGGCAGAGGTTCGTCTCGAGTGACGCCTGGCGGCGAGGGAGGGGAGCGAGCGTCAGCGCCGGGTCCGGCCGGAGGCCTCGCAGCGGCGCTGACTGGCTTTCCAGGGCCACGGGGTCGAACCATGTCAAGCGCGTCGGATAGACGGGAGGCCTGCCGACGCGCTCAATCGAACGTCATGGGGTGGGTACGGACACATCCGATGGGGTGGGTACGGACACACTTCGAGTGCGCCCTGGGGTGGGTACGGACACATTCATGGGGTGGGTACGGACACACTTAGCCCTGATCGAGGCTCGCGAATCCTCAATACTGGTAGGCGTTTTCGGCGCCAAGCCGGGGGCCTTAAAGTCGTTTGTAGTGTCTGGTTTAAGGCTTAACGTCTGAGAGAAGAGTCGCGCGCTAGCGCGCGCACCCTCACACCGACCTGGCTCTTGTCTCGCCTCATTGGCGTGCCTCGACAGTGGCCCCGCTCGCTTCGCTCGGGGGCCGTCTCGGCACGCTCGGTGCCAGCGCTACTCGCGGCGGGTGAGTAGCCGTTCGAGAGGCTTGTGATTGTCGTGTGGCCTGCTTCGCTTCACCCACTCGCTTTGCTCGGGGTGGGCTCGCGAGGCCACTTGAACGGCGGCTATCGAGGAGGGGGTGGGGCGTGGGCGGCGGGGCGAAGCGTCCAGGTCCTCCGCGATCCGGGGGAGAACGATCGCTCAGGTTGCGCGTCGTGCGCTCGAGATCTGGCCGATGCGTCCGGTGGTGAGCTGGGTCAGTTCGGCGATCTGTCCGTGCGCCCAGCCGCGATCGAGTGCTTGGTGGACGAGCGGGAGCCGGGCCGCCTCGAGCGCGGCGAGTTGGGCGCGGAGCTCGGCGATCTGGTTGGCGTTGTCGCGCAGCTGCTCGCCGAGCTCGCCGGCGTCGACGCGGCGGGGGGGACGGCCAGGCCGAGGCCGCGCGGGGGTGGGTGGTGATGCGGCCGCGTGGGGCATGCCCGCGAGTATCGCATAGCGGCTACGCAGAACAAGCGTGAGCCGGGGGCGAACACGAGAAAAGTCCTGCAAAGGAGGTAATTCACCTTGACTTCTACTTAGGGCCTAAGTATAATGGTGGACATGAGCACACTCCGCAGCCGCCCCCGGCAGATGCGCACCCCCGGGGATCTCGCGGCTACCTACACCGAGCTTCACCGCTCGATCGTGCGCTACGTCATGGCCCGGTCCGAGGTTGACCGGGCTGTTGCCGAGGACGCCGCCAGTGACGCGCTGGAGGCAGTCCTGCGGCGGTTGCAGGCGGGGACGCCGACGTCTGCGGGCTGGGCGCGGCGGGTCGCGTGGTATGAGGTCGCCAAGGCAGAGCGCGCGGCCGTCCGCCTGGAGCAGCGCCTCAAGCTCGCCGCGACCCACGGCGGCGCTGTGATCTCGCGTCGCGGCGCGACCGGCCGCCCGGCGCAGGTCAGCCCGGAGCAGTGGGCCGCCGTCTCGGCGCTGTGCAACCCACGCGAGGCCGACGCGCTGGCGCTACGGATGGCAGGCCTGTCCTACCGCCAAGTCGCCGACCGCTTGGGCGTGCCGGAGTCGACGTCGACGAGCCGGATCGCGAGCGCGCACCGCAAGCTCCGCGCCGCTGCCCGCGACCGCTAAAGAACAGAAGGGAGGCACACTAAAGGGAGCGGCCAGCGGGCCGCTCCCTTTCGCTGTCCACAGCCCCGAAGAAGGGAGCCCCATGCCCAACCCTGATGATCAGCCGGTGATCGACCCGATCGCCTACGTCGCGCTGGCCGCCGCCGCGGCCGCGGCCGCGGCGCTCGAACTCGCCGACCTCGACCCCGATGAGCAGGTGACCGCGAACGCTGACATGTCGCCCGCCGACGCGCTGATCGCGATGCACCAGGCCGCCGAGGACCTCGACCTCGCCCGCCGCACCGGCGACCGCACCAACATCATCGAAACGCTCGCGATCATCGAAACCGCCGGCCGGATCGTCGTCCATCACTTCGTCGAACAGGCCAGCGGCAAGTTCGGCGGCGACACCGCCGCGATGATCAACGCCTCCCGCGCGCAGGTCGAGGGGAACTAGAGGATCAGACGCCCTTTGCAGGGCGCCTCAGAGATCCTGACGAAGTCTGTCCGTTATCTGCTCCAGCGTCCTGATCAACGCCTCCCGTTGCCCGTCGTCGAGACCGGACGCCGGCTGCTCGAGATCTGCGAATAGCCCTCCGACGGTCCGCCTGATGACTTCGTGACCGCGGGGAGTCGCCTTGAGCACAAGCAGACGGCGATCGGTCGGATGCGCGGCACGCCTGACGAGGTCGCCGCGCTCCAGTCGATCGCTGATCCCCGTCATCGTGCTCGAGTTCAAATCAAACGCGCGGCCGGCGTCCCGGGCCGTAACACCGTCCTCGTCACAAGCGCGATCAAGCACCAGATATTCGGTCAATCCCAGCTTGCTGGCATGCGCCTGCCCGATCAGATAGCTCACCAACGCGAGACTGAGATCGCAGAGCACGTCGACGAAATCACTCACGCCGGCCTCGGAGAGACCCTCGCTCTGCGCCGTCACCGCCCGAACCTTAGCCCCGACACACCCACGAAGCCCGAAGAGCTCCGGCCGATCCGTCGTGGAGCAGGAACTGCTGCTCTGACTCGACGGCGCCCAGAGCAGCAGCCAACCGATCACAGCCCCTGAGGCGAGAGGCCGTCGGAATATTCGGAAAGAGCGAGCTTTTGGGATGCGGCCGCGGTTCCGCGGAACGGCCGACGGTGACGTGTCGGTTGGCCTCTCAGGCGGTGTTCGCGATCCAGTGGCTGTGGAGTTTCAGGAGATTGTGGGTCGCTGCAACCAACCTGAACTCCGACCGCGCGGCGGCCATGCCTCGCATAAACCGGTCGATCCCACGGTTGTGTTTGATCTGGCCGAAGATCGGCTCGATCGTGATCTTGCGTTGTCGGTAGAGCTCTTTGCCACGTTCACTGGATAAGCGTTCGCGCATCTCGGCGTAGAGCCCGTTCTCCCACCCGGGGCGAGTACCGTCGCGCATTGTGCCGTCAGGCGGGATCAGGACCTCAATCCCCCGGTCGGTGATGGTGCGCATCTGTCCGCCATGCCAGTAGCCAGCGTCAGCAACGATGGCCTCGGGCCGCTCCTTCACGCCGTGGCGCTCGAGCTGGCCGAGGGTCGTCTCGAACATCGGCTGCAGGTGCCCGAAGTCGGCTGCGTCGTTACTGACCTCGGCCGCGAGGATGACCTGGCGGGCGTTGACCGCGATCTGCGCGTTGTAGGCCTGCCGCGGCGGGGTTCCCTGTGTGCGCATCACCCTGGAGTCCGGATCAGAGACGTTGA
>Ga0123356_10008262_pt1 | contig 10358 bp, 7 predicted proteins | sample TergutEmb28metaG_2_FD_92546 | JGI IMG/M metagenome (GOLD analysis project Ga0123356, IMG submission 92546) | Embiratermes neotenicus P3 segment gut microbial communities from Petit-Saut dam, French Guiana - Emb289 P3 | ecosystem: Host-associated > Arthropoda: Insects > Digestive system > Gut ... | reverse complement strand
GTCTTTAATTTCTCTGCAATATGCTCAATAACATGAGGTTGAATAGTCAGCCCGATTAGTTTGGCTTTTCTTTCTAAAATAGCAAGGCGTGTTTCAAATTCGGGAGGGGAAATGTCTGCTAACAATCCCCATTCAAATCTGCTGCGAAGTCGGTCTTCGATGTCGTTTATTTCCTTAGGCGGACGGTCAGAGGTAAAAATAATCTGCTTTTGATTGCTGTGAAGCTCATTAAAAATATTAAAAAGCTCTTGCTGCGATTCTTTCTTTCCGGCGAAAAACTGCACATCATCAATCAAAAGCACATCAATGTTGTTGTATTTATTTTTAAAATCAACCGTAGTTTTAAAAGTAATAGACTTTACAAATTCCTCAACAAAAGTGAGCGCGGGAACAAACATTATATTCATCTGAGGGCTGTTTTTTGCGATTTCGTTTTTAATCGCCGAAAGTAAATGGGTCTTACCGAGTCCGGGGTTCCCGTAAATATAAAGCGGATTATAGTTTTTTTGACCGGCAGCAACCGATTTACTGGCGGCATAAGCTAACTTATTACTCGCACCTTCAATAAAAGTATCAAAAGTATGCTTATAATTACTCCCCTCGACTGACTTCGTCAGCTTTTCGGACATAACAAGGTCGTCTTGCAGTTCGGGAATAGGATTAATCATGACTTTTTGTTCAAAAGGAATATCATCATCACTTTGAATCATGATTTCTACATCAAATCCAAGGATTTTTTTAAACTGTTCTTTGAAGATACCCACAAAGTTTTCCTGTAAAATCTGCTTAACAAAAGGAGCCTGCACATAAAGCACTGCTGTATTTCCGTTAAGTCGAAGCGGTATAATCGGCTCAATCCAGCTTTTACGGGCAACATCTGAAATATCAAGGTTTTTCTTCAATAAATCGAAGATTTCTTCAAAAGAATTCATGGTTTTTTAACCTCAGTCTTTATAATATATAAAAAACATTCTACCACATTATAGAAAAGTTTTCAACATCTTTTGGCAAATAGATAAAACTTTCTTGTAAATACTATATATAGTGTTTGACTTTTTTTCTATAAAATGGTATACTTATTTTTAATTAATAATTAACAATGAATAATTAATAATGTAAGGATAATAAAATAATGGACTTTGAAAATGTAAAGCTCCACGAGAATGAAACCTTGGTACAAGTTGACATCGAAAAGGAGATGAAAACATCATTTCTTGAATATTCGATGTCGGTAATCGTTGCGCGGGCGTTACCCGATGTGCGCGACGGACTTAAACCCGTTCACCGAAGAATCCTCTACACCCAGTTTGAAGAGGGATTAACCCATGAAAAGCCGTTTTCTAAATGTGCGAAGACGGTGGGTGCGGTATTGGGCTCATACCACCCGCACGGTGACCAGTCGGTTTATGACGCACTTGTGCGCATGACTCAAGACTTTTCGCTGCGTTATCCCTTAATCGAGGGGCACGGAAACTTTGGTAGTATCGGCGGCGACGCTCCTGCGGCGTATCGTTATACCGAGTCGCGCTTGGCTCGCATTTCCGCGGAGATGCTCAGCGATATTAATAAAGAAACGGTCGATTATGTCCCTAACTATGACGATACCAAGAAAGAGCCGGCGGTTCTTCCTTGTAGATTCCCCAATCTCTTAGTAAACGGTTCTACGGGAATCGCGGTGGGCATGGCTACGAATATTCCGCCGCATAATCTCGGGGAAATTATTGACGCACTCCAGCTGATTTTGCTTTCGGGGGAGGAAGTCCCTATAGATATGCTCATGAGTGTAGTCAAGGGCCCCGACTTTCCTACCGGCGGGATTATTATGGGTCACGCGGGGATTCGCAGCGCGTATTATACCGGCAGAGGGAAAATCACGCTTAGGGGAAAAGCCGAAATCGTTGAGGAAAAGACCCACACGAGAATAGTGATAACCGAGATTCCGTATATGGTGAACATGGGCAGTATGCTTGAAACCATGGACAGACTTGTAAAAGAAAAGCGGCTTGAGGGCGTCTCGGTAGTTCGTGACGAGTCTGACCGTATGGGCATGAAAATCGTGGTTGAGTTAAAGCGCGACGCTAATGCCAACGTGATTTTAAGTAAACTCTACAGTTTCACGCAATTACAGGTAACTGTCGGCGTGATTATGCTCGCGCTTGTTGACGGCGAGCCCAAGATTTTAAATCTAAAGCAAATGCTTGAGCATTACATCGACTTTCAAGAACAAGTCGTAACTCGCCGCACACAATATGACCTCAAGAAAGCGCAGTCCCGCGCGCATATTCTTGACGGATTTATGATTGTAGTCGATAATATTGATGAAGTGATTGCGATTATTCGCAGCTCAGACGACCCCGCCCACGCCAAGTCGAGATTAATCGAGCGGTTTAGTATCACCGAGGCACAGTCTGAGGCGATTGCGCAGATGAGAATTATCCAGCTGACCAAGCTCGGGAGAATCGACATCGAGCAGGAACTTGCCGCACTTAACGTGAAAATCGGGGAATATTCCGAGCTTTTAGCCGACCGCGGCAAAATCCTAAAGGTGATTTCCGAGGAATTAGACGCAATTCGCAACCGATTCGCGGACGAACGCCGCACGAGTATCGAGGCGGTATCGGGTGAGGTGGATATAGAGGATTTAATCCCTGTAGAGGAAAGTGTGCTGACGTTTACTAACTTAGGATATATCAAACGCCAAAATATCGAGGTGTATAATCTGCAAAAGCGCGGCGGACGCGGAGTTTCCGGCATGAAGCAGCGCGATGAGGACTTTGTCGAAAATATGTTCTTAGCCAGCAGCCATGACTTTATCTTGTTTGTGACTAACATGGGTAATATGTACCGGCTAAAGTGTTATGAAATCCCCGAGGGGTCTAAGCAATCGCGCGGAACTAACATCGTGAATATTTTACAGCTGCAACCCGAGGAGAGAATCGCGGCGATGATGAAAACCTCGGACTTTGCCGAGAATAAATACTTCGTGTGCGTGACTAAACAAGGCAAAATCAAGAGGACTCGCCTGTCGCTTTATAAAAATGTCCGCAAGAACGGACTTCGTGCAATCACGCTCATCGAGGGCGATGAAATCGCCTCGGCGCACCTCACCGAGGGGGATTCCTCGGTAATCATTGCGACAAGAAACGGCAGAGCCATTCACTTTGACGAGTCGATTGTGCGTGCCCAAGGGCGGACTGCGCGCGGCGTGCGCTCAATCAAGCTGCGTGAGGGTGACTATATCGTCGGCGCGACCAAGATTTATGACGAGAACTCGACTTTATTAACAGTCACTGACCGCGGAATGGGACGCAGAGCATTACTTGCGAGCTATCGCAAGCAAAATCGCGGCGGATACGGGTTGATGAACTACAAAGCGAGTGAGGAAAAGGGTCATGTAGTCGGGATTAAGACTATTTACTCTGATGATGACGTGATTTTGATTAACTCTGACGGGGTGATTATACGAATCCGCGCGAATGACCTAAGGACTATGGGTCGGTACGCGACCGGCGTGAGAGTCATGCGATTAACCGATGACGGCAGAGTCGTGACGTTTACGCGAACCGAGCATGATGACTCGGCGGAGTTGGAGGAAGTCGAGCAGGCGAGCGAGGAGGACATCTTGGCGGCAGAGGCGGAGGAAGCGAGCGAGGACGTAGGGAACGACGACCTCGGCGTTCCTGATGACGAGGACGATGACGAGGAAGTTGAGGAAGACAGCGAGGAGTAGAATGAATAGTATATTTTGAAAGGAGCGTGCAGCTATGAAAAAAGATGTATCGAAAATGACAAAAAACGAGCTTTATCACGCAATTAGAGACGAATCCTCTGACCCCGAGTTTGTAAAAGCGTGTATAAAAGAAAACGACAAACGTATGAACGAGTTTGTTCGAGAGCGTTTGGCGGGGCAAAGAGGTTAGTATTTTGAATCAAAACAAACCGATTTTTACCTTGATTGCCGGCATAAATGGTGCCGGCAAGTCTACTTCTTATGATTATATGGACGATGATGAAAAAACCGCTCTCGGTCCGAGGATTAACCCTGATGAACTTACCTTGGAGCTTGGCAGCATTGTTGCAGGAGGCAAGGAGGCGTCTAAAATACGAAGACGATTTTTGTTCGAGAACATAACTTTTCATCAAGAAACGACTTTGACGGGAAAATCAATATTAAAAATTATAGACCAAGCAAAAAAGCAAGGTTACAGACTAAATTTGATATACGTAGGTTTAAATTCGGTTGATTTAGCTATTGAGCGTGTGAGGTATCGAGCCGTCAACGGCGGACACGATATTCCAAAACAAGACATCATCAGACGTTATCCCGACTCGTTAAAAAACCTATCGGAGCAAATCCATAAATTCGATAGTGTCAGAATAATGGACAATACAACCGAGTTTACCACTGTTTTTCAAGTTATTAACGGTCGAGTTGTTTCCGCCGAGTCAAGCGTACCTAAATGGGCGCAATCTGCAATAGAGGCGTATAGAAAACATCATAAATATGATTAACAAAAACACCGCCGAGGTCACACCTCGGCGGCTTTGTATTCCTTTAAATCTCCAGCACAGTGCCGATAAATATCGGCAGATTGGTCGCGTTATCCACAATCGCGAACACAAACGGGCGGTCAAGAGTTACCACCTCGGGCGGCGGCGGTACACTCGGGGCACCTGCGCCTATTACAACAGTAGCCGCTCCCGCTCTTGTTCCGACTTGGTCAACCTCAATGAAAGTCTTGTGAATTACATCGCTGATGTATATATTCTCGAACGGCGGTTTTGGCGCACCCAGCCGGCTGAAATCTGCACCGAAATCTTCAAACGCGGTCGGCATACCCATATCGGCAAGCAACTCACTCATGCTGATGCCATACTCAAAACTGAACTTCGGCATATTCGCAATAACGCCGCCATTAGTCCAGTGTTGGGAATTTAACGCAGCCATAAGGCTTTCGCCCGTCATGTCGGCGATAAAGTCGGTGATTTTAATCCCCTCGTTGGGCAAAATCGCCGCGAAGCTGTAGTCGTTGCCGAGGTATCGCTTAGTGAATCCGCGGGCGTTGTCGGTTTGAATATACCGTAAGCCGTGTGTGTTGATTTGCGTTGACATGAAGTCGACATTTTGAATCGTTCCGTCATGTGCGGTAAAGTCGCGTTTGCGGACGCTTTTGTCATCGAATTTTACTGCCCACTCGGCGTCAAACGCGATTGCATTAATCAAAAACATCAGTACATCTTCATTTGTTTCGTCGATAATTTCCTTAATCATCTCGTCGGTATTTTCACTCACCCATGAGTTGATTTCGTCAAGCGTGGCGGGGTCGTCAAAGTCCGCGCCGATGATTTGCGCATTAAACAATTCTTGATTTGCCGCCAAAAAATCCTCTAAAACTTTAACCCTGTCGTCATCATACCAAATCGAATTGGCGATGTTCAGCTTGGCTTTATCGCTGCTTGGCAGTCCGTTCGCATAATCGCTGAGCAGTTTATTCAAGTCGGCGAGTTTAATCCCGCGCCCGAGGACTTTTTCCATTTGAGTGAGAGTCTCCTCACTCGCGCCGTTAGCGGTCATGGTGAGTGCGAGCAGTACCGACAGCGGCGAGATTAAGGTATTCATGGTGGCGTCTTCGGCGAATGACCGCTTGAATACATCGACTGCAAAGTCCGCGACCGCGGGGACGAACGACTCTGCCGGTGTGGTTGTCGTCCTGCTTGTTGTTGTCGTCTCGCGAATCACCACCTGCGGGTTGATTTCACTCGGCAGCCCCGCCAAGGACTTGAGAATCTCTAAGGCGTCGGTGATTTTAGGCTTGATGTTGGTGCCCTCAAACACACTCGGCAGTCCTGCCAAGGATTTTAGAATCTCCAGCGCGTCGATGATTGTCACCGTAGGGGCGGTCGGTGTGATTGTGGTTGTTGTAGTCGTCACTGCCGGAGTGTTTCTCGGAGGAGCTACCGGCGAAGTGATAGTCGTGGTGGTGGCTGTTGAGGTGGTTGTGGTGGTAGTTCTCTCAGCCATGCAATCGGGGCAAATCCAATGCGGCTGCGTGAAAGTCCCGGGGGTGTACCTTACCGCCCAGTAACCCTCTGTGCACCTGCCAAAAGCATGACACGGAATCCATACATTCTCGCTGCTTATAGGAGAAGAAGTCGGCGGGGCGGTGGTCGTTGTGGTTGCGGTTGTGGTGGTAGTAGTCACAGGCGGTATATTTTCAATCAAATCTTCAAACAGCTTTTCGACTGTCTTCCACGTCTCGGGATAGGCATTACTGCCGGCGACTTCCTTGAGTGTCCCGTCCGCATAGGTAATCTTCACTATCCATTGGTGCCCGTCAAGAACATTATTGTCCGCATATAATGAGCCCCATTGCTCATATAACGGCTCGGCTTGTTTCAAAAAAGTATCGACTTTATCTTTCGGCAGACTGCCGATTAATTTAAGGTCAACGTCTTTTGGCGAACTAATTGGAGACTCGAGACTATATGCCCAATATTCGTAGCTTTTAAAGTCGATAACCTGTTGATTCATCACCATACCGAAGCCGAAATCTGTTCTTTTAATCTCCACAATCGGATTCGTAGTCGCTGTAGTAGTCACATTTTCCGAATCAGGACACATATGACACGGCGAACCACCGAACAACGCTACATTGGTATTGCAAAATCTGCAACAACTGTTTTGACAGATAACCGAGTCTCGCTGCCCCCAGTTTTCATTACATACATTACAAACAATTTCGCAGCCGCAGTCCTCATAACGAGCATCGCAGTCAAAGCAAATATTCGGCGGAAGAAGTGCCGATGTCGTTACCGCGGGAATCGCCCCTACTATCACCGCTGTGATAAGTAAAATCGCTATTAGTTTCTTCATGATAAAAGTCCCTCCTGTTGTAACCATTCTATAAACGCGCCGACTTGCTGTCTTAACAGCTCCCCGGACTGTTCAATTGCTGCTTTTCTTACCCTTTCTCGTTCTGTTGACCAATCTTCGGCGTTATGATTAAAGTTGACGTAGCTGATAGGGTCATAAAACACCGCTAACATGGGATTTGACTCCGCGAGAATCTGCGCGGGTTCTTTTACATTAACGAATGAACCGGTCATTCTCGTGCCGGTAAACGGTACCTCCCAATTGCGCGCGTCGGCAGATGACACGAACTTCACCGATATTTCGTTCACCGCGTGAACTTGCAGGTCGCCTGTTTTGGTAGTCGGCGGGGTTTGAATAACCGTGTACGGGTCCCATGAATACCCGATTTCATAAGTAACGGGAAGGTTGATGTTTTTGAGTGTGCCGGCGTTTTTCGCCAATTCAAGCCCGTGTTCCTTGAGTGCGCTCGCTAAAATCGCATACGCCTCTTCTTCCGAGAAGAAAGCGGGCGCAGCAATCGCTACGCAGCCGATAGAGCCGGTACCGCTGCCGAACTCAAACAACGGGATAAAAGTACCGTCCTCGGGAGGGGCGACATCGCGCGGCTCGGCGGTAGTCCTCGGCGTTGTTGTCGTGGTGACTCTCGGGGTTGTGGTTGTTGTAGGGCGCGATGTACTCGTCGTGCCGCTTGTATTCGGCGTTGTAGTCGCTGTTGTTGCGGTAGTCTTTGGTGTTGCTGACGTTACGGTCACGTCCGTGACTTTCGCTGTCTTCGGTGTCGTTGACGTTTCCGGCGCTGACGTTACGGTCGCGTCCGCGACTTTCGGGGTGGTCGCCGCTGTTGTGACTTTTGGGGTCGCAGTCGTTGTGATTGTCGCCGTAGGGGTGTGGTTTTTCTTTTCGGGGTCTTCTTTTTCCGCGCACCCTGTCAAGCCAATCGCGACCGCCGCCGAAAGGCTCAACGCTAACGGCGCGGTCTTCCAGCGCAGGGGAATGGCGTTAATCGCGGCTTGCCTTGACTCGTCAGAGTATTTATCGGGATAATTCGGCATGGCGATTGATTCTATCGGTTTAATTTTCATGATAACCCTCCGTTTGTGTTAAATCTGCTTATCGGCAGTCCTGCCAAAAACTTCAAAATCTCAAGCGCGTCATTGATTGTAGAGTCTTTCGGGGCGGTATTCTCGAGCCCCGCGAGCTGTTTAAGAACTTCCAGCGCGTCCATGATTGTGGGTATAACCGGCTCGGGCGCGGTCGTAACAGTGGGGCAAGGGGCCGGAACGTGATTGGTATGTTGTTGGAGGTGAGCAAATCCGCATAATCGGCAAAGCAAAATACAAATACACCTGATACCTGTGCAGCCAATGCAGCGAACACAATCAAAACAACCGACTTCGCTGCAAACCGAACATTCGATTGACTTGCACGAGCCGTCTAACTCGCATAAACCGCGTGCGTAGTAATAGTCTTGGCAGTCCTTACAGCGCGGCGGAGTAAGCGCGCCTGCGGGAATCGCCGACACTACCATCGCAGCGATAAGTAAAATCGCGATTAGTTTTTTCATGATAAAAGTCCCTCCTTAAAATCTCTCTCCCAGCGGTTTTTCCTCGTTGTAATAGTTCTCGCCGTTCGCCTCGACCTTTATCAAATTCGTAAGGGAATTAAGCGGGGACAAATCAAGGTCAACAGAACCCCATAAATACAAAATCCGTAAATTAACAAGTGAAGACAGCGCAGAAATATCGGTAATATCGCCGTTTAAACTCAAGGTCTGCAGATTGGTGAGTGAGCTAATCGGTGACAAATCATCGACTTCAAATTCCAGCCACAAAGTCTGTAAATTTGTCATCACACCAATCGGTGAAATATCGCTGATATCGTTGTCGTGTAAACGCAATCCCGTCAGCCTTGTCATTTTTGTCAGCGGAGTAATATCAGCAATGTCAAGTCCGTATACCCCGAGGAATCTCAGAGTATTTGCCGCGGCGATCTTTGAAATGTCGATGGTTACGGTATTTTCGTCATACCCGAATAAAGACAGGTCTCTCAGCCAAATCATATCGGCAATCGGCGATAAATCTAAGTTTTCACTGACACCGAGCCACAACCCTGTCAGATTTTTCATATTAACAAGCGGTGAAATGTCGGTGAGTTTTTTTACATTGTGTATGCTCAGCTCTTTCACGTTCAGCAGTTTGGCGATTTGCACGACATCTTCGTTGGTAAACTCTGCTTCAGAAAAGGGAATATACTCAACTCGTGTACAAACTCGCCTGCCTGCGATTACCAAATACTCGCAGGTATTACACTTGCAACTTCCCCTTGCAATCGGAAAATTCAATAAGCTCTCGTCCGTAAACACGCTTTGCAGTCCCGCTAAGTATTTCAAAACCTCTAACGCGTCAGCCACAGTAACTGCGCCGTCTCGGTCGAAGTCGTAATTAAGCTCGTCTAATTCGCTGAATCTAAGGCTCCCCGACAGGTATTTGAGAATGTTCAAGGCGTCACTAAGCGAGGCGGGTTTAAACTCTTCTGTCGCGATTTTCTCGATAGAATCAAGAGTCACGCCCTCCCATATGCCCCAATCTCTCAGAAGTTTTCCGTTAGAGTCGATTTCAACAAAACTAAATCCGCGCATATCTATCCAATATTCACCGTCAGCACCTTCCCAGTCGCTTGACCGCAGAAAAAAAACATAATCACGATTAAGCTCGGGCGGGGCTGTCCACATTCCTGATTGAACCTTAATCGTATCCCCGACTTGATAGTCGCCGGTAATAACACGAGTTATTTTGACAGATGTTTCGGTAGAACGGTTCCACGTGTCATTTTCGTTATTCGCTTTTTGGCTGATTGCAGTGCCGGTGACTATTACATTCATTCCATCAACCGGTATTACATTCCCGCCCCCGTCTGTGCCATGTGATATTTCGTTTCCTCTTGTGTCAAACCCATATTTCCCGTGAATCACTTCGTCTACGTTTCGATAAGTCCATGACCACGCTACAGAAAGCGAGCCCGCTGAAAGCGCGAGTGAGCAAGCCATGCTGATTGCACAAATTAACGCGATTAGTTTTTTCATGTTTTTGCCCCTTTCAAATAATATATCATTACTCTATATACAAATGAAGTCCCCAAAAAGTTGGGTATTTCCGCAAATTTCCAAAACTTTGTGAAATATAAACAAAAAAGGCGTGCCTAAACACGCCTTTTCTTGTTGGATTTTCTAATCTTCGCCGTCATCGCCGAACAAGTCCTTAATATCATCGGCAGTAGCCTCAGCCATATCCTCCACGTCATCGCCGATTGAAGACACCATGTCTTTTAAGTCCTCGATGTCGCGTTTGATGTCGTTTTTGATATTATCGCCGGTTTCTTTCACTGCATTAACAGTAGCCTCGCCTTTTTTCACCATATCCTTGGTTTTTATGTCTTGGATAGTTTCGCCCAATTTGTCCGCGCCGGTTTTAATCGCGCCCACCGC
>Ga0123356_10008261_pt1 | contig 10359 bp, 13 predicted proteins | sample TergutEmb28metaG_2_FD_92546 | JGI IMG/M metagenome (GOLD analysis project Ga0123356, IMG submission 92546) | Embiratermes neotenicus P3 segment gut microbial communities from Petit-Saut dam, French Guiana - Emb289 P3 | ecosystem: Host-associated > Arthropoda: Insects > Digestive system > Gut ... | reverse complement strand
TTTTTCTACTTTTTTAGCCGCTTCGCTGTTGATGTATTCCACAACATCGGAGCCTTTTAAAATATTAGCCATCATATCTTCCCTTTACACGTTCAAACACTTCATCTGCCATTTTACTAAAAATAGTAAGCAGGTCATTTGCCACAAACACAACAGCATCGACATAATCTTTATCTTTAATCGACTTGGCATTTATAAATACGTTCAGACTCGCTGCTTGCATCGCTGCTTTGCAAATTACAACTCCGGCACCAACATCGCTCAGAGCCATGACACTCCCTTTTGTAGATAATTCTTCATGCAGCTCAATTGCATCAACACAGCTTTTCATAATTTCAAGCGGTACCTCAGTTGCATCCTTTAATGCCTTTTCCATAACCTCGTCTCTTGTCGGGTCATCTTTTGGTATGGCATAAGCTTTGGAAAGCGGTAAAAACACATCGGCATCCTCGTCAATAAGCTGCATTAGTCTATCCTGCAGATTCTTTGCTTTTTTAAGTATACCTTGGATATCTTCTTCAAACTCGGCATACTTTTGTTTACCTGTTGTGAGGTTTGCTACCATTGAGCCAAGAGCCACACCGACAGCACCGACAAGCGCAGAAGCTCCGCCGCCGCCCGGCACAGGTGTTTTCGATGCCAGTTCTTTTATAAATTCTGTGCAAGCTTTACTTTTAAATGACATATAAACCTCCCTACAATTGCATATTGTACCACCAACGCTATTTTACATCTGTTTGCCAAGTATCGCAAGCGATACTTTTTAATCGCAAGCAATTATGTAAGTAGATAAATATGTAGCATAATTAATAATTCCAAAAGTTTATATAAATGTAGAAATTCACACTTAAAGTGTGAGTTTTTACTTTCTGATTTTCTGTTAAAGAGCATGATGTCTTGCAGCACAATGCCTTGCAATAGTGGAAACATTTACAAAAATTCGTGAACAATATTTATGTAGTTGAAAAGACTAAAACGTTTGTGTTATGTTATTAAATAGTGCTATATATTAAAGTTGAGGAATTGCTTATGACATTATGGACAAATGATATGCTTATCGGAATTGATGAAATTGACAAGCAGCATCATAATCTGGTGCGGGCACTTGATGAGCTGTTAAATGCATGTTCTCATCACCGTGGTGAGGAATATATCCGAAAGACTCTGTTTTTTGCTGTTGATTATACAAAGGTCCATTTTGCGGACGAGGAAAAGTTACAGGAAGAATTCGCATATCCGGATCGCTTAGAGCATAAAAAACTGCACAAGAAATTTATAGATGATCTCTCAAAGGTTGTACTGGACTATAAAAACGGCTGCTCAATCCATGACTTAGTAGAAAAGACAGGTCAAACACTAATTGATTGGATTATGAATCATATAAAAACCGAGGATAAAAAATACAGTGAGCATATTAAAATGAAAAGAGAACAGATGAAATGAAAGCTGTTGTTACAAGGGTTTCGTCGGCATCGGTTGAAATTAACGGGGTTGTAGTAGGGGAGATAGGTAAAGGCTTTCTTGTACTACTTGGCATTAAAGACGGAGATACCGAAGCAGAAGCGATAAAGCTTGCTTCCAAGGTTTGCAATCTGCGTGTTTTTGCTGATGAAAACGGAAAGATGAACCTCGACCTGGAAAATGCAGGTGGTAGTATCTTGGTTATATCGCAGTTTACACTATATGCTGATTGCAGAAACCGCCGCCCGGGGTTTACGGGAGCTGCTCATCCCGATATTGCAATACCGCTTTACGAGCTGTTTATCAGTAAATGTAAAGAAGCAGGTTTTACGGTAGAAACCGGTGAGTTTGGTGCGATGATGAATGTCGCATCCGTCAACGACGGACCTGTGACGATAATTATGGACACGGAAAGCCTATAATGTGCAATTTCTCTGCACATTTGTGATATGCAAGGCTTAGTGGTTACAAAAATGCAAAAATAGCAGAAAAATATTGCTAATTAATACCCATATATATACAATAAAACGCAGCTTTAAAGTGCTGCATTTTTTTGTAAAGGAGGAAATCAGTGATGAAATACTTAGAACGTTTTGGCGACTGGGCAAAAGATAATCCCAAGTTGTTGATTATTGATATTGTTTCGCTCCTGCTTGCTGTTATTCTAATCTGGCTTGTGTTAACAAGAGGCATATCCGGTGTTCCGGACAACAGCATAAGTGAGCAGCCATCGCAGCCTCCTATAGTAGTTTCACAGCTTCCCGCACCAATACCTGCTGTAGACCCGGACGAAAACTCATCAAACACAAAAGCATATAGTATTGGCTCTTTGATTGGTAATATTTACAATGATTCAAAGGATGCTGTTATTAACTTTTGGCATGGGTTTGATTCATCTACCGATTTCACTCAGTGGGTTAAAAGCAAATGGGATAGTGGACGTCAGTGGATAAACGATTGGCTGGGGAGAGATTCTTAATCTTTGTTTACAATCCCAACACACTTATGATATAATCCGATTAGTACAATAATCGGAGGGAAGCTTCTATGTCAAAAATACAAGAGATTAAAGCAGCTGTTGAAAATGGTAAGGTTAAAATTATCGAAGAGCTCGTACAAGAGGCTCTTGATGCAGGAGTTGACCCAAACGATATACTTGAAAACGGTATGATAGCTGCAATGGCAATCATAGGCGAGAAGTTCCAGGTCAATGAAGTTTTTGTGCCTGAAATGTTAGTATCGGCAAAAACGATGAAAAAAGGTGTTGAAATACTTCGCCCCAACCTCAAAAGTGGCAGCCTCGGCAAGATGGGTAAAATTATTATCGGCACTGTTGCAGGGGACTTACATGATATAGGAAAGAACCTCGTTGCACTTATGATAGAATCTGCCGGGTTTGAAGTAATAGACCTTGGAGTTGATGTGCCTCCCGAAAAATTTGTTGAAGCTCTCGGTGAGCACCCTGACTGTAAGCTTATTGGCGCTTCCTCGCTTCTGACAACAACAATGGTGTCGCTAAAAAACACAGTAGATGCAGTAAAAGCTGCAGGTTATGGAGATAAGGTAAAAGTCATGATAGGCGGAGCTCCGGTTACTCAAGAGTATGCTGATGAAATAGGAGCTGATGCCTACACACCTGATGCAGGATCAGCCGCTTCAAAAGCTATTGAGCTTGTATCATAAAATAATAAACTAAAGCTGAAAGATAAATCCTTCAGCTCCGGAAAGGCGGTTGCTTATTATGGAAAAGAAAATAAGAAACTATACAGAAGAAGCGGTAGAGTTTTACCTCAACAGATGGTTTAAGGAAGCTGACTGCTGTCATTGTGACATTTGTCGCATGGACGTTCAAGCTATCATGCTAAACAACCTTAAACCGAAATATGTTGTTACGGACAAAGGTGCTCTATATGCACAGCTTGACGATTTTGACCCTCAATACAAAATTGATTTTATGACTATAATGAGCCAGGCTGCGCTGATAGTAAAAAAAGGACCAAGACACTAAATTATTGTATTAAACAGTTTGCTATGTGTTTATTGCGCAGACAGGGATACGGGAGTCCCCTGCAAGCAATAGATACATAGCAAATTGTTTAATAGTGTTATAGTTCTAAAGACTTAAAATAACCTAAGAATGCTTCGTTTTTACGGAGCATTTCTTGTGTCATGTCTTTAATCTCTGCCATTGAAAGAACAGCAGCACTAAGCGGGTCAAACAAGTTAGCCTGCAGGACTTTACTGACATCACCTTCGATGACTGCATTTACTGCCATTTCCTCAATACGGGCAGTAAGGTCTGTCAGAGTGGCGATGTTTTCAGGCATTTTACCCACATGAATAGGTTGAAGCCCCGTGGGGGATGCCAGTACAGGTGTTTCTACGCAAGCGGAGGGTTGCATGTTTGCAATAATTCCTTTATTTAACTGATTGCCGTTAAAGACAAAATGCTCACCGTCTCCAAAAACTGCATTAAAAATGTTAGCAGCATACTCACCACCACGATTAAGGTCTATATCATCCTTTGTAAGGAAATCCTTAAAACGTTCCTCCCATGTATCCTCAGCCTGTAGATATTCGTTTAATATAAAAGCATAATGACCGGGGTTCCAGTTTGTGCCGTGTGTACAGTACTTTTCTATCAGGTCCTTACGTTTTCTGAACCAGGGGAGGTATTCGGAATTATGACCGGATGATTCGGTCGGGTAGTATCCGAAATGCAGAAACATTTCATTACGTACAGGCTCTGCGTTATATATAGCAGGGTCGTTTTTAACCTTGTCATAAATAAGCGGATAAGCATCTTCACCATTGACTTTATAATCAAGATAAAAAGCAGTGTGATTAACACCGGCGCAAGTGTATGTTATATCAGACATGTCAGCGCCAATCCATTGAGAGAGCATCCATGCCGTGCCTTGGACACTATGACAAAGTCCGGTTATACTGACCTTGCTCATGCGTTGCAAGTATCCGCAGAGCATTGCCATCGGGTTTGTATAGTTAAGGACAATAGCCTTCGGGCAAACTCGCTCTACATCGCGGATAATCTCCAACATAACAGGAGCTGTTCTTAAAAAGCGCATGACACCGGCAGGTCCTCTTGTATCGCCGACATTAATATCAACACCATATTTTTTGGGGATTTCGATATCAAAACGCCAAACATCCACACCACCTTGTAAAATGGTAATGAGAACACCGTCAGCACCATCGAGTGCTTTTTTTCTGTCGGTGGTAGTATGTACAGTTGCTAAGCTTCCGCAAGCCTCAACAAGTCTGCTCACAGCTTTGCCTGCATATTCAAGACGGCCTTCATGTATGTCCATTAAATGAAGCTCGCAGTCTTTAAATGCTTCAAAGCTTAATATGTCCCTTGCAAGCGCAAGAGTAAAACCGAGAGACCCGGCTCCGATAAAAGTAAATTTCTTTTTCATAAAACCCCTGTCTTACTTTTTGCTACTCTTTGTCCTGCTTGGAGTTATTCTTCAACTCTTCGATTTGCTTTTCTTTATCGGCAATACGTCCGTGTGCACTGCCTATCTCAATGCAAAGCTGTTCAAATTCCGGAGCCGGTGAGTCCTTAAACAAGTTGAAATACTTGGTACCAAGCTCAACACTCAGACGTCTGATTGTTGCTTTGTCATTGACAATACCTGCTCTGAGTTTAGTTTTTTTAGCAAGGATTTTTGCTTTCTCTTCTGCCACCTTGTAAGCATCTACCGACACATCGGCAATAGTTTCAAAAGTCTCTTTTGCTTTCTTTTTAAAGTTATCATATTTAGCCATTTTATTTTTTTTCCTCCTCTTTATTACTGTCCTTATTATTTATTTTCACTTTAACAGTTGTCTTTTCAGCTTTCTCTTTTGGCTCGTCTTCAGCTTTCTCTTTTGGCTCGTATTCAGCTTTCTCTTTTGGCTTGTCTTCAGGTTTGTCTTCCTGCTTTTCCTCTAAAACACCTGCCGGTTCGTTTTTATCACGAATCAGATTGTATATGAGAATTCCGACAGCGATAAGGAAAGAAGCAGCAGCAAGCCATTGTGATGCACGGAGCTCTGTGCCGGGTATAAGCAAGCTATCGATACGTATACCTTCAATCATATAACGGCCGTAGCCATACCATGCGACATAAAAAAGGAAATATTGTCCCGGGTATTTTGACTTTGATTTTTTTGAAAAGATATGTATAACAAGTAGTCCCAAGACATTCCAAAGAGATTCATATAAAAATGCAGGATGGAAATATCTTGTAACTTCCCATCTGGTAAGTCCCATTTTCCATGGTAGGTCTGTTTCCACACCATAAGCTTCGCGGTTGATAAAATTGCCCCAACGACCGATAGCCTGTCCGATAAATAAGCCAAAACCGGCAGCATCGAGGAGATTACCAATATGTATTTTTTTAACCCGGCTATATATGATAAATACCAGACCCGATGCTATGATTCCGCCATATACCGCCAGTCCTCCATCACGAAAAGCCCAGATGTTCTCCCACTTACCGGCTCCGAAGAAATCGTTGAAATTAAACAACATGTAATATAGCCTGGCACCGATTAGACCGCAAGGCACTGCAATGAGCAAGATATCAAGAATGTTGTCGGTTGTCAGACCAAAAAGCTCTCGCCTTTTGATAAGATATAAAGTAGCGATGCCAAATCCAAGTGTTACAAAAATACCATAGTAGTAGATATTAAAGCCAAACACGGTAAAATATCTTGGTATGTTAATGACCAGCCAGTCACCAAATAGGGGAAAAGTTATTGTGGCGTCCACATTAATACCTCCAAATAATTAACATAAATAATGTCGGAAAATCATTGTACCATTAAAAGCTTTAAAATACTATATGAAAATTCATATACACAATGCATTTTATTTGATATAGTTTATATATGAAGCATAGAAGAGTTGTATTTTTTTTGTTAATTGTTGTTGTGATATGTGTTATAACATTAACCGGTTGCAGAAAAGATATAGAAAATGAAATGCCGCCTTATGAAGTACCTCCAACACCCGGATACACTCAAACAGACAAGTATGAGTGGTGGCTTGATTCCGTTACTGCATTTGAGCTATGGAGTAATACTCCCGGAGCTTTTATTATTGATGTTCGTAGTGAAGAGAGCTTTTTGGACAGGCATGTTTCCGGAGCTGTTAATGTACAGGCTGATGGTTTACCTGCATTTGCAAATGATAATATTACGGATAAAAATACACTAATTATAACATACTGCTTCTGCGGAGGAATGGGCGGACCGGCACTCACGGCAAGAAACCTGCTTACAGACTTAGGATACACAAATGTGTGGTACACAGATCCTGAAGATGAGTGGGAGTTTGGAGGTAACATTATCATTGCAAGTACAATAATAACCGGAGCTGAAGCGAAAGAGCTTTACTTAAATGACGAAACGGCAATATTACTGGATGTTCGTAACCCGGATGAATTTGAAGAATTTCATATAGAAGGCTCGTTATTAATCCCGGTTGCCGAGCTTGATGCACGTCTTGACGAGCTACCCAATGATAAAAACACTATTATAATAGTTTTTTGCAGAGCCGGCAGACGTAGCGCTGCGGCAGCTGTGATACTGACTGAAAATGGATACACAAAAGTGTACGACATGCAAATGGTTACAAACTGGCCACAGTAAGGAAATGGAGCAAAGTAATGATATCTGATAAACGAAAAGGACCGCTGCTTATGATGGCAGCTTCCGTATGCTGGAGCTTCGGAGGTGTCTTTATAAAATTTATTCCGTGGGGAGCCATGAGTATAGTTGGTTTACGTGCGCTCTTTGCGGCTATGGTGTTTGTTGTATATCGCAAGAGCTTTAAGCTTGAATTCACTTTTGGAAATATCATAACTGCTATATGCCTTTCATCAACGACAGTAATGTATGTATTTGCAAACAAGCTGACAACTGCTGCTGCGGCAATTTTATTACAGTTTACAGCACCGATTTTTATTATTTTGATTTATCTTATTTTCTACGGAAAAAAACCATCATTTAGTGCTGTTATTGCGGTTTTGATTACAATTGCCGGGATGCTTCTGTTTTTTGCCGATAATTTAGACGCAGGCGGCTTTTGGGGCAATGTTATGGCGCTCATATCAGGATTATCCATGGCAGGTGTATATGTATGCAATAAAAGACCGGACACAAAACCGGAAAATGCTTTGTTTTTGGGTTTCTTAATAAACACGTGTATAGGTATGCCTTTTGCGGTACTTGAGGTTACGGCAGATATTGTTGCATGGGGAGCAATTATTTTACTTGGTATTATACAGGTGGGGCTTGCATATGTATTCTTTTCCAAGGCAATAAAGAGAATATCAGCACTGCTGGCTTGCCTTATATCAACGGTAGAGCCGATATTAAACCCGTCATGGGTTGTACTTGCAGGGCTTGTCGGGTTTTTGCCGGAAACAGAAATACCGGGACGGTTTGCACTTTTAGGCGGCATAATTATCATATTAACTGTTGTCGGATATAATATATATCTTGAGAAAACAGAGGAAAAACAAGCGAAAACGAGCGAAAAACCTTGACACTACAGAAAAATGTAGTAAAATACATTATTGTGATTAATTACTCATAGTATTCATAAGAAAGAGGATTTAAAAATGTTCAGAAAAACAGGAAAATTTGTTGCAGTGCTTATATCGGTATTTTTGATTGCCGGTATTCTCTCTGCATGTGGTGGAGACAGCGGAGATGAAATCGTCATTGGTGTTTTAGTACCGACATCAGGAAGTGAAGCGTATTATGGAACAGATATGTTGCAATCATATCAGCTGGCAGTTAATGAAATTAACGAAGCAGGCGGTATTTTAGGCAAACAACTAAAACTGTTCCCGGCTGATGATGCTTGCGACGCAAATACAGCAAGTACAGCAGCATCAAGAATCGTAGCGGAAAATGTTGATTTTGTAGTCGGTGGTTATTGCACCGGAGCAACAGTTGTAACACTACAACAATTTTATGATGCAGATCTTCTTATGTTAATTTCTGCAGCAAACGGATCGTCCATCACAGAGCAGGGATTTAATCAAACATTTATGATTAACAGCCCGGGCTCGCACGCAGTGCGTACACTCATTGATCTTCTTAAGCATGTAGGGGCATCAAATGTTGCACTTATTCATCAAGGTTGTGCATATTCACAAGATCTTTCGGATCAATGTGAAGCAGCGCTGCCTCCTGCAGGTTTTAATATCGCAACCGTAGAGGAAATGGAAAAAGACGCAGCTGACGTGTCTGCTATTGTCACAAACATCCGCAACTCCGGTGCCGATTTTGTTTACTGGTGCGGTTATCATGCCGATGGTTCCAATGTCATCAGACAGCTCCGTCGTGACGGATATGAAGGTCATATCGCTGTTGGTGACGGCTCTGCATCACCTGAGCTTATTACTGCAGCAGGTCCTGATGGAGAAGGAGTTTTTGTAACAAGTCCGCCATTTGTTGAATTTGCAGTGGGTGGAGAAGTATTTGTTTCTGCATACAGACAGTTCCATAATATCAGTGATGAGTCATTCCCGGGTGCATACGCAACACTTGCTTATGACACGATTTACCTGTTGAAGGAAGCTATTGAAAAAGCAGGAACATTTGAAACAGCAGCGGTACGTAATGCCGTGCAGGCTATTGACTTCCAAGGACTATCGGGTCTTATAAAGTTTACAGCAGATCGTGAACCGGCTCTATCAAACTTTATCATACTTCAAATAGAAAATGGTGCATTTAAGAAAATAGTGCCGTAAGAGGAGATCCTCGTGTTCACAATTTGGGAGCTTATTCTTCAGCAAACTGTAAACGGTTTGATTTTAGGTTCGTTTTATGCATTGGTGGCACTCGGCTACTCAATGGTCTACGGAATTATCAAGCTATTGAACTTCGCCCACGGTGATATTTTCATGGTGGGCGCGTTCATTTGCTTTGCCACGTTTAATGCCATATCACCGGCATTCTTCGGATGGTCGGGAATTCTCATATCCATACTGGCCGCGATGGTTGTTGCCGGTATTGTGGGCTATTTAACACAGAAGCTCGCTTATCGTCCGCTAATTGAAGCGGGAGCACCGAGACTGTCGCTTCTTATCACAGCTATTGGTGTTTCTCTGATAATTTACAATGCTGTCATGGTAATAACAGGCAGCCGTACATTCTTCTTCCAAAGTGGTTTGGAAGTATCACCGGTTATCCAGGCAGGTGAGTTTAGGCTGACAGATATGCAGATTATATTACTGTTAGTATCGGCAACACTTATGGCAGGTCTTACTCTAATGATTAGAAAAACAATGGTCGGTAAAGCTATGCGTGCCATCGCACTTGATAGAGATACATGCAGGCTCATGGGAATTAATGTCAATAAAATTATTGGTGTGACATTCTTTATAGGCTCAGCGCTGGCTGCTATAGCAAGCGGAATGTACAACATTCTTTACGTTAATGTATCATTTAGTATGGGGTACATGTTTGGAATTAAAGCATTCACAGCGGCAGTTATCGGTGGTATAGGCTCTATCCCGGGAGCTATGCTCGGAGGCTTATTACTTGGTTTACTCGAAGCAATGGGCACACAATTTATCGGCTCGCAATGGAAGGATGTTTTTGCATTTGGCATGTTGATAATTATATTAATTTTCAGACCAAACGGGCTGATGGGGAAAACAGAGATAGAAAGAATGTAGTGTCTTGCTTTGCAAGACACGGCAAAAACCATAATTTTCAATTATGCTTTTTACAGTCTGTATGAAATGGGAAAACTCAGTTTATGAAACTAATATCTAAAGCATATGAAATATTGGATAATAAGCTTGCAAGAGCAGGTGTGCTTGCTGCGATATTTTTGATTGTTGCCTCGTTTCCTTTATACTTTAATAATCA
>Ga0123356_10008260_pt1 | contig 10359 bp, 9 predicted proteins | sample TergutEmb28metaG_2_FD_92546 | JGI IMG/M metagenome (GOLD analysis project Ga0123356, IMG submission 92546) | Embiratermes neotenicus P3 segment gut microbial communities from Petit-Saut dam, French Guiana - Emb289 P3 | ecosystem: Host-associated > Arthropoda: Insects > Digestive system > Gut ... | reverse complement strand
TCAGGTCTGGGTCCTATGGGACGCTGGGTCACAGTCGCAAATTTACTCCAGATCGCATATTTGCGTGGCACGTTCTCGACGCCTGCGTCCGCCAACACGACCCGCATGGTCTTGGAGGGCGTCGCACCCCGACTGGCGTCAACCAGCACCGCCACACTGTTCACCGGCGCAAACGTATCGGCAACCCGCCACGCCAAAATGCGACGTGAGAAGTTGTCGATGACGGCAGGGGATAGGTGCGAGTCCCGTCGAGCAGGCGGATGACGGTCGTGTCGATGTGCCACATCTCGTCCCGCTCGAGTCGTGCGCAGGCCGAGCTGTGGCTTCGCTGGGTGCACGCGGAGGCGGGGACGGCACCAGCCGGTACCAGGTCGAGGGCGAGGCCATGGCCGCGCCCGTTTTAGTCTGTAGTTTTCTCCGCATGCGATCCACCCGTGTAGCTCCCTCGGGCAGCGGCCCACGCGGACAAGGCTTCTCCCGGTCGCGATACGACTCTCGATCCACCGCCACAAACCCTTCGATCTGTTTTTTCTCCAGGTAACCCAGATTTGCGTCGGAACAATAGCCGCTGTCGCTGACCACTTCCTCAGGTTTCTGCCCCGATTGCTCTTCGATCACCTCGACCATGGGCTTCAACTGTTGTTTGTCATTGGCGTCTTGGGTTACCTGCTGGCCTACGATCAACTGGAAGTTGGGTTCCACGGTTAAATATTCGGACACACTCCTAGAAGCTGAACTTCAGCGCACCCTGCATGACTCTTGGCGGAATGGGTCCTGTCGAGTTGATCGTTGCGAACGTGAGGCTGGAGGGATCGTTGTTGGGTCCACTGAAGGATGGGTGATTCAACGCATTGAACATCTCCCAACGTAACTGAATGTTGTATCTTTCCCTGATGCTCCAGTTCTTGAAGATTCCCAGGTCAGCCGTGTTGATCGGAGGCGCCTGGAACAGGTTACGCGGAGAGGTCCCAAAGGTCCCAGGTGCATTGGGTTGAAAAGCAGCCGGATTGAAATATTGGTTCAACCATGTTGATTTGCCTCCATGGCGTAGCCGGAACGGCTGTCCTGTGAGATCCCCTCGATCCCCATATTGGAGCGATAAGGAGTTGTCGCCGCCGTCGCCCCCCGCAATGCTGAAGGGTGCGCCGGACTCCACCGTATAGATCAGACCGAGCTGCCATGAACCCAGAACACTTCTTACCAGCAAATTCTGTTTGTTCAGCGCCGGCGCAGTATAGGTGAGGGAGGTGAGCCAGATCAGAGGGATATTCAGATCCGAATTGCCATAATTCCGGCGAAGATCGAAGGGATCCCCAATACCGCTACTCCAGGCGAGGCTGCCCTGGCTGCTGGTGTCGGTCGACTTGGACCAGGTGAAGTTGGTCTGAAACTGAAGGCCATGGGAGGTCTTCTTGGTCAGACTCGCCTGCAGCGAGTGGTACTTTGCGGTGCCTACCGATTGCAGCGAATAGATGTTGGAGAAGGCCGGATAGGTAGTTCTGTTGCCGCCCGAGGCAAAGATACCCGGATTCAGGTCAATAGGCGTCGACTGAGCGTAGGACTGACTTCCGACGTAGGCAAGGTGCAGCGCCATGTCCCAACCCAGCCTCTGTTCGATCGATGCGTTCCAGCTTTGGGTCATTCCCAGCCGGAAACTGGGATTAATCACGGTCGCGACACTCAGATCGGGTGGAAATGCGGTCGTGCTTGGCGGATTGCCGGTCGCCGTCGCAAATGGTGGAAAGGGATTCTGTCCACCGGTCGGTGCATAGTTCGCCCACGGATTGTCGTAGGAGATGGGACTGGACGCGGTTCGATTGAGGGAATAGGTCGGCGAGAACGGGATCATGTCTCCCATATGGTTGTAAGTGGAGTATTGCAGCGGCGCCACGAAGATGCCGAAGCCCGCCCTGAGCGCTGTGCCAGGAAGTCTCGGCGGCTGCCACGCCAGTCCAATCCTCGGCAGGATGATCTTATAGTCACTCGACATCAGCCCAGGCTGGACCCCAGGGTCGCCGATGAACAGCAGACCCTGGGGAGCGTTGGGAAAGCGCTGGCTCTGGCGGCCTGGGATGAAGCTCGCGCCGTGGCCCCCGGCGATGGTGGGAGCGAGAGTCGGCTCCCATCGCAGACCCAGAGTAGCGGTGAGCGAGGGGCGGATTCTGAACTGGTCCTGGGCGAACAGGCCAAGCTGCCAGCCTTCCTGGGAGTTCACCTCTCCTCCCCCCTGATAGAAGCTTGCAACATCTCCCAGAAGGAAGTCGGCGAGGCCGAATCCGGTCTGGCTTCCGTCGAAATAGACGACGGGATCGACCGGCCACGTGCTGACCTCGTGCGCCAATTGATGGAAGGCGTGCACGCCAACGGAGACCAGATGGCGCCCCACGGTTTTACTTAGCGTGTCCGATGCCCCCCACGTCGTGCGGTGATAGGCGTAGGGTGAGGCGTACGCTGTGCCGAATCCGTTGGCGACGGCCTGGGCGACAAGAATGCAGTGGCCCGGCGGCGAGGCCACGTTAATCACTTGGGAGAGACAGAAGTCTTTGCCGTTCTTGTCCTTCATCGGGCCGCCTGCGCTGCCATCCAATCGAAGCCAGAAGCCGCTGAAGACATTCACAAGGCTCGGACTGATCGTCCATGTGTGACTCAGCAGTTGGTTAAAGTACCTCCCGGTTGCACCATCCACAAAGGAAAGAAAGTTTCCTGGAGTGTTCTTGGTAGGCTGGCGATAATCGAGGATGAAGCTTCGCAGTGTGACTCGCTGCTGCTGAGAGATCGTGTAGTCGAGCCGATCCGTGTTCTCGTTGTAGGAATAGGTGGCCGTCGGAACGACCACGTTCACCTGTCCGGTCGCCGGGTCCTGACCTAGGGGAAGATTGGCCGCAAGCGCAAGGGCGCCCTTGCTGTACAGGCTCGGATCAACCTGATTCGGCTTTCCCTGCACCGTAGCGAACGGTGCGGCAAGCGGGAGCGGCACCGCACTAAAGTCGCCATTCAGCATCGCTGCGGTCGGCGTGAACTGCACGTTCGACGAGGATCCGGTGCTGGCCCGGGTGCCTTGATAGTTGGCGAAGAAGAAGAGTCTGTCTCTCAATATCGGCCCCCCAATCCCTCCTCCGAACTGGTTTCTCTTGAGCGGATCGACCAGGTGCGTAAAGTAGTCGCCTGCGTTCAGGCGATCGTTTCTGAGAAACTCGAAGAGGACGCCGTGAAAGGCGTTGGATCCGGATTTGGTCTGAATGCTGACGATCGCCCCAGGGGCAAAGCCATATTGCGCATCGTAGTTGTTCGAGATGACGCGGAACTCCTGGGTCGCATCGGCATTCGGAAAGGGCGCGGCGAGCAGTTCGTAGGTGTCGACGTTGGGAGCGCCGTCGAGCAGATAGTAAGTGCTGCCCTGGCGGCCGCCACCCGCAGATGCGCCCGTCTCGGTCGGGATGGAGGTTCCTGCCTGGATGACCCCGGCGCTGGTCATCAGGACATTACTGACGCCCGTCGTGAGAAACACGAGGTTCGAGGGATCACGTCCATTGAGCGGAAGCTCCTTAATCTCGGTCTCATTGATCACGCTGCTGATCTCCGCATTCGTCGTGTTGATCGGTTCTCCTTCGGAGATGACCGTCACAGACTGTTGCGTCTGGCCAATCTTCAGCGTGAAGTGATAGTTCTGCTTGTCGCCGACGGCAAGCTGAATGCCTTTGGTCACCAGGGTATCGAATCCGGGAGCTTCGATCAGAATCTGGTAGTGGCCGGGTTCGAGTGCCGCAGCGACGAACTCACCGGATTGGTTCGTCTGGACAGAACGCCTCGCGCCTGTGTCCTGACTGTCGATCTGGACACCTGCGTTGGAAATGTACGCACCGGAGCCATCGGTTACCACTCCCGCAATCTGCGCGGACGAGACCTGCGCCCTCCCAGTTGCAGCCGACAATACCAAGGCTACCGAGAGCGTACCAATCGAAATGCATTCACTAGTCCGTAACCACGACATAGGGGACCTCCTCACGGTTTGACAAAATGGTTAGTCAGACGACTGACCGCATCAATCTGTGCATCAACCTGAGTCAGTGTGGTTCGCAGTCCAACCTCGATGGACTGCAGATCTTCCGGGTCAGCGGTGTTCGATCCAGCCAGAAGCGTCTGCACACTCTCCCGCGCCGTCTCTACGGACGAGTGCAGATAATGCACCTGAACCTGCCAGGCATCAGGGAGCGGGGCATCGCCCTTGTTCGTGGGCTCCTTCTCAGCCTGAATCCGCGTGTTCGCCGCAGCCGTATTCGACGATAGCCGCAGGACCTCTGAGAGCCTGTTCTGTAGCTGACGCGAGTTCTGGCGCAGGGATTCGAGATGATCTTCCAGCACCGAAGTAAGTCTCTGGCGGCGAGGTTCGTCGAGAAGGGCCACTCTTCGATCAGGGTATTGATTGGCGAGCTGATTCAACGCCCAGGCGCGTGCGGACATCACCTGCAGCAGAGCCAGGGTCTGGTTCACATATGCGATTCGCTGATCTTCGTTCAGGAATCGTGCCTTGAGCTCCTTTTCCAGTCGCGGCTCGCTGGTCGCCGCTACCTCGATCGGCGCCTTGGTGGATTCACCCGGTGCAGAGGAAGCCTTCTGCTGCTTGGGCATCTCCGAGATGGCAACTATGTCCAGCTTAAGGTGATCGATGGACTGAAGCGCCGCTGTCAGCTGCTGCTTTCTCTCCGCGTCCGCGACCACTGCCTGCACGTGGACCGAGCGGCCCATGGGTTCAACACGGACCTGCTCTCCCATGTCCGCTCGACTCTGGTGCAGAGCATAGATGCTGTCGACCATGGCCCGCGCAAGGTCGGCTTCCGTTGGCTGAGCCAGAGATGATCTCACGGGCAAATGAACCGGTTCGATCTCTGGTGCCCCCCCAAAGACATCCGGAGGAACCATTGCGGCCGGAACGACGCTAAACGATAACTCGGCGACCTCAATCTCGGTGTTATCACGAAATTGAAATTCTTCGCCAACACCCCGGTAGTCGCTGGTCCGGAAGGTCATCGACAGCGAAGAGAGGGGACCTGCGGACGTTGTGGTACGGAGAGTGATGAGGTCGGATCTGATCTTCTGTACTCGGTCCTCCCGGTTGGGTAACGTGAATCTCCACCGTCGGAAGGCATCGACAGACAACAGATCATCTACAACAAACTTCGTTGGCTCAAGGATCCTGGAGACTGGCAGTACATCCTTTGAGACGGATTCGGTACGGCTGGCAGTCCTCCTGGTGGAGTTCTGCCGATAGACGGTCCGTACTAGTTGCCGTCCACCGGAAGAGATGCGGATCCTCTGGACCACGACCTCCTTCATCGAAGGATTGCGCAATCGCTGATCGGAAGCAGTTGAGCGGAGAATCAGCTCGTCCGGAGGGAGAGATGGAAAAATTGAAGAGGACCGATGATCACCAAAGAAAAGGATCACTAGAACCAGCAGGACAAGACTCGACACTGCCGCGATGGTGTATGGATAAGAACGACCGTCATTCCGGACAAGTTGCGCAATGTTTCTCGTCAATCTGCGCATCCATGATTCAGCTTGCTTTTGAAGCGTGAGTTCGCGAGCAAGCGCCGCAAGCCGGCCGCGAAAGCGCTCCCGGTCGGCTGAGACCTGGGGGACCATCTTGTCGGCGATGGCGTTCTGCAGACGCGAGACGTCCGCAATGCTACGAGTGATCGAGTCCCTTAGAGCCCGGCACTGCCAGCACGCAGAAATGTGAGAGGCAATCCTCTCTTGGTCAACCGAAGAAACCTCGCCGTCAATCCCGAGCAATATTTCGTCGATTGTTAGATGGACACCCGGTGTTGGTGGTCCATGTTGAAACCCGTCTTTGCAGTCGGTTCCCGTCATGCATACTCCTTCACAAGGCGTGCGATTGCATTTCGCAGGGAACTCGCGACAGTCGAGGTGCTCACGTTGAGAATTTGCGAGATCTCGCGGTAGCGAAAACCTTCAAGCCGCAGGTTTACACAGTCACGCTGGAGTTGCGTGAGCTCCGCAAATCTGTTGTGGATACGCTTCAACTCTTCGCGACGCAGTAATGTGTCTTCAGGACTGAGTGCCTTGTCGGCGACCGACTGGCTCAATAGGTCCCATGTTTCGGCGGGGACTTCCACGAATCGCAGCCTCCCCTTCCACAAGCTCACCGACAGGTTGTGGGCTACCTGAAAGATCCAGCTGCGAAGATTCGTGCTGTCGCCGCCACGTTCCAGGTGGCGATACAGGCGCAGGAAGGTTTCCTGCACGATCTCTTCCGCCTCTTCTGCTGGGAGACTCCGGCTCAGCAGCCAACGGCAGAGCGATGCGCGTGACTGGTCATACAATGTGCAGACTCGGGTCTCCAGGTCACTTGGTCCTCCTCCCTCGGCATGCTGACATCGTTCACCGGTGCTAACCGGATCGAGGTAAAGCGCTATGGTCCCAGCATCAGACCGCGACAGATCGCGGCCGGCAAGCAAGGCATGGTGAGTGCCGGATTTTCCTGGAAGCGTCAGTCTCGTACCCCTGCGGTGCTACAGCTATAGAACATTCGAGACGATCATTTTGTGCCAGACCGTGAATAAATATTCTTCGCCCTATTGCCGTTGTCTATGCCGAGGATTTCTGGAGGTGAACCTTGCTCGGTAGTCAAGTTTCACAGGGTAGTTGACCAATCGCGACAAGACAAGCCCCGCGTCGAATCTCCTTGCTTTACTGTCTGGATCAGTGGAGTCTGCGATTCGAGTTGCGGATGAGGTAGCGGATGATCTTGTAAGTCCCTCGTACGGCTCCTTGCTCCCCGTATCCCCTGGCTGCAGCCTCGACTCATTCACCAATTCCTTTCGAACTTGCTCGAGTGGAGCCCTTCCTCCCAGCCGCTCGGGGCTGGTGAAGAAAACCATCTGCATCCAGGGATCGAGATCTTTGAGTTTGCCGAGAACGTCCTCAAGTCCGGTGATTGTCTTTCCGTCCTCAAACTGGAACCTCGGATAGCTGTACCACCGCCTCCCCTGAGTCAGCCCCAGGAGTTGATTCGACGCCCGGCGTTTGCCGACGACTTGGCGCGAGATTCCAGGACCTCGGAAACCTGCTCAGAAGTGAGAGCTCCGCCGGCCCAATCGAGCATCTGCTGCTTCCGCTTTAGTCCACGCAATTTAGCGGCGAGGAACGGGTCCTCGGCGATCAACTGCGTCGTCTGCGGCGTGGAACTTAGGGCCTCCACCGCCACAAGATAATCGGTGGGCGCTGCGGTAGCTTCGTCGATCAGCTTGGAAGAAAGATCAAGACCGTATTCCAGTCACCGGAAAGCGCGCAGGACGCGGGTAGAACGTGGGATGTTTGGTTGAGAAGTGTACAAGAAATTTAATCTTCAGCGGTCGCCGTACCCCCCAAGCACTCGCCCGTCCATTAGCTGCCCAATAACGGTTCCTTAGCGTTCCTTACAAGGTCTGAGGGAGCCACCCGCGTCGTCGGCGCTTCTTTACTTCCAGTTGACGTTGGCGCTTCTCCTGAAGCGACACGCCGAGACCCCGGAGCGACTATACACCGGACGGTTCGCGGAGAACCGAAGAGCCTCCGCTCAAAATCCCACCACGGGAACCGCCCGTCACTAGGGGATTATCCGAAACACGGTGCCGACGGAAACTTTGCCGCCCGCCTGGGTAATACCGAAGATGTTTTTCGCGGGATTGAGGACCAAGTTGCCTTCTGGTTTAGCCCCATCGGCCCCACCTGCGAATTCGTGAAGTATTGACTCCGTCCAACCGCCGCTAGTTGGAACCAGCTTGAAGGCTAGGCCCAAGTTCGAGCGTCCGCCGAACATCGTCGCGCCATACAGATTGCCGGAACCATCGAAAATCAAGCCTCCATACGGGCCGCTCCAGTCGTGCCATCAAAGTTCTGTATCACCCGTTCGGTCCAGACACTTTTGTTGCGTGACAATTGGAACACCGTTCCCATTCCGAATGTCCCGCCCCCGATGGTCGTTCCGTACAGATCTCCTGTCGAACTCACGGTCAAACCGGCAAATGGAAATGCGCCGGTCGCACCGTTGTTGGTAAAAGTGTGGAGAACTCGTTCACTCCATTGGCCGTTTTTGTTCGACAATTCAAACACGATTCCACAACCTAACTCTCCCAGGCACCCGGTATTGCTGCCGCCCGTTTCTCCTGTTCCGTACAGATTTCCGGACTTGTCAACGACCACACCTCCCCAGGGAAACGTCCCGTCCGTCCCGCTGCCGAAGCTATGGAGGATCTTTTCCGTCCACTTACCGTTGACATGTGGAGTAAGCTGGAAGACCGTTCCCGCGGAGTGAGTTCCTCCGTACGGCGTCGTTCCGTACAGTCTTCCGCCAGTACCAATAACGACGCCGCTCCAAGGGTTGTAACCATCCGACCCGTTGTTATTAAAGCTGTATAGGATCTTCTCTGTCCATTTTCCCGCGGTACCTGGGGATAATTCAAAGACAGCACCGTAGTAATTAGCTCCACCAAAGTTTGTCGTACCGTATAGGTTGCCAGCAGAGTCAATAACAAGCGAGGAGGAAGGAAAATACCCGTCTATGCCGTCCTCACTAAAGTTATGCAAAATCCTCTCAGTCCAGCCCCCTCCCGCCGTCGGCGACAGTTCGAATACCGTGCCACAGCCGATTTGGAGGCATCCTGTATTGACGCCGCCTCCTGCCGTTGTTCCATAAAGTTTGCCTGCGGCGTCGGAAACGAGGCCAGCGACCGGCTCGTCGCCATCTACCCCATCGTTTTCGGCGAAGCTGTGCAACACCGTTTCTTGCTGTGCCGTTACGACGGCGGGTGCAACCATCAGCGTCGCAATGCAAGCGACGTGCAGGAAAATTGCCGGAGTGTTTGGTCTTCGCATTTTGCCTATGAAGCTACGTAAATTTCCCAATCGTGCCGGATCGGTACCATTACACAGGGCTTCTGCACTGTCAAGCTTTGTGTAAAGCGCACCGACGACGTGGACTAAGACGCGATTGGAGCTGTGCTCCGCAAAAAACATCATCGTTTCTCACTGCATTCCAATGCCGAGGAAGCCAATCGGATCCACACACAGCACACTTTTCGCTTCCCGTCATTTAATGCCATGACAGGTAGCGCTTTACGCTGATGCAGTGGCAAAAGCGACTCGTCAGGAGGCCCGCGAAATCCTCAGGGTGGTGAAGAACCGCCGGCGCCATGAGCACAGTCCACATGAGCACAGACACCTTTCAATAGCACATCGGGCGGCGATTGTATCACGGCGCTTGACGGCCATTGCAGAACTTTGGCCCTCGCGAGGCCGCGATGGCTAATTGTTCGTGAGCAATGACAGGCGCTCGCCAGACAACTAACATTCCAGTCGGCTCGGTCCGTCGAGGGCGTGCGTGCCAGACAAATTATGAATCGTTTAAAGGGAGACCTTGATGGTGGTCTGAAAAACCGACGGCGCTTTGCCGGTCGAGTGCTTTAACCCGATGTCTCATCGCAAGGAACCACCCCAGGGCCTTGAACTGAATTCTAGGGAACGTGGCTCGCTGAAATGTGTCGAAAGAGGGCGCGGCGTCAAGCGCTCGTCTGGCTTCTAGTCTTTCTGGGTGGAATCGTATTTGTCTGGTCTAACGGCCGATACGTCAGAAATTTCGTTCAGGGTCCGTTCGCAATTCAACCGGCTGCTCTGGCACAAATCACCGATGTCGATGCCGCGCCGGAATATTTCGTGTCTGTGAATAGCGACAAGGTCTTGGACACCGGCATTCAAGAGATAACGACCACAACCAGAAATGGTGCCGAGGAATCAAGCTATGTCTCCGCCGGCTACTATGCCGTCGTTCTCGGCAATCACTTTTTGATCGTGAAAATCGAAAGGCCAGAGGCGATGTATATATGCATGCTGGACGGAATTCGAGGAAAGTCGCTAGAATCGATTACAAGCCGGAACAGTGGAAGAGTGATAGTTCTGCCTTCCAAACTCCAGCGGTGGTCATAAAAACCTCAAGCACTCGCCTGTCCATTAGCTGTCCAATAAGGGTTACCAAGCATTCCTTATAATGACTTTGAGCGCCACCCGCGTCTTGTAAGTTGTTAAAATCCCGACCCTCGTCGGGCTCATAACCCAAAGGTCGGTGGTTCAAATCCACCCCCCGCAACCAACGAAATCATACGGTTACGGTCAATTCGGCATTTGTAGTGACTGTCCAAAACTGTCCAATAAGGGGAACTCTCACACAGTTCCCCTTAATTATTGAATCGTCGGCTGCTGATCTATTTCCCTTCTGAGAACCCGCTCGACGATCGGCCGATTGGCTTTCCGCTTCTCGACTGCGGAAGCGTTGCCATACTGATCCATCGTGGTCGAGATGTG
>Ga0123356_10008259_pt1 | contig 10359 bp, 13 predicted proteins | sample TergutEmb28metaG_2_FD_92546 | JGI IMG/M metagenome (GOLD analysis project Ga0123356, IMG submission 92546) | Embiratermes neotenicus P3 segment gut microbial communities from Petit-Saut dam, French Guiana - Emb289 P3 | ecosystem: Host-associated > Arthropoda: Insects > Digestive system > Gut ... | reverse complement strand
TTTCCACTCGGTCGTGCGATCGCAAGGAACGCAAGCGGCGCAATTGGGCAGCAACCTCGAATCGCGCTTTTGGCTCTCGTATCGGCCGTATGAAGCGAAAGACGGTTCACGCGAGTGGTTCATTGGTCCGGTGCTTACATGGCAGCATTCCCAGGACGATAGCATCGCCGGGGTCGCGCAGCCGGGCAGTGGCGGGGACCTTCTGCTCAGCGGAATCGCGACTTACTTTGGCGCGCGTCCAGGAATGCATCTCTGGCTTGCCGCAGACTGGGACTCCGCACACTCGAACGGCAGATCGTTTATGCCTGTCCGCCGTCACATCAGTTTTGGAATTACGCAACAGTTTCGAATACATCGATAAGAAAGGAGGATACAAAATGAATAGATCCGTTTTCATGCTGGCTCTGCTTGGGTCGCTCATCGTAGTGCCCTCGGCGAATGCAGAGATTAAGCATATCGAAATGCGTGTCGAGGGCATGACATGAAATTTTTGAGCATACGGGGTGAAGCAGCACCTCGGGCGCCAGTCTGGCGTTCAAAAAGTGGACGTGAATTTGTTGGATGGAAAAGTCGAGATCACTCCGAAGGCCGATGGACATGTCGACCCTATCCAGCTTCTGAAAGCAACGCACGACAGCGGTGTCAGCACCGCCGAGATGGACCTGACAGTGCGGGGACAAATCAACAAGGACTCTTCGGGCAATCTGGAATTGCGGGTTGAACCGAATCAGTCATTCAAGCTGGAGGCAAACGAATTGTCCAAACAGCTGGACCCTCTGGCGGGAACCGCGACTACGGTCACGATCCGCGGACAGCTATACAAGAAACCTGCAGGAAAAAAGAAGTCCGAGCTTCCGCGAGAGCTGAAGCTGGTGGTCTTGCAGGTAGACAAACAGGAGTAGACAACTTGAAGTGGTGCCTGATGTGTGCTTTGGTTGCTGTGCTCGCGGGGTGTAATCATCCGGCGAGCACAGTACAAGTCAAACAAGCGGAAGTCCCCCCGGGGGAGATTGGCTCGCGCCTCCCCGAATTCTCGGCAACGGATTTCAAGGGGCATGAAGTCTCCTCGGCCGATCTACGCGACAAAGTCGTACTCATCGACATCTGGGCTACCTGGTGCGCACCTTGCAGGAAAGAAATGCCTGGATACCAACGACTCGCTGATCGATACGGAAGCAACGGATTTGCGGTGATAGGGTTGAAAGCCGACATGATGGCTGACACTGAGAATCCGCTCGCCTTTGCGCGAAAGATCGGCGTGCATTATCCCTTGGTGGTCGCGACTGATGCGCTGCTCGAGAAGTTCGGCGGCCTTCAGGGATTACCAACAACGATGCTTTACGACCGTCAGGGCGTTTTGCGCAAGAAGGTTATTGGCTTTGAATACACTGACGCCTTCGAAGCAGCACTGAAGCCTATTCTGTAATCTACTCTCACCCAAATTCGCGATTGCAGACAGCGGCTTCAAATTGCAGGCGAAAAAGAGTTGGAGAACCGGAGAACCTGCAAAAATATACGGATGATCCCAAATGTTTCAGTTTTCCTCCCGATGCCGCAAACTCTCCGCAGATTTCCCCTACCGACTGCGCCAGGCCCAATTGACGTCCGAGACGCTCGATTCAGGCCCGTGCACCAAATTGGTAACGAATGGATTGACACCGTTCCATGTTTCTGCGAGTATAGAAATATGCCTGGCGCGTCACCAAGGAGAAACACCGAACAGGTGACAAAGTACGCCGATATGTTCTCGGCCGTCGGGACCGAGGCAAGGTTACGGATCATGCAGTTGCTGCTTTCTGCGCATCCCGATGGCTTGGTGGTTGGAGAGATTCAAGAGGAGCTAAACATTCCGAATTCCACTCTCTCTCACCATTTGGACAAGCTCAGGAATGAAGGCTTAGTAAATGTGCGTCGGGAGAGCACTTTTTTGCGATACACCGCAAACACTGATGCGCTTCAAGAGCTGTTGCAGTTCCTCTACGCCGAGTGCTGCACTCGAAACAAAGCGCTGAAACCACAAGACATCGTTCAGATTTCCAGATGAGGGAGGATAGATGACCGAGAGCAACATAAAAGACGTAGTAAGGGAAAGGTACGGCCAAGCGGCTCTGCGGGTCAAGAATGGCGGTGATGCATGCTGTGGTAGCACAGCATCGAGTGGGAGCGGATGCGATCCGATTACCTCCAATCTTTACGATTCGGGGCAGGCCGGGCAAATCCCCGAAGAAGCAATGCTCGCGTCCTTGGGATGCGGAAATCCGACAGCACTGGCAAAGCTCAATCCGGGAGAGACTGTGCTTGACTTGGGTTCGGGGGGTGGAATCGATGTGCTGCTCTCGGCCCGTCGCGTCGGTCCAACCGGCAAAGCCTATGGTCTTGACATGACCGAAGAAATGCTGGTCCTGGCTCAGGAGAATAAGAAAAAGGCCGGATTGGAAAATGTGGAGTTTCTGAAAGGGGAGATCGAGAACATCCCGCTGCCGGATAACTCGGTCGATGTTGTGATATCGAACTGCGTCATCAATCTTTCGGCGGACAAGGACCGAGTCTTGCGCGAAGCTTTCCGGGTATTGAAACCAGGCGGCCGATTTGCAGTATCCGATGTGGTGACGCGCGGGGACGTCAACCCGGAGATTCGCAAGAGTGTGCTGTTATGGGTAGGCTGCGTGGCAGGCGCATTACAAGAAGAGGACTATCGCGGGATGTTGACAGCTGCTGGATTTGAAGAGATCGGGATTGAGCCAACGCGCATTTACCACGTTGAAGATGCTCGTGAAATGCTCTCGGCTGCCGGGATTGACGTGGACGCGATTGCGCCGGAAGTGGATGGCAAGTTCATGAGCGCGTTTGTGCGGGCGATAAAGCCGTTAGCTCCTACCCAAGCTTGCTGCAGTCCGACTTGCTGCAACAATTAAAATCCGCGTGTCGTGTTCTGTTGTACTCGTCCAGGGTGGCGTACCGGCGTTCCGCTCCGCATCGGTCATTGGTTGCGCAAGTTCGACAACTCACGACAGTCGGGCGCTGATCGGTAGAGTTGCCGTCAGGAACCGAAGACGTCGAGGATGCGAGGGTGCGAGGATGCGAGGATGCGATTACTGAAGGTGGTCGCACAGTAGCATACAGGTCCACACGTCCAAGACTTGGAACGAACAGACCAGCTGATAGTCAGCCCAGCGAGCTGTGAGTGTTCGGGAACGTACTCAGGAGTCGTTTCTGCATGGTAATCAATTGCCGCCGCTCGGGGCTTTCGGGTCGTTGCTCGATTCGCGCACCTAGGAACTGGCCGCAATTAGCGCATATGGCAAGATGAGATTGTTCAAGTGAGATCATTATCAGGCCGATGGCTTCGGCACAAGAGTGACAATTTGCAGAGAGCCACGCTGAGTGTTGGTCGCAAAGCAGAGCGCAAGAGGATTGCCAGCTACGCCTAAAGTAGGGCTCCTTGTCTTCTAAGAAACAAACGGAACAATATCTCACATTTGGGCGGTGGCGTTGTCGCGTCAAAACCTGCGCAGAATCGCTCTCCGAAAGAAGGATCGCGGCGCGGATGCGTTTAAGCGAGGTCCCCGTTCCAGCAGCCAAGACACGCAGCAGGGATTCACTCGCTCGACGATCCACTGAAGCCAAGCGCGAGTTACGATCTGGATTAATCGTGCTCCAGAATCCTTGAGCGCCGAGTCCATTCGCTCGGCCCACGCGCACAATCCAGGATGAAAGTAGCTCGTCATCCTGAATCTGCGGATGCCCTGGCCACAACATTTCACACCATCCCTGCAGCCCGCCGGCCACGTTCCGAAGGAGGTACCCAGTCCAGACCCCGCAAGAGCGGAACATCAATTCGCTCTCGGCCGACCTGAATGGCGCGCTCAGTTGCCAATGCCAGAAGACCGTTGAGTTCGCCGATCGCGCCCTCACTCATAGACAAGAGTTTCAACGCAAGATTCTGATCCGCGAGCCGGGATGCCTCCCGCAACGGAATCAATGTTTCAAAACTGGCGAGCAGGGAAAGAAAGTCACGATCCAGTTCCCATCGCTTGAGGGCAACCGGTTCGAATCGGCTCTGGGTTTGGGGATCGGCGGCCACTGCGCGAATGGCTTCAACAGTTCCGACTCCAACGATCGGGATCTGCAGGTCGTTTCCGAGGTATTTGAGGACATTGAGGAAACGGTGCTGGGCAGCCAGGGATCCAGCGAGCAGATGGTGAATCTCGTCGATGATCAGCATGCGTAATTGAACCGAATGAAGAAGTTTGGTCACCTGTAGATGCTTCTTCCCCACCGACTCGTTGGGTCGATAAGGAGCGTGCAGCGCCTCCAGAATCATGTTGTAAAAACGTCCTTCGTCCGGGACGGGAGGGGCTTGGATCAACAAAACTGGAACAATCGTATTGTGCCCTTCAGTGTTCTCTTGGATAGGATGAAGCTTGGCGAAGCGGCGAACCAGCATCGTCTTGCCGTTGTTGGTTTCGCCAATAATAAGGAGATTCGGCATCCGATGGGTTGTGGGGTGCCGCAACAGAGATTCCAATCGCGAAAGAATCTCCTTGGAACGAGTGTAGCCAATCCAGTGCGGTTGCCGCATAAATAGGATCCGTTCCTGGTCTGGGAGCTCGAGCGTGGCACGAGCATTGGGGAGCAGCTGGTCGCCGTTGCTTTCGCCTTTCATCTCAGAAGTCCTCAATTTCTTCGAAGGGCAAGATCGGTTCTCGGTGAAGATCGCTTGCCGTCGATAGCCGGCCGGGCGACGCCTGGCCGGGGGCCGGAAGACTTCCATCCCGGCGCCTTGCCTCGTTACGCCTCATGGTTCTGGTCTTTCGAATGGCATCCTTTTCGACCTCGAGCATTTGTTCGTGGGCTTTGAACACATCCGCCTCTGTTATACGGCCTTGAACCTGGCTCTTTGCGGCGCGATACGCTCGCCGTAATTCCCAAATACTGGTCGCCGGGTGGGAAAGATTTCGGTAAGGGACCCGTTGGTAAGCTGAAGTTTCTGCATCCCAGAACCAAACTGTAGAGATATCTCTCGGATCCCGTCGAACCGGGAATTTCCTTTTTTTTGATGGATCGCCCGGGTCGCGACTTTCGATGTGAGGCCTGAGAACGTCAGACCAGTAGCAAATGCCATCCAAGCGTATTCCATCGCGGCCCACGGACCGCTCGTAGAGCGGCATGAAATCAAGACTGAACTTGACGGCATCGTTTACCACCCTAGGCTTTAGATCTGCGAGCCGAAGGCCCTCTTGAAAGCGAACGATTGGCGACGTGCCGATCTCGCGGTGCAGGTGCTCATGATAGACGCCCGTGATCCAGAGCACCAGCCATCGTTCCAGTTCCGTCAATGTGAGTGCCGCACCGTGTTGAGCATCATATTTGCCCCGCTCGCGTGGGTTGGACATCGTGGTTCCCGGCAGCTGGTGGAGCTCCTTGCTGACTGTGCCCAGCAAGCGTTCGATGTGTCCGCCATACCAAGGGCGTCGAGCCGGCCTCCAATTCAGCCTGATGCCCCATTCCTCTGTAGCGCGCTCCAGGGCTTTCGAATGGAACTCGGGTCCGTTATCGGCATGTACCAGGTCCATGAGGCCAGATACCGGCCATGAGTAATTGCTGTCCAGCTTGGCAAGCCACAGATCTTTGGGGAGTACCGCGTGCACCAAGCATAGGCCGACCGAATGAATTCCAGGCGGGTCTAGAGAAAGATAGAAGCCCACAATGCACCGGCTGTAAACGTCGATCGCAAGCGTAAGCCACGGCCGCCCGAGCGCGAGCCTTTCCCGCTCGTCCACAACAACGACATCGAGCTTAGTGTGATCGATTTGGACTACAGCTAGAGGTCCATCGGCTCCTGGAAAATTCCCGAAGACCGGGCGGCGTTTCTGCGACTGTCTTCGTGCTTTAAGCCGGCGTCTAAGGGTGGCGATATGCGGAGGTTTCAGTCCGGCCTGCTGGCACTCGGCCACAATGCGATGGGCCAAACGTGCCGTGGACGGCCTTGGCAATTTTGATTTCGCGCTGTTGAGAACGGATGCGACAATCTCTTCAACCGCCGACGATAAGCGGCTTCCTCCGGCAGAAGGTCCACGCTGCTTTGGCAGCAAACTTGAGAGATGTTCTGATGACCGCCAAAGCTCAATCCAGCGGTAAAGTGTTGCAGGGCTCTTCCTTACCTCCGCAGCGCGGCTTTTTACTCGTTCCCGCGATAACGGGGTAGACTCTAAGAGGGGCGCAATCGCTTCCATGCGTTCCCGGGCGCGTCCCCATTGGCTTTCCTCAATTCCTGAAAGCTCCGGTTTCGAAACCCGGTGTGTGGTGGTGTTCATGGCAGAACAGGATAAACTCGGAACGGCGATGAGTGAAGATCGGACTTCGGCAGAACTCAAAGGGAGAATGGAGGCGCTATTGTTCACCTCGAACAGTCCTTTGTCGGCCAAGGTTTTGGCAAGGGTGTTAGAGGTGCAAACGGAGACCGTGGAAACTCTCGCTGCCGAACTGATGCAAGACTTGGGGTTGCCGGAACGAGGGCTTCAACTGAGACGCCTTGCGGGTGGATGGCGCCTGGAAACGAAACCCGAGCATGCAGATGCAATCGTGACTTTAAAGCACAATCGCACGATGAAGCCATTGTCCGAGCAGGCCCTGGAGACGCTGGCGATTGTCGCGCTCAAGCAGCCGGTGAATACTGAAAAAATCAGTGCCATCCGGGGAGTGAATAGCAATGGCCCTCTGGAAACGCTCGAAAAACGAAAACTGATCTCAGGAGACGCCTACGGCGAAGGTCGGGGGACGTACTGGCGAACCACGAAGAGGTTCCTGGATGAATTCGGCTTAGAGAGTTTGGACGACATATTCGCGACCGGCAAGCTCGAACGGGTGATGGGTCAGGCGTATGGTTTAATTACCAGTCTCAATAACTCCACTTCAAATGGTAACCAGTCTCAAGAATCGAGCGCATCCCGTCTCAAAAACCCTGCACAAGACGCCACGTAAGTTGTTGAGTTTCCGTAAGGCCAGTCTCAATATCATTGCTTTTCGACACCGGCCTCGGTTACAGCTGGGAATTTCTGCACCGAACACATTTTGCCTGCCCGCGCCCCGGGGTGATCGCCCGCGACCTTGGTGCCGGCCGGGTCTGCAACCGCCCGATCCGCGCCAGGCGCATTCGTGTCCACCACCGCCAGCCAGGGGCTTCTAAGTCCAATGCGAGATTCCTGATTACCCTCTATCCCGGCCGCCACGCCCTGGCTCCCGGATTGAAGGTGGCCGATCCTATCCAGCCGGCGTCTCTTCCGGAGCCGTGGCGCGGACAGCACCCCGAGGCCCCGGAGCGGCCGGCGCTCGATTCTGACCGCGCTCGCGACTTCTCCCATCCCCTCCACCAATTCCGGGCGGCTCCGGGTGAGTGAAACCGCCTTAGTTCGCGCCCAAGTCGCGTCGCCCGAGGAAGACCTGACCCTGCTCGTCTTGAACGGCGTCACCTCCCCCGATACGCAAAGGTCGTACCGAACCGGGCTCAGGCAGTTTTTCACCTGGCTGCGGTCAAAACCCCGGCAGAGTTTTTCGAAGGCGCTCGTCCAGGAGTACCGGGCCCACCTGCTCGAACGGAAGCTTTCGGCCTCAACGGTGAACCTCCGGCTTTCGCCTCTGCGGAAGCTGGCGCGGGAGATGGCCGACAACGGCCTGCTCGATCCTGGTATTGCGGGCGCGATCGAGCGCACCAAAGGGGTGAAGCAGGAGGGGGCAAGGGCAGGGAACTGGCTGCTGAAGGAACAGGCCAACGAGCTCTTGAATGCGCCCGATCCCTCGACGTTAAAAGGCAAGCGCGATCGCGCAATCCTGGCGCTTTTGATCTTGTGCGGGCTGCGCCGCGCCGAACTCGTTGCCCTCGAAGTCGACCGCATGCAGCAGCGCGAGGGACGCTGGGTCCTACCGGACCTGGTGGGAAAAGGGAACCGGCGCCGCACGGTGACCGTACCCGCCGCGGTCAAGGTCAGGATCGACACGTGGACCCAAGCTGCGAAAATTTCAGAAGGAAAGGTCTTCCGGCCGGTGAATAAGGGCGGCCGGGTGGTGGGCGAGTTCATTGCCGACGAGAAAGCCATCTGGCAGCTGGTTGTCCACTACGCCCGCGCCACTTCGCTCGGGAAACTGGCGCCCCATGACCTGCGCCGTACCTGTGCGAAACTGTGCCGCAAGTCGGGCGGGGAGCTTGAGCAAATTCGGTTGCTGCTGGGGCATGCGTCCATTCGGACCACAGAACGATATCTCGGCACGGAGCAGAACCTGGAACTCGCGGTGAACGACGGGTTAGGGCTAGAGATGGATTGAAAAGCTATGGTGCTCGCGAGAGCAAAATGCGATTCCTCGCTCTTGCCTGCTGGTCATGCTGAGATCGGCGAGTGCCATTGATTGGGTTGATTGAGTTTAGGCTAGGTGTTCTGGTTGCTCCGCTCGACGCCCGCTACTTGAGGCTGTGCGCTCCGCCACCGAAACTCCAGTGAGGCTGCAGCGCAGCAAGAGGACCTGCTGTCCGTTGTACAGGTGTATACTTCGGCTGCCGCTCAGGAGTCGCTATCCGCATTCTCTTGATCATCGCATTTCTATTCCTTATGACCGTCGATCTCACCTCGAAAACTGGAACGAAACTACTCTACCAGACTCGTTACGAATCGCAGGACACCCGCACGGCCCTAAACGGAGAGACGACCACATCCACCTTCTACACGATTGATCGCCTTGACCACGCGGCTCTTGGTAAGGCATTTCGCGATGAGCTGCTCGCCGCGAAATCAAAAGTGGTGATGCTGCAGTGACCACCCCGAACCCTTTTTCTGCTACTGACAGTGCTCTCGGCTACCTTTATCAGGTACGGGTTGCGCTTCTTTGGGCGCTTCGTCGCCTGAAAGCTAACAGCGAGTTCCTGGTTTCGCTGGAGACGCTCGATGACGTCACTTTTGAATTGAAGGGCGGGACAGTCGAAGAGCTGTTGCAAACCAAGCATCATCAGAACCGCGAAGCGGCTTTGACGGATGCGAGCGAAGATCTCTGGAAATCGTTGCGACTGTGGTTCGAGGGCTTCGGGAGGAAGACAATCCCACTTGGCACGTCACTCCATCTGTTGACGACAGGCAAGGCAAACCCAGGGTCGATTGCGGCGCATCTGCGGTTCGATAGCCCAAACGTGGATGCGGCTCTCAAATCGCTGGAAGCGACGGCGCAATCATCGACAAGCCAGTCCAATGCTCGGGCCTACGCGGCATTTCTCCAGACTGCCCCAGGCGATCGGAAGAAATTGATTGAAAACGTGGTCATTTTCGATGCTGCCCCGACGATTACGGCGCTTGACTCGGAGCTCAAGGCAGAAGTGTTCTGGGCGGTCGAAAGAAAATTCCACGATGCTTTTCTTGAGCGGCTTGAAGGCTGGTGGTTAAGGCGTTGCGTAAAGCAGCTGGCCTCTGCAGATCCCATGGATCGCGTCCTGGCGAGCGAGATTGAGGCGCAGATGTCGGATTTACGCGAGCAGTTCAAGCAGGACTCGCTGCCGATCGACGACGACTTGCTGACCTTCGATCTTGACGAGGCAACCAAGACTGCGCACGCCGACTCTACCTTCGTTCGTCAGCTTGAAATCATCGCAGCAGGCAAGAGGCGGATCTCGGCCTCAATACGTGATTATTATCGGGCGTTTGAACAGCGCTCTCGATGGCTTCGCAACGACCTGATCCTGATCGGCGACCTAACGCAATACGAACAGCGATTGACCGAGGAATGGGAACTCGTGTTCGAAGCGATGCGCGACGAGTTGGGCGCGACCGCGACAGAGGAGGCGCAACAAAAGGCCGCTAGGGACGTGTTGAAGTGGGCCGAACGCGTTTTTCTTCCGATTCGCGTCGGCATTACAGAGCCCTTTGTCTGCCGTGGCTCTTTGCATATTCTCGCCGACGAGCCGCGGATTGGCTGGCATCCGGAGTTCCAGGATCGACTTGCGAGGCTCCTCAAAAGCGCGGGAACGGCCGCATGAAGTCATGGACTGCCCGGTCGCCTGAGGAACGCGCACTTCTTAATCCAGGCTTCTGCAGCTGCTTGTTGTGGCATGCGGCGACGGGCTATCAAGCGGCAGTACAAGCGCCGCTGCCCTTCGACCTTACCTTTGTCGTGCTTCCAATCGTGCTGCACCGACAGACGCGCGAGTCGCTGCCGCGCACGACCCGAACCTCGCTTGTGGTGTGGATTGACGAGCATCCGCTGGCACGATCGCTTGTTGCGGATCGAGCCCGGCGGCTGGTGCCGTTTACGAAGGAGGCACTGGTCTTTGGAGGCATGTATGGCCTTCTCAACCTCACCAGCGTTATGGTCATTGCAAAT
>Ga0123356_10008258_pt1 | contig 10360 bp, 10 predicted proteins | sample TergutEmb28metaG_2_FD_92546 | JGI IMG/M metagenome (GOLD analysis project Ga0123356, IMG submission 92546) | Embiratermes neotenicus P3 segment gut microbial communities from Petit-Saut dam, French Guiana - Emb289 P3 | ecosystem: Host-associated > Arthropoda: Insects > Digestive system > Gut ... | reverse complement strand
CCGTTCGTGACGCTGTTCGTGACCAACGTGCTCAACGACACGGTCGCGCAGTCGCCCGCGGTCGTCGACGAGGGAACGGTCGTTCGGCTGACGCTGCTGGCGATCCCGGGGTTCCGCCCGCTCCTGCTGAACGAGCGAGTGATCGCGACCGGGTTCCCCGAGCGCACCGATCCCGCCGCGGTGGTGGTCGGGCCGACCGGTCTCGCCCTCGGCCACAACGGGACCCTGTACGTGGCTGACTCGGTGGACAGCCGGATCGCCGCGATACCCAGCGCGTTCTCACGCGGGCGGCCCTTCCACGACGAGGGGCGCATGGACCTCGGGCGAGGCTCGCACGGCTTCTTCGGCGACGATCACGGCGTCCGCACGGTGTTCGAGGGCCCGCCGCTGAACGACCCGCTGGGGGCGACCCTGGCGCCCAACGGCGACGTGCTCGCAGCCAACGGCGGCGATGGGAACATCGTCGAGGTCTCGCCGCACGGCCAGCAGGTGACGACGATCGGGGCCGACCAGGCGGGCGGCGCCGGGGTGCTGTTCGGCCTGACCGTCTCGCCGTTCGTCGACGGCGTCTATTTCGTCGACGACGGCGACAACTCGCTGCGCCTGCTCGCGCCTTAGTGGCACTTACGCAATTTGCTCACGGGGGCTGAAAGGGGGGAGGGGGGCCCGGGTCAGCGACCCGGGCCCCCGCCCGCCACGGCCTGGATCGGCGCCGGGGGGCCGTCCCTGAGCGCGGGCGCTAGCGTCGACGCGAGCGCGACGGCGAGCGTCCACGCCGCGACGATCAGGATCGTCGACGTCGACCCGGCGTGCTCGAACGCGAAGCCGACGGCGAGCGGCCCCAGCCATCCGAGCGACATCGCGATCGTCGACGAGACGGCCTGCACCCGGCCCTGGAGATGGTCGGGTGTGACCGCCACCCGGGAGCCGGCGACCAGCGAGTTGGCGATCGGGGTCGTGAACTCGGCGGCCGCGACGAGCAGCCCGATCACCAGCGCGCTTCGGGCGACCAGCATCAGCAGCACGCAGCCGAGCAGCAGCCAGTCCTCGCCGACGAGTAGCGTCCGGGCGCTCAGCCGGCGCCTCGCAGGTCCCGCGGCGACCGCTCCCAGGACCCCGCCGACGCCGACGATCGCGAACATCACGCCGACCGCCGCCGACGACGCGCCGTGGTGCTTGGCGAGCAGGATCGCGAGCAGGTACAGGCCCGTATAGACGGGGTTGGAGGCGGCGAACAGCGCCGAGGTCGTCGCGAAGAACGGCTGGTGCCGTAACCAGGCGAATCCCTCGGTCAGGCCGGCCCGCACGCTCGTGACCCGGTCGGCCGCGGCCTGGAACGACGGCCGCGTCAGCGCGGTCGCCGTCATCGAGCCCAGGAACGAGACCGTGTCGGCGAGGAACGGCAACGCGCGCGAGACGGCGAACAGCAGTCCCCCCAGCGGCGGGCCGACGATGCTTGCGCCGAAATAGCGAGCCTCGTTCTGCGCCACCGCGTCCTGCACCTGCTCCGGGGCGACGAGCCGGGGGAGGGCGCCGCGCTCGCAGATGTAGGAGGTGGCGAACAGACCGCCGTCGAGGAACGCGACCGCGACGACCTGCGCGTAGGCCGGGCGACCCAGCCAGAGAGCGGCGACGATGCTGGCGGCGCCGAGCATTCGGATCGCGTCGGCGGCGATCATCAGGCGCTTGCGGTCGACCCGGTCGGCGAGCGCCCCCGCCGGGATCGCGAAGACCGCCAGCGGGAGCCACTTCGCCAGGCCAACGACCCCTGCCTTGGCAGCGGAGCCGGTCAGGGCGAGAACCAGCAGCGGATAGGCGACGGTCGAGGTCTGCGACCCGAGCTCGGACAGCGCCTCGCCGCTCCAGAACAGCATGTAGTCGCGATTGCGAAGCAGCGGCCATCGTCGCATCCCGCCATTCAGCTTCTCAATTTCTCAGGTGACGGCTCCTGCAGCAGGCCGAGGTCGCGCAGGCTCTCGGCGGTTTCGACGATCGTCGTCTCGGCAGGGCGCGGGCGCCAACCGAGCTCCTGCTTGGCGCGGTCGTTGTGGATGATCAGGTTGGGCGGCTCCGGGCCGTCCGCCTCCTGCGTCGGCGCCCGCTCCGCCAGTGGGCCGAGCCGCTCGCGCAGGATCTGCGCCAGCTGGAGCCAGCTGATCGTCGGTCCATCGGCCAGCACCAGGAAGCGCTTGCCGGCCGCCTCGGGGGTTGCCATCGCCCGGATGTGCGCGTCAGCCACGTCGCGCACGTCGGCGACGCCGAAGCGCTGGCGTCGCACGACCGGCATGTGCCCGTCCAGCATCGCCTTGACGATTTGGAACGATGAGCGCGGCTTCGCCGTCAGCGTCGGCCCGAGGATGAACGTGGGGTTGATCGCGACCAGTTCGAGGTCGCCACCCTCGCGTTCAATGAAGTCCCACGCGGTCCGCTCGCCGACCGTCTTTGAAAGTGGATAGGCCGGCAGCCCCGGCGTGGCGGGGTCGGTCCAGTCGGCCTCGGTGTACTCAGAGCCTGGCTTGGGCGTGTAGCCGACCGCCGTGAACGACGAGGTCAGCACAACCCGCCTGGCGCCGGCGTCGCGCGCGGCCCGCAGGGCTCGGAGCGTGCCGTCGCGGGCAGGGACCATCAGCTCATCCAGATCGTCGGTCTGAATCATTGGCACGGCCGTGTGATGGACCTCCTCGCAGCCGGCCACCGCCGCGGCCAGGCCCTCGTCGGCGGTCAGATCGACGACGGCGATCTGCAGGGCGCCGTCGTCCGCGCACCCGCGGCGCACCGCCGCCCGCACCTCGGTCTCGCTCTCCGGCGAACGGACCGTCGCGCGGACGTCACAACCGTCGCGCAGCAGCGCAGCGATCAGCTGCGTGCCCAGATAGCCGGACCCGCCTGTGACCAGCACAGGGCTCATCGCAGCACCACCTCCTCCAGCCGCGGGTACATGTCCTGCACCCGCAGGTCTGCATCGGCCTCGGCGTCCGCGTCGCCGCGGTCGCGGGCATCCCACAACGCCGCCTTCGCGCGCAGGTAGTCGAGGTGGACGTGCAGGGTGGCGATCTGGGCTTCGATCCGCCCGGCGTGGCGCAACAGCAGATCGCGTTGCTCGCCCGCCGCCGCGTACCCGAGCGCACGGTTTGCCTGGTAGGTGCGCATGTCCTCGATCCCGACGCCCATCGCCCGCAGGCACGCCAGCGCCTGCAACGTATCGACGTCCTCCTCTCGGTAGCGGCGGTGCCGGCTGCTCGGGTCGCGCTCGATCGGGCCGATCAGCCCGACGTCCTCGTAGTAGCGCAGCGTCGGCTCGCTGAGCCCGCTGCGCCGGGATACATCCTGGATGGTTAGAGCTGTCATGAGGACAGCAAACCAAACCTCAAGCGCTTTAAGTCAAGGGGCCACAGTCACAATTGGTGACCGAAGCGGTATTAGCTGATGATGACGTTCCTACGAGATCGTGCCCGGTGGTCTGACGCGCAGTTGCTGGCGGGCGTCGCCGCGTGCGACGAACGGGCGTTCAGCGCGTTCTATCGCCGGCACCTGGCGATGATCGTCGGATGGTGCGTGCGCCGGACCGGGGATCCCGAGCTGGCTGCCGACCTGACCGCGGAGGTGTTCGCGGCAGTGCTGGTATCCGCGGCCCGATACGAGCCGGTACATGAGTCGGCCGCCGGCTGGTTGCTCGGGATCGCGCGCAACGTGCTGGGCCGCAGCGCCCGGCGCGGGCAGGTCGATACTCGGGCGCGACAGCGTCTCGGCGCTTCGTCGCTAACCGTCGATGACGGAGATCTTGCGCTCGTCCTCGAGCTCGCCGACAGCCAGCGTGGCGCGGCCGCTCATCTGCTGTCTGCGCTGCCCGTCCACGAGCGCGCTGCCGTACGCGCCCGGGTCATCGAGGAGCGCGACTATGACGAAATCGCGAGGTCGCTGGGCTGCTCGGAGATGGTCGTCCGCAAGCGGGTCAGCCGCGGCCTCGCGCGGCTACGGGCCGGATTGGCGACGCAGTGAACGGCGATTTCTTCGACCGGCTCGAGGCCGAGCTTGGGGGACTCGCCCGCCAGGGCACGCACCTTGACGCGGCGGCGGGATCGGATCGCCGCCAGCTTCTCGCGCTGATCAGGCGCGCTGTCGTGATCGCGATCCTGGCGCTGGTGCTGGCCGCCTCCCTGGTGAGCGAGTTTCCCGCCTCCGCGAGCGGCCATACCCCGGTGACGCAGGCCTCGGTGACTGGCAATCTGTGACGTCGTCGACCGCGACCGAGTCTCCGCGCCGCCGCGGCGGGATCCGCGTCCTGGCCGAGTGGCTGCTGACCGTGGCGGTGGCGGTCGGCGTCGCGCTGCTCGTCGAGGCGTTCCTGGTCAAGCCGTACAAAATTCCGAGCGCGTCGATGGTCCCGACCTTGAACGTCGGACAGCGCATCCTCGTGAACCGGCTGGCCACCGACCCCGGGATCGGCGCCATCGTCGTCTTCCATCCTCCGGCCGGAGCCGAGACGGGCGGGTTGGGATCGTGCGAGAACCCCAACGAGGGCGCCGGTCACGCACAGGCCTGTTCCGCGTCGACGCCGTCGCAGTCCAATGGGGTTCCATACGTCAAGCGGGTCGTGGGTGTTCCCGGCGACCATCTGCGGATCCTCGACGGCTACGTCTACCGCAACGGCGTCAAGGAGACCGGCGCCTATATCCAGAACTGCGGCGGCGGTCCGACCTGCAACTTCCCGTCGACGATCGTCGTTCCACGCGGTGAGTACTTCATGATGGGTGACAACCGGGGCGATTCCGACGACAGCCGATTCTGGGGTCCGGTCCCGCAGAAGTGGATCATCGGCACGGCGATCCTCACCTACTGGCCACCGGATCGGATCGGCACACTCTGATCGCCGGCTGAGGCCTACGGGTCTCCCATAGCCTCATCGACGTGCGTCTGCACCGGCAGGCGAACGATACCTTGTCAAGTAGTGACAACGAGAAGGAGGAGTGGCGATGCCCGGACTTGGTGGTCGTATCTCGACACTTACCAAGGCGAAGATCTCGCACATGCTCGATGGGGCCGAGGACCCCGGCGAGACGCTCGACTACGCCTACGAGCGCCAGGTTGAGGATCTTCAGAACGTCAAGAAGGGAATCGCCGATGTCGTCACGGCCAAGAAGCGGCTGCAGTTGCAGGAAGACGACCTGCACCAGCAGGCGGACAAGCTGGACGGCCAGGCGCGTGAGGCGATGTCGGCGGGACGCGAGGATCTCGCTCGCGCCGCGCTCGAGCGCAAGCAGCTGATCGTTCAGGAGACGGGCTCGCTCGAGCAGCAGGTCTCGGAGCTCGAGTCAGAGCAGGAAAAGCTGACGGAGTCGGAAAAGCAGCTGCAGGCCAAGATCGAGCAGTTCCGCACCAAGAAAGAGGTCATCAAGGCGCAGTACTCCGCGGCCGAGGCACAGGTTCACATCTCCGAGGCGGCGACCGGCATCGGCGATGACATGGCCGACGTCGGCGCGGCGATGCAGCGTGCGATCGACAAGACCGACCAGATGCAGGCGCGGGCCTCGGCGGTCGAGGAGCTCCAATCCGCCGGCACCTTCGACGACCAGATGACGCTCGGGCCCCCGCAGGATGACGTTGACCGCCAGCTGGATCAGCTCGGCGCCAAGAGCGCGGTCGACGACGAGCTCGCCAACCTCAAGGCCGAGCTCGGCTCCGGCGCGCCGCAGTCGGCGCTCCCGGCGGGCGAGCCGGCAGGCACTGGCGAGCCGGGGGGGACACCGCCCGCAAGCTGACTCTGCCTTGACCGGCGGTTCAGCCGAGCCATAGGCTTACGCCGGAGAGCAGGGGACAGGAGAACCAAATGCCGATCAGGGGGTGCAGGTCGTGAAAGCTCGAGTTCATATCGCGCTCGGGATCGTCCTCGTCAGTGCGGGGGTGCTCGTCGCCGGCGCGGGTGCTTCCGTCTCGGCAGCCGCCGCGCAGCCCGCGCCCACGGTGGCGCCCGGCGCGCCCGGCGACATGAGCTACTTCGATCTCGCCCGCAAGGATTGCGTCGGCACCGCGCGCAACACCACCTCCAAGGTCTGGTTCACGGTCGCCGACGGGATGCTGTCGGACACCTACTGGCCGACGATCGACGCGACCAACGTCCACTCGCTCCAGTACCTGGTCACCGACGGGCACAGCTTCACCGACCTGCAGGCCCGGGACATGAGCTACACCGTGCTCCCCGACCCGACCGGGATGAGCTGCACCATCGAGGCCAGCGACGCCGCCCATCACTACCGGATCGTGACCACCTACATCGCCGACCCGGCCCGCGACGCGATCCTGATGCGCACCAGCTTCCACGGCCCCGCCGGCGACCAGCTGTACGTCCGGCTCGACCCGCTCGCCGGCGGGACCGGCGGCGGGGCCCTGCCGAACGCGACCAGCCCCGAGAACGCGGGCGGCAACACCGCCGAGCTGGCGGACGTCAACGGGCAGCAGGTGCCGGTCGACTTCAACACCAACACGGTCACCAACGCGCTCAACCGCAACTACGCGGTCCCCACCTATATGGCGCTCGAGTCCTCGGACGGCTTCTCGAGCGCGAGCGTCGGCTACTCCGGCACCGCCAGCGACGGTCTGAACATGCTGGACGGGACGTTCGCGCTGACGCCCTACTCTTCGGCGCCCGACGGACACGTCACCCTCACCGCCGGCCTCGCCCTGCCCTCGAACCACACCGTCAACCTGGCGCTCGGATTCGGACAGACCGAGGCGAGCGCCGTGTCGGTGGCCCAGGCATCGGTCGCGCAGAACTTTCATCAGGTTCGGGCGGCCTATGAGGCGGGGTGGCACCGCTACGACGCCGGGCTACAGCAGCCGGTGCCCTCGCTGGGACAGGCCGCGATCGACGAGTACTACGAGTCGGTCAACGTCGTCAAGGCGAGCGAGGACAAGACATTCCCGGGCGCGATCGCCGCCGGCCTCGGCTCGCCCTGGGGACAGTCGGTGCCAGCCGGCGAGTTCACCAACGGCGAGCCGACCTACTTCGGCTCCTACCGCGAGGAGTTCTCGCGCGACACCTACGAGGCGTTCACCGGACTGCTGGTCGCGGGCGACATCCCCACCGCCCAGGCCGCGACCCGGTTCCTGTTCGACCGCCAGCAGCTCCCCAACGGATCGATGCCGCGCAACTCGCTTCCAAACGGCGAGGCGGCGCCCGACACCGGCGGCCTCCAGCTCGACGAGACCTCCTACCCGATCCTGATGGATTGGCAGTCGGGGCTGGCCGGCGACTCCGCGCTGTATCAGCAGCACGTGATCCCGGCCGCCGACTTTCTGGTCGCCAACGGACCGTCCGTCGGCGTCGAGCGCTGGGAGGAGCAGTCCGGCTACTCGCCCTCGACGATCGCCGCCGAGATCGCCGGACTGACCGCGGCCGCCGCGATCGCGCGGGTCAACGACGACCCGGCGCACGCGGCGATCTACCAGGCGACCGCCGACTACTTCGCGCGGAACATCGAGAACTGGACGGTGACCACGAACGGTCCGTACATCAGCCCCACCGTGCCGAGCTACTTCATCCGGGTCACCAAGCCGTCGCCCGACGGGAGCATCGACCCGAACGCGGCGGTCGACTACACGCTCAACAACGGGAACACTCAATCGGTTGATCAGCGGTCGGTGATCGACGCCGGCTTCCTGGATCTCGTGCGGCTCGGGGTGCTGCCGGCCAGCGACCCGGCGATCCAGTCCTCGCTGACGGTCGTCGACGACACGATCGAGCGCCAAACCCCGAGCGGCCCCGGCTTCTACCGCTACGGGTTCGCCAACAGCGACAACCTGTCCGAGGACGGCTATGGCGATTGTTTCGTCGACCCGAACACCGGCCAGGACCCGACCGGCTGCTCCACGACCGGCGCGCCATGGGCGCCGACCGACACCGGCACCGGCCATCTGTGGCCGGTGCTGTCGGGCGAGCGCGGCGAGTACGAGATCGCCGCCGGCGATCCCGGCCTCGCGACCACGCTGCTGACCTCGATGCGCAACATGACCTCGGGGCAGGGCCTCGAGCCCGAGCAGGTCTGGGAGGACCCGGATCAGCCCGCCGCGGCGTTCGGCTCAGACCCGGCGACAGCGTCGATCGGGTTTACCGATGGCAAGCCGGCCGGTTCGGCCAGTCCGCTGACGTGGGCCCAGGCCGCCTACGCGCGCCTGGCCCTCGATCTCAGCGCCGGGCGGATCCTCGAGACGCCACAGATCGTGACCGACCGCTACGTCACGAACGGCATGCCGGGCGCGCTGCCGGTGACCGTCACCTCGCCGGCCAACGGCGCGAGCGTCGACAGCCCGACTCAGACCGTCACCGGGACCACTTCCCCAGGGGCCGACGTCGTCGCCGAGGCCTCGCCGCCGACGGGCGGAGCAGTGCCGCTCGCGTCGACCACCGCCGACGCTTCTGGGAACTGGACGCTGACGCTGCCGGTGAGCTTCGGCACCACGACGATCACAGTCACCGCCACGCTCGGCCGGAGCACCGGCTACAGCCAGCTTTCGGTCACGAACGTGGCGCTGCCCGGCACGACCGTGCTCAACGTCACCCACCCGTCCGGGATGGACAACGGACCCGGTACCTACCAGTACCCGACGTCTTCCAGCTTCGCGCCGGGATCCTTCGACCTGGTCGGGATGCAGGTCAGCGAGACCGGGACCGACGTCTACGTTCAGGTCAAGATCAGCAACCTCGTGTCGACGTTCGGCAACAGCTTCGGCGCCCAGCTGCTCGACCTCTACGTCCGCAACCCGGCGGCCGCGAGCTTCTCGACCGGAGCGGCGAATGCGGGGCTCAACTACGGCATCGCGTCCACGGACGCCTGGAGCGAGCGGATGGAAGCCCAGGGGTTCGCATCGCCGATCTGGGTTGACGCCTCCGGTACGTCACTCGGCAACCCGCAGTTCGTCGTCGATGACGCGAGCGGCACCGCCACGCTGATCCTGCCCGAGTCCAGCTTCGGCACGGTCGGTCCGGGCTGGGTGTTCACGGTCGCGTTGACCGGGCAGGACGGGTTCAACTCCGACCAGGCCCGTTCATTCACTCAACCGGCCGGCGCGTTCACCTTCGGCGTCTGCCCGGTCGGCGACACGGCGGCGATCTGCTCGCTCGACCCGAACAGCGTGCCGAACGTGATGGACACGATCCCGCCGGCCGGGGTCGACCAGGACACCGAGCTGAACCCGACCGACCAACCCGCCGGTCAAGAGGTTCAGCTCCAGGGGGTGACCGTCACCCAAACTGGCCCCTAGCGATCGATCGACAGCAAAAAAGGAGAAGTGGCAATGCCCGCAGCCAAGAAGCCTGCCCGCAGCGCCGCCTCCGAGGTGTTCAGCGCCGAGGAGAAAGCGGCGGTGAAGGAGCTGGTCAGGGAACGAAAGGGGAGTGGCAACAAGGCCCAGGCCGAGGCTGACTGCCTGGCCAAGATCGGCGAGATGCCGCCGTCCGATCGCAGGATGGCCAAACGGCTCCACAAGCTGATCGCCTCGACTGCGCCCGAACTCGCTCCCAAGACGTGGTACGGGATGCCCGCGTACGCCAGAGACGGCAACGTCGTCTGTTTCTTCCAGAGCGGCGCAAAGTTCAAGGCGCGCTACGCCACCCTCGGGTTCACCGACAAGGCCAACCTCGATGCCGGTGAGATGTGGCCGACGTCCTACGCGCTCAAGTCCTTGACCACCGCCGACGAGGCGAAGATCGCCAGGCTGGTGAAGAGGGCGGTCAAGTGAGGTGACGGGTTCCGCTCGGGAGCTGCTCGAGCAACCGCTTCAGGGTCGTGCAGTGCCGGCGGAACTGGCGTTTGAGCATCAGGCGCAGGATCGGCTCGGCGAGCCGCATGGCACCGGAGGGCTGTGCATGGACCCTGAACCGCATACGGGTCCCTTCGTCGCTTGGCTCCAGCGTGATCTCGCCGTGGATCGGCGGTCCTTCGACGACGCGCATCCCAAAGGCGCGGTCGGGTTCGTAGTCGACGATCTCGACGAGTGAGTGCATCTCCTTCCCGCCTGGCGCGCGATGCACCTCGCGGATCCGCGATCCCTTGGTGATCGGCCCGTCTGGCTCGGGCACCGCCGAGACGGTGTTCGTCTGCCAGGTGGACAGCTTGGCCGGGTCGGCGACATAGGCGAACACGTCAGCCGGCGCACGCGCGATCTCGGTCTCGATGACAAAGTCCATCACTACGTTCGCCAAGCTTGCCTCATGGGATGAGTTCAACGTGATCTGAGAGCGTCCGAGCAAGCACCAGATCGACCGTCGTACGCATGGTTGCATCGTATGCGCATCACGTCCGATGCAGTCGTCGCAACCTGCGGAGCGCCGCGGACGCGTGGGTACTTAACTCAAGGCTTGACT
>Ga0123356_10008257_pt1 | contig 10362 bp, 5 predicted proteins | sample TergutEmb28metaG_2_FD_92546 | JGI IMG/M metagenome (GOLD analysis project Ga0123356, IMG submission 92546) | Embiratermes neotenicus P3 segment gut microbial communities from Petit-Saut dam, French Guiana - Emb289 P3 | ecosystem: Host-associated > Arthropoda: Insects > Digestive system > Gut ... | reverse complement strand
TTGGAAATCTGTTCGGGATAATGCGCACCCAATCCACGACTTTCTTGCCGTGGTCACACGAACACCCAACCCGAATGTCGCGGAAAAAGACGTTTATTTGTTCGAAATCCTGTCCGGTGTGACATCGCCGTCTCAACGACGCGAACTGCTCAAGGCGTACTGGAATCTCAGTGAAAAGATGCTGCATTGCCACGTGCGTATGGCTCAACGGCAGCGACTCCAACATGCTCTTGAACAGCTTCAAATGAACCAAGCGGCCGCAGATGAAATCGGTTTGGCACTCCAGCTTGTGACGCAGCAGTATAAAGCTCTTGAGCTGGAATTCATCCAGACGCAATACCGTTTTCTCGATTTGCAGTCGAGAATCCCTACCGCGTCCACCCGATGGCGTACCGGTTATGCGGATCATGAAAACGGTTGGCTCGAATGTGACGATGTCATTTTGCAGAGGTCATCGGAATTTGTTGTGCAAAAAGTCGAAGAACGTCCCTTGCCTATTCCCGCTGATTTTCCGCTTGCCGTACCCTACGACACGAAAGTGGATGAACTCAACAAGTTACAAACGCTTTCGCAAAAATCACTTTTGCTCCATCGCACCATTCCGTTACAATACGAGGCCATCGTTACGCGCGTCTCGGCTAGGAAGATCGCTAACGGACAATGGACAACCGCTCTGAAATATCAACAGTCTCCCGTCACCCATATCGAAGCCCTTGCGCAGGAGGAAATGGCATTAATCAGTACGATTATCGAATATAATCACCAAGTGAACGAATACGTTACTGAAACCTTTGGGGCCAATATCCCAGAAAAACAACTGTTGGCGTCGATTCTTGTGCTTCCCAGACCTGCGACTGCAAATACCGGACAAAGCCGGAATGCAACGACATTTTCGACCTATCAGCCAGAATGAAAATTGCGGCTACAATCATTTTCTTTATCACTCGTTCTGGTCATTTTCGCTTTTGCGTATATAATTAATGAAAATCGTTCTCTTTGGTGCCGTCCCGCTTCGCAGACTTTTTCATGAAAATTACCTCACATGTCGGAATTTGAACAAGATTTTGCCAAACTCTTTATGCACGGGGTCTGCCTGATTTCGGAAGGGGAGTACGAAGAAGCAATCAAGGTGTTTGACCAAGTCATTGACATGGAACCGGTCTGTTCCGAGGCATATTCACAGCGCGGATATGCCAAGTTTCATTTGGACCGGCATGACGAGTCCCTTGAAGACTTGAATCATGCGATCGATATTTCGCCGCAGTCGGTCGATGCGTTTGCATTTCGGGCAAGGACGCATTGGGCGGCAGGTGAATATCCGCAGGCGATGGAGGATATCGCCCATGCCGTGGAACTCGACCCGGACAATGAACACGCTTTGCACGTGCGCGCATTTACCAATATGGAAATGGATCATTACGGTGAGGCCGTCAGCGATTTCGACCGGATTCTTGAACTCAGCCCGGGTGATTTGCACGCCCGTTTCATGCGGTGTTGGGCAAAACAGAGCCTCGGTCAACCGGCGGAAGCTCTTGTCGATAACGACGCGCTTCTCGAAGCCGACCCGTATGACGCCAAATATCTGGTTCAGCGATCCGTGATTTACAGTGCCCTGGAGCGGTACGAAGATGCCTTGGCCAGTGCCGAGGCAGCCCACCGGGAACATTATGAAGGGAACCGACCCCCGCAATACTATATGGGTATGGCTTTGCTTCAGCTCGGTCGTTACGACGAGGCCTTGGCGAGATTCCTCGAAATTGAATCGGATAAGACCTATTTGACAATGTATGGGAAAGCCGTCGTTTTGGGACGGTTGGGGCAAACCGATGCGTGTCGCGATCAACTGTCGGAAACGGCACGATTGGCTTCCGAAGCGGTCGCGTTGGCAAATAGGTCGGGCGACATTGCATACGAGCGTTTTCTCCGCAAACAACTGCAAAACCTGACGGACGAAACCGCCGGCTCGCTATGCGTACTTCAACCGGATGTCGCGCTTCGATATTGGCACGATGCCCGGGTTGCCACGGAAACCGAAGACTATGAAACGGCATTGAACCTGTATGCCGAGGCGTTGAAACGCGATCCGTTTATGTCAGGCGCTTACCTGAAGATGACGATGATTTTTCATGAGCTGGAACGTTACTCCGAAGCTTATGACGTGCTTGAAAAAGCGTTGGAATTGTATCCCGAAGAGGAATACTGCCTTCATTGGAAAGGACTCACTCTCATTGATCTGGATCGTTATCACGAAGCTTTGAAGGTTTTTGACTTGCTGATTGAAAGAATGCCGAACGATGCAGACAACTTTTATCATCGGGCGCGGACCCGCTATTTGTTGGAAAATATTGACGGAGCAATCGAGGATTTGAATGTGTGTTGCCAATCGAAACCGAACAACGAGTTGGCATTCAATTTCCGCGCAACCTGTTATCGGATGACAGAGCAATTCGACAAGGCAGTGGAGGATTACTCGCGTGTCATTTATTATCATCCCAACCACATTGGAGCTTTGCACTCGCGAGCGGTGATTTACGAACGCGAGCTGGACAGATACGAAGAGGCGATCCGCGATGAAACACATGTGCTTGAAACCAATTCGGAATATCATCCGGCCTGGCTTCTGCGGGGACGCGCCTGGGGAGGACTTCACTTTCAGGCACGTGCGGCGAAAGGGCAAGGCGAAAAGCTTGCCGTCACGTTGACCGACTTTTTTTCACAGGAGTATTTCGACGCCGACGAATGTATCCGTCACGCCATCGACGACCTCACAAAAGCGATGGAACTTGAACCCGAAGACATCGAAGCGATCTGGTTTCGCGGCTATTACCGTTATCGTGCGGAAGACTATCAAGGGGCAATTGATGATTTCAGCAAGATTATTGAAAACGACGGAACGGTTTCGTCCACCTGGTATTGGATGGGTTGGGCGTATCGTATGCTGGGACAATACCGAAATGCTGTTGAGGCTTTTGACAAGGCATTGGCTATCGACCCGGAAGACGGCGACTATTACTACGCACGGGGAATGGTCAGGCAAGACCTGTTGCTTTTCGCCGAGGCGGAACAAGACATGAAAACCGCGTGTGAGATGAACCCGGAAAGCGCCCATGCCGTGCATTATTACGCCCACGCGCTGGAATGGCAGGGACGCTTTGCGGAATCTCTCGACCATTTCAAGAAATCCCTGGAAATGGACAACGAAATCGTGGAATGGTATTGTTGTTGTGCCGATGTCATGATCAAACTCGGGCACACGGAAGAAGCCGTCCATCAATTAAATGCGTCCATTGCACTTGATCCGCACCAATCGCAACCTTACTTTTACCTCGGAGAACTGTACGACGGCATGGGAGAGCGGGACAAGGCGGTCGAGTTTTACCGGCTGGCGATTCGTTCGGAAGTCCCGGCGTCGCGGAGTCTTCTTGAAGATGCGGATATCAATCTCACATATCGCGGCAGGGCGTTTGCGGGACTCGGACAACACGAAATAGCCCTGGAACGCTATCGGGAGGCGATGGAATCGGCAAAAACTCCCGAACTCCAAGAGCGCGACCGCAAACATCACGCCTATTGGCTGGCCGAATCGTATTACGCCCTGGATCGTTTTGGCGAAGCCTTGGAGTCGTACCGTATCGCCCTGAAATACCTGCTGGTTTACCACGACCGTGATGAACGCATTACCCGATGCCGTGACAGAATCAGGGAACTTGAATCCGGTCACGAGTTCGCAACCCACTTGACTTGAAAGACACACATCATGTTTTCATTTCGGTCCCTTGTTTTGTTCCTGTTTTTCCCAGGTACGATGTTGATGCAATCGTTGCTGCCTGCCGATGAAGTGGACACGTCGGCGGTTGTTCGCGTGCGTTACTCGGATAAGGCTCCCGCCCGTGCGATTGCCATGGACACGGCGGTTGTGCATTTTGAACAGAAATCCGATATCAGGGACGCCGTGACCATCGATCTGATCGGGGCGGTCCATATCGCCGACGCCGAGTATTATGAAAAGCTCAATCGACTCTTTACGGAATACGATGTTGTACTGTTCGAACTCGTTGCCGAAGAGGGAACGCGACTTGACCCGAAGGCGGCGACGCTGTCCAATGAGTCGCGCGGCTTGATCGGCGGCGTACAAAATGGATTCGCCGACCTGCTAAAACTCGAACATCAGTTGCACCACATTGATTACACGCCGCGCAACATGATCCACGCAGATATGGCTCCCGAACTGTTTCTGAAACGCATGTTCGCCGACGGCGAAATGGCCAAAATCTTTGCTCGTGCAATGACACAAAGCCTCAAACAGAGTGCAGAGTCCGATAAGACGGCCGGCCGCATGTTCGGCGCGTTACTGGCAACTCGCGACAAATCGCTTGGTCTGAAACGCATCTTCGCTGTGGAAATGTGCAAGCAGCTCGACGACCAACTCTGGGTATTCGAAGGCGACGAAGGCTCGACGCTCATCCGTGAGCGAAACGGTTTTGCCCTGGCGAAATTGCGAGAGACCATCGACCGCGGCGAAAAGAAAATTGCCATCTTTTACGGCGCGGCACACCTTTACGACTTCAACGAACAACTCGAAAAGTCATTCAACATGAAGCCGGTCAAGGTCACTTGGATCAAAGCCTGGGATTTGGGCGAAAACGGCGAAATCGGAGTCCGAAACGCAAGCGAATGACAGTCAAGGCGGTCACTCGCGCGACCACCTCATGAGATTCATAGTCTGGCCAACAAATTTCTTTCGCCCACAAGCCAGATGACGTCGCCGTTTTCAATGACCATGTCCGGTTCGGGATTGAGGAAACGTTCTCCCCCGCGTTCCAAGCCGACAATCAAACCGTTGACCGATTCACGAATGCCGCATTCGCGGATCATTTTCCCGACGAAACTATGCTCCTGATGAAGGCGAAGCGGCACCATGCCGAATTGTTCATCGTCAAATTCAAACAAAGCTTCCGGCTGAAATTCAATCGCCGCTTGTGCCGATACAAGTTGCTCGTAGGTTCCAATCAAATAGAGGTGGTCTCGCGGCAGAAACTTTTCGTCCGCTTTCGGAGCAACGATGGTTGTTTGTCCCCGCCGGATGATCGCAACCGTGACGCCGAAATCCTGTTTCAAATTCGAATCCCGAACCGTCTTCATCACCAGCGGCGAATATTCCGAAAGCATATACTCAGTCAGTGTTGCCTCCCATGGTGCCAACTGGGGCAACGCGGAACGGTCTTCGACAACCGCACGTTCCTTGTCCGACAGGTTGGAAATAAAACGCGATTCGATTTTATAATAGAATCGATCAAGCACACCGCCGAACACAAACAGAAAAATCACTATGCAAGCGGTCGTTATCATCCCGGCAAAGGCGGGGAGTCCACCGTCAATCGAGGGGAGTCCCATAAAACAACTGGTGATAAAAAAGACGAGCACAAGCCCGACGATGAATCGGAAGATCGACACTCCGAATTGCAATTGACGGAGCCGCTCCAACGTTTCCTGGTCGTAAAGGTCCGCACGAAGACGCCGACTGCGGAAAACGCCCGCAAGAAACGGCAACGCAACAATAACCGCCCCGATAAACCATGCGAGCGAAGCAGGCGAGAGTATGTCGTGGTGCGCATTTAAGGGGCCGAAAATGAGCCACCCGCCCAGTCCGATACCGATGAGAACAACCGAGTTGAGCATGATCGCCAAGCCATGAACCCGCCAAAAGAGGTGAAGAATGTTCTCACGCCCAAACGATTCGTTCATCACAGACTCATAACGAGCCAATAACAAATGGACACGATCGGGAACCCAGTGGTCCAGCCAATTGGCAATCCTTCCGGAACAAAGGATCAAATACGGCGTCGTCAGAGTCGTGACGGCGGAGGTGGCAATGACCACCGAAAACAACCACGGTTCGATCGCTTTCTGTTGGAGTCCAAGCATTGCGATAATGAACGAAAATTCGCCGATCTGAGCCATGCTCAGCCCGGCACACATCGAATTGCGAATACTGCAACCGGCAAGCAACGCCCCCATCCCCGTTCCCCAGAACTTGATAAACACCGTGAGGATGGTGATGATGACAATGGTTCCCGCATATTCGTAAAGGATGGCCGGATTAATCATCATACCGACCGAAACAAAAAAGACTGCCGAAAACAGGTCTTTGACCGGATGGATGATATGTTCGATTCGCGAGCCTTTGGATGTTTCGGCGAGAATGGACCCCATGACAAACGCACCGAGTGCCGATGAAAAATTGGCGCCGCAGGCGATAATCACCATCAGGAAACAAAGCCCGACGGAAACGAGTAAGAGGATTTCGTCGTTCAAAAGTTTACGGCACCATTTCAGGAACCACGGAATCAGGTAAATTCCCATGGCGAACCAAAGTACGAGAAAGAAAACGAGTTTCATGGACTCGAAGAAGAGCGCGCCGCCGGCAAATTGCTTTGTGACCGCCAAAGACCCAAGCATAACAAGCAGCAACATCGCAAGTATGTCTTCGACGATCAATGCGCCGAAGACGATCGGGGCAAAGGCCTTGCCTTTTAATTTCAATTCGTCGAACACCTTGAGGATGATCGTCGTCGAGGACATGGCAAGCATGGCGCCGAAAAAGATGCTGTGCATCTTGTCCCAACCGAGTATCTGACCGACGAAGTAACCGATAATGGTCGTTGAAACGACCTCAAACCCGCCGGCAACGGCGGCGACCCTGCCGTTGGCGAGAAGTTTTTTGAAACTGAATTCAAGCCCCAACCCAAAGAGCATAAAGATCACGCCGATTTCCGCCCACACCTCAATACTGTGGTGATCCTGGACGTGTAGTATCTGTGGGATAAAAGCAGGCAAATAGGGATACAACCATTCATACCACGAATACACGTCGTTCTTCGGATCAATGGGAAGAAAAAACGGACTGACGATGAAACCGGCAATAAGATACCCGAGGATAACCGGTTGCTTCAACCATTTGAAGATCAACAGCATCACAGTGGCGGCGATGAGAATCAGTCCCAAGTCGTGTATGAGATCGGGGAGCGGGGGATGTCCTACCACCTCTTCGTATGCGTCGAGGTCGGCTTCAACATCCGCCGGGAGCAACTCATCAGGTGACTCGACAACGTTCTGAACGACAGTGGCGATTGTAGAGATTGATTCGATTGTTTCTTGAGCTGACACGACATCGTGGGCTGAAAAAACAAATCCGGCAATGAGACAACTGAGTATCACCGGTTTTCGCAATCTTAGAAAAAGTGGCATCAGTACCGCCGCCATGAGGATCAATCCCAAGTCATAAACGATTTTGGCGAGTGAAGGAAGATGTGCCGTGATTTCATGAAACTCCTCAACATGGTTGTCTGGAGCAAGATCACGCATTTGTGGCAACATTTCCTGACCGCCTTCGGTGAGGCGATATTGAATGAGATAGGAAAGGTGTGTCATGTTTTTCGTTTATCGGTTTCAAAATGGTTAAAGGTTTTTTCATAGATGTTTATCAAGTTAATTTAATCGTAAAATTTACCTTGCAGATGATATTTTGCAAGTAAAATTCTATAGAGTCGCAAAGATTTTAATAATGTACAAGAATATAGAGTGGATTTGCGGAGATTATGAAAGCGCCGGCGCTACAAGTGAGTTAGGAAATCATCTGTTGAAATAAGGGAGTTTATCGATTAAACTATATGTCAGGATCGCATATTTTGACCGTGATAGGGAATATCTGCCATTATTAGATACGAAATAAAAAATTTTACCATTTACCGTACATTAATTTACAGGGGGTGTTACATTGAGTCGAGCGGAAGAGTATTTTGGCCCCTATCGTGTGGTCAACGTGGTGAATGTTGGTCAGACCAGTACCTTGCTTCAAGGTTATGGGTCACATTCTCGTGAATTTGTCGGTATCAAAACCTTGCAAAACAGATTTGCAAGAGACAGGACGCAATTATCCTATCTTCAATGGGAATATAATGTTGCGAAAACATTGGAACACGAAAAAATCATCGCAATCCACTCTTTCGGCTGGGACAACAAACGTCCCTACCTGCTCATGGAGTGGTTCCCGGAATTAAACATCAAGACTCATATTAACTCTGGTTACGATAATTATGCCTACATGATCGTCCCTATGATTCGCGATATGACCGAAGCTTTGGGATATTTGCACGAAAAAAAATGGGTTCACCGCGACATCAAACCCGATAATTTCTTGTACGGTGAAGGGAAAGGCTTGCGTCTCATTGATTTCGCATTGACCAAGAAGATCAAAATGGGGGTAGCCAGTATGTTTGGGTTTCGCTCAAAAGCCCAAGGAACAGCAAGTTACATCGCGCCGGAGCAGATACTCAGCAAGGCGATTGACCCCAGGTCCGACGTTTACAGCCTCGGTTGTACATTTTTTGAACTTTTATCCGGCAAGCCGCCTTTTACAGCGAATTCTCCCACAGAATTGTTGCAAAAGCATGTGTCCGCACAAATTCCGTCGATTACGGCCAAAAATCGTAATGTAACACCAGAAATGTCTGATATGCTGTATTGGATGCTTGCAAAGCGACCAGATGATCGCCCTAAAAACTGTACGGAATTATTTAAGCTCATGACAAGTGTGCGAGTGTTCAAGAGAATTCCAACCAAAGAAAAATCTTGGGGAATGTAATAGCCGGTTTTTATGAGCATATTCATTAGAAACAGTCATTGAACAACAGGTCGGAAGATATTTTTTGCCTGGAAAATGATATTGCAAGAGTAAAATTCGTAAAAATTGGTATTTGATTTTATCAAGATATTTGACAAAATAGATTCGTGCTTATAAAGCAATAATTTGTCGTATTGTCATCGTTTTTTACAAAAGCCGATGTATAGACTGAAGATAGGGGCAAGTCGGTCGGTTTTTCCAAGGAAAAAGGGGCATTTTGTATCTGTTTGCAGTTTGAGTCATCGCTGCCGGTTTTGTCGCACAAGGATAGAGATAACTTATCCAACTCATTTAGTTTATTTTAACATGCCTACTTCTGTTCAACAGCTTTCATTCGAGCGTCCGATCTATGAAATAGAATCACGCATCGAAAATCTTAAAAAAAACTCGACTCTACAAGGTGTCAAAGAAGAAATACAAAGCTTGCGTCGGACGCTGATCGATTTGCAGAAAAAAATCTATGCGTCATTGCAGCCTTGGGAAACGGTTGAGGTGGCACGACACCCGGATAGGCCACAGACTGCCGAATACCTCGAACTTGTTTTTGACGAATTTGTCGAGTTGCACGGAGATCGCTTCTTTGGTGATGACTTGGCAATTCGTGCAGGCTGGGCAAAACTTGACGAACATAAGGTCATGGTCATCGGCCACCAAAAAGGACGTAACGTTAAGGAACGACTTGCCTGCAATTACGGTTGCGCACATCCGGAAGGCTACAGAAAGGCTGTTGGTAAAATGAAACTTGCCGCCAAGTTCGGGTTGCCGGTGATTTGTTTTATCGATACGCCGGGAGCCTATCCGGGTATCGCGGCAGAGGAGCGAGGACAAGCTCTGGTCATCGCGCAGGCGATGTTTGAGATGTCGATCTTGCCGACACCGATCATTTGTGTTGTCATCGGTGAAGGCGGCAGCGGCGGTGCCTTGGGGATTGCCGTCGGTGACCGCGTCGCCATGCTGGAACACGCATACTATTCCGTCATCAGTCCGGAGGGTTGTGCTGGAATTCTTTGGAAAAGCCATGAGCACAAGGACAAAGCAGCTCAGGCGTTAAAAATGACCTCGCGTGATTTGTCGAAACTCGGCGTCATTGAAGAAGTCATTGAAGAACCACTTGGCGGTGCGCACCGCGATCATCAATTGGCTGCCGCCCGGATGAAACAGTATCTTAAATCCCAATTGCGAGATTTGACAAGAATCCCACTCGCTGATTTGGTTAATCAGCGTTATCAGCGATTCCGCGAGATGGGAAACTACTTGGAGAACCAAGCAACAGTTGTGCCTTGTCTCTAAGAGGCCGTTTGGTAAACAACATGTTGAAAATACATTGGTTGCGTGAATTTTGGTTTGTCGATTTTCCACAATCACGACAATCATGTAATTCGCTATTTTTTTTTTTGTAACTATTCAGCCGAATTTTTGTTGCCCATTTCGCCTGAAATCATCCATTTTAACGGGTTTTTGTTCACAACATGGCGAAATTGGTCTCGGATCGCCGCGTTTATTTTTCAAAGTCGATGTATTGAAGAAAAGTTTCTTGGCAAGATGATGACAATCCGTCATTTCCCCTTACAATGTTGGCATGTTCATCAGACACGTCCAACCGAACACCAGGAAATCCTGGGCCAGCACATCGGGTTGAATTTTCTGCGACAATTCAAAAAATGATTTTTAACCAAGTG
>Ga0123356_10008256_pt1 | contig 10362 bp, 10 predicted proteins | sample TergutEmb28metaG_2_FD_92546 | JGI IMG/M metagenome (GOLD analysis project Ga0123356, IMG submission 92546) | Embiratermes neotenicus P3 segment gut microbial communities from Petit-Saut dam, French Guiana - Emb289 P3 | ecosystem: Host-associated > Arthropoda: Insects > Digestive system > Gut ... | reverse complement strand
TTCGCAAGGTTATTGGAAATGACGTTGAGTTTTTTTTCCATTCCCAACATTCCAGTCCCGGAAGTGTAGATCGTTTGAAAGGGCATCGTTAGTTGAGCGGTGGACGCAAGTCCGCCGGTTTGGGGGGAATATGTCCTTACAGTCGATAATCGGCGATAATTTGGGGAAACTTTAACGATTTTAACGACTGCGCTGCCCTCCGTCGAGAATTGGTCGTTTTCAGGTAGGTTGTCGCCCCGGTAGTCGATTGCCTACCTTGTCGTCGTCTGGTGGTCGGCAATACGTCCTGTTGTGCAAACTAACAAGCGGACTGCTCGCCACTGACAAAACCTTGCCAATAGGTTATACTGGACGTTTCGATTAAGCGATCAACACTAACCATTTCTGCAATCGGCAATGAATACCAACCATTCAGACAACCGTATATTTGAGTTTCCCCATCAGAATACCGGCTTCGATGCAGAAATGGCGTACGCCCAAAAAAGCCGTGGCGGCTGTTATTCTTGCGGATGTTGTCTCGGATGCCTCGGTCTGCTGCTTCTCATCCTGTTGGGCATTGCCGCGATTTGTTACAGTTTTGTCAGCGGCGGAGCCACGCTCGTTGTTTCAGAGGAAACGACCATCATCACCGAACCCCTGAAGTCCGATGGCGAAACCGTCGATTTCCATCGAGCAATCCAAGCGATGTTTGAACCAGAAGTACAACCGGACGCAAACGGTTTCCGGGATGTCTTGCTCGGTTATGGTCAAGAAATATTTGAACGTTGGGGCGATGGTAATAATGCCGATTGGCAGTATCTTGAAATGTGCAAAGAACTGGGAATCGATCCAGAAATTCAGCCGACGTTGTTTTTGTTCCGTCTGACACCAAACAACATCCAACAGTGGCTTGCCGACGTGGGGAAGGGGTTGGATGCCGTCCAAGTCGCCGCCGCCAAACCGCGCTATTTCGTTCCTATGGTACGACGGAGCGAAAGGGATTTAGTGGTAACGTCGCAGCCCCTTGCCGTCTATGCGTTTCATGAAGATTTGTCCAAAGCGTTCCGGTTACGTGCCGATATTCAGTTCCTGTCGGAAGGGGACATCGCCAGCGCATGGAAAGATACACTCACGTCGCTTCGGCTTTTCCGGCTTGTTTCGGTCAATCACGCTTGGATGAAGGCGTTGGGGGGCATAGACGACGAGTCGCTTTTAGCACCTGTTTCTGAAATAGTCGATACGCTGACGTTACCGCAATGGACACCGGAACGATTGAATCAAGCCATCAGGGACTTGGAGACGTTGCCGGATTGGCAAGATCGTCAAACGACGCTCAAAATACTACAGTTCTATTTGCTGGATTTGTTGTCGGCAACGAGAGATCCGTCTGATTTGCAGCATCGTCTCCACGGGAGACTACCGATAGAAGCGCGACAGGCAGTAGAATTGCTTCGTGTCTTCGCCTTTGATTGGAATCTCGTCGCCAAAGAATTGAACAGCGAAATCAAAGCCTATGGAGAACTTATGGAAAGAGCGGCAGGACAAAATCTCGATGAACAATTTGATTTGTTGCGTTTGCGCCCGATAGGAATGCCGCAACGCATACTGGATGAAGAAGAGTGGAAGACGTTTACAGTTGACCATCTCAATAGAACAGGAGAGTTGCCTTTCTTCGCACCAGGACGGTCAAAATTGACCGGCGCGATGGCAGGGTATCTGGTTACGTGGGCGGCTGGAGAAATGTACCGACTACAACTCATTGAGGATTCGCGGTGCCAAGCATTGCGATTGGCATTGGCGTTGGAACGGTTCCACCGGGAACAGGGACAGTACCCTGATTCACTGGCAGAACTTGGCTTGCAACCGATGGCGCTAGACATGCACCTGCAATACGAAAAACGAGGAACCGGCTACCGTATCCAGAACAAAGTTTTCCAACTGGCGAAAGAGTAGTAGCACAACGACACCAGAATAAAACTCAAGCGACCCATCTGCAATGTTAGGCGTAGCGAGGCAGTGGGACGTGACAAACACAACCGTCACGTTGCGCAATCACGATTACGGCTTGGGTGGTTTTGGCAACAACTGGCAGAACAATTCCCAGTATTTTTCGGCTTGCGGTTCGAAGGTAAAGTTTTGCTCGACTCGTTGCCGTCCGTTTTCTCCCATCATCCGGCGAAGTTCGTCATCGCTCAACACTTTTCGCATTGCCTCGACAAGTGCCTCGGGATTGTTTGGCGGAACCATCAAGCCAGTCGAACCTTCGACCATCAATTCGCCGGTACCGCCGACTTGGGTGGCTACAACGGCAGTCCGTGCCGCCATTGCTTCCAACAGAACGGTTGGCATCCCCTCCGTGTGGGAAGATTGAACGAACACATCGAAATGATGCATGTATTGGTCGAGTTGATCCGTGAACCCCGGCAACATTACGGACTGTCGGATACCCAATTCGTCAATCTGTTTTTGCAGCGGTTCTCGCAAAAAGCCTTCGCCGAAAATAACAAATCCAACATCCAAACCCGCCTTCAAAAGTTGATCGGCAACGGCAACAAGAATGTCGTATCCCTTTTCCGGCGAAAGTCGCCCTGCGGTGCCGACGATCAATTTCGGCTTGTTCGGAAACATCGCTTCCAACCGATGCCGAAACGAAATGTCGGACGGCTCATCGAATCGATCCATCCGCACGGCATTGTAAATTATGGAAACCCTGCTGGTGGACGTGCCGTGCTGGATAACCTTGTCTGCTTGTCCTTGCGAGACACAAACGATGTGATCCATTCGCCGGTGCATCCATTTGTCGATACGTTCGAAGAATTGGATTTTTCGGTTTTCTCCTGTCCAGCCGTGCGAAATACCGACGATGGGAATGCGAAGCCACTTTGCAGCGAACCAGCCGAGCATTCGAGCCTTGTGTCCGTGAGCACATAGGATTTGGATGTTGTACCTTTTGAGAAGGCGAATCAATTCAAACGTCGTCGCTACAAGATGCGGCATATCGTTTTGAAAACGGTAAGCGGTGAAGCCGAGTTTTTCGACTTCACAGAGAAAAGGCTCGGCATTTCCGCCTTCGGGAAAGGAGGCGAAAATTTGTTCAACGTCCTTGGTGCGTCGGTGGGCACCACCGGTTTCAAGGATGATGCGTTCGACTCCACCAAAATTCGGCGAGGCAGTAACATGGGCAATTCGTAGTGACATGGTGTCCCAGTATATCAAAACGAAAGAAAATTTGTGTCCGAAGTCTTCCGAAAGGCTGTTGAGTCTGGTATAATTTCTCAACCACACTTGATAGGAGATATTTGTGATGCAAATTGATGTTACGAAAAATCCCTCTGCGGAAATAATTGACAAACTCGGTTGCCGGTCATGGGGCATCTGGGAAAAGGAACCCTCGGTGTTCCCCTGGCATTACGACGAAAAAGAAACCTGCCTGATCCTCGAAGGCAAGGTAACGGTAACTCCCAGCGGCGGCGAGCCAGTAACATTCGGCAAAGGCGATCTCGTTGTCTTTCCACAAGGAATGAGTTGCACTTGGAACGTCTTGGAAGCCGTGCGGAAGCACTATAAGTTCGGCGAGTGATTGGTATTGTAAATATAGACAAATTGTTGTATTGAATTTTGGTAGGACTCACAAGATTTTCAGGATGGAAAAAGCCTTTCTGTCCCACAAATTCTGTCGCCTTTCCTTTCTGCATGAGTTATCACACACTTCCTCTCTTTCTGATTGTTTGTCTGGCGGCGGGAACGCAATGTTTCGCCGATGAGGAACCGTTGCGCCGTCAAATCCAACAATGGGTACAACAACTCGGCAATGATAGTTTTCTCGTTCGGCAACGTGCTGAATCGCTTCTAATCCGTACCGGCATCCAAGCCTATCCCGAATTGCGACTCGCTAGACAAAACCCCGACGTTGAAATTGCTCGACGTGCCGAATACATTTTGAGCCAAATTGAGCAAAGTTTTCGAGACGTGGAGAATCAGGAAGTTGCCCCTTGGATTCGTCCCTATATGCTCGATCCCAATCCGGCATTTAGAGCCAGAATCATTTGGGTGCTTGCTGATCCCATCTTGGACCTTGCCAAAGGAGAGGGATTGCAAACACTCTGCCGAATTCTCTGGTTTGAAGAAAACACCGCACTGCGGTTCGAAGCCGCCAAAAGTTTGATTGCCTCTCCGCCCGTTTCCCCGGTGTTTCGCCAAAGATGGTATCAGTACATTCGGGACAACATCCACGGCACAGGCGATGACGAATTGTTTCGATGCGTTACTGACTACGCAAAACTTTGGTGTGATTTGGACGAAGCCGCTCAAAAAACAAATCCGCAGGCAACCCAGCAAACAGCCTCGGAATTCCAAGAACGTGTTCGCCAAGTGGGCGCAGCGACGCTCCAGTTACTGGAAAAACCAGAGAACCGAATCCAAACCGGCAGTAAAATTGACATACTGCTTCATTACGCCGTTGCGGAATTGCAAGATGCTGTTGGTCTGATTGAAGATCGAGACAAAACTGTCTCGTTAGCACTTGCCATTGAGCCGGGACCGATACAAACACCAGAACCGATCATGCCAATCGGCTTGGAAGACGGCTTACTGATGAATGAACACTATCATGCCGGACTGTATTTGAAACAACGGTTTCGTTTTCGTTGGGCAATCGCACATTTTCAAAGGGTAATGGAGACGGGCGACATTGCGCTCCGTATCAATGCAAGCCGGTACGCTGCCGAAGCCGCAATTTATCTTGCGGATTATGTGGCAGCAATCGCTTTTTTTGATGAACGCATAGAGATGTTCAGAGGTCCCGACCATTTGAGGAATGATGCAGAGTCGATGATTGCTCAATCACAAAGGAGGCAGGCTTATTGTTTGGCGGAGCAAGCCGCCGCCGTAGAAAACTGGGAGGATGTTCGGAAAGCCATCGTGCAGGCGTGGACAGTTGAGCCGCCCAGCAATCATGATCTTTTGGAGGACGGCGGCGACATAGATTTGTTGATAATGGCGCACCTGCTCAGCAAGCAGTTGCCCGATATTGACAGTGAGTTCAGAGATATGATGGATTCGCAACTCAGAAAAACTTGGAGTAGCGTTATGGCGATCCACGATAATGCTACGATCATTTCACGCCAGGCGGCAATGGTTTTTGTTTTTAATGTAGCAGCGTGGTTGCTTGCAAACATGGATGGCGATTACCAATCCGCTCTGACATTGGTTGAGGCGGCACTGAAAATCGAACCGGACGACATTGCCATTCTGGACACATTGGCACACGTCTATTTTCTCGGCGGAAAGGTTGATGAGGCAATCCGTGTCCAAGAACGAGTTGTCCGTCTTGCTCCTGAAGCGGTCGTGTTTTCTCGTGCCCTTGAACGATTCAAAGCCGGAATATCAATTACAGTACAATGACGAGTTTCATCGACAGTTTCACTTCGCCGATTTTAGTTGCATCGGGAACGTTCGGTTACGCCAAAGAGATGGAGAATGTAGTGGATTTCTCCCGGCTCGGCGCAATCATTCCGAAAACCGTTACGCTTATGCCGCGTTCGGGAAACGCTCCGCCCCGGACAGTCGAAACGGCATCCGGTATGCTCAACTCGATTGGTCTCGACAACGATGGCATCGGCGAATTTTTGCTTAAAAAATTGCCGTACTTGCAGACGTTAAAGACGAAAATCATCGTCAGCGTTGCGGTCAAAGGTATCGAAGAATGTCCGATGCTCGGCGAAAAAATCGAAAAGAGAGCCGCCGACTATGTTGGCGCAATCGACGCAGTGGAGTTGAACGTTTCCTGCCCGAATGTCAGCGGTGGAGTGGACTTTGCGACCGATCCGAAACTTTGTGAACAGATCGTCCAAAGAATGCGGCAAGTGCTGACACTACCGCTGATCGTCAAGTTATCGCCAAACGTTTGGAACATCGGCGAAGTTGCAAAAGGAGCGGAGGCAGGCGGAGCGGATGCAATTGCGGCAGTGAATACCTGCTTGGGATTAGCCGTCGATTGGCGAAAGCGAAAACCGAGGCTGGGAAACGGTTTCGGCGGGTTGAGCGGACCTGCAATTAAACCGATTGCCCTGCGGTGTGTGCGGCACGTGTACAAGGCGGTGAAAATACCGGTCATTGGAATCGGCGGAATCGAAACCATTGATGACGTGATGGAGTTCTTTATTACCGGTGCATCGGCGGTACAGATCGGAACGGCAAACTTTTACAAGCCGACGGTAACAATGCAGATACTCGACGCATTACCATCAGCCCTTGCCGAACTGGGAGCACAAACCGTCGCCGAAATCGTCGGAACACTCGAAGGCTGCTGATGTCCGGCATCCGGTTTACCGGCGACCAGGAGCATAAATTTGATCAAAGATGCCACCGTCGCTAAAATGTTTTTCCTGTGCCTTTTCCCAGCCGCCGAAAACTTCATCAATCGTGAACATCTCGACCGTAACGAAGTTTTCCGAGTATTTTTTCAGGATTTCCTCGTCTCGCGGTCGGTAATAGTGTCTCGCCACAATTTCCTGCCCTTCTTTGGAATACAGGAAATTTAGGTATGCCTCCGCGATTTTTCGGGTTCCGCGTCTGTCCACGTTTCTGTCGATCAGTGCAACCGGCGGTTCGGCAAGAATGCTTACCGACGGCACAACGATTTCGTAATCGCCTCTGCCGAATTCATTGATCGTTAGTTCGGCTTGGTTTTCCCAATCGAGAAGCACATCGCCATTCCGTTGTTGCACAAATGCCGTAGAGGCAGTACGCGCACCCGGCGGAAGAACAACGACGTTCCGATACAGTGCCGTAATGAATTCTTGCGCCTTCTTTTGAGCGTCGGCAACTTCAACGGCGAATTCGGGATCATGCAGTTTTTTCAAATCGCCGAGTTCTCTTTTGAGAACATATCCCCAACCTGCCAAATATGCCCAACGGGCAACGCCGGACGTTTTTGGATGAGCAACGACAATCTCTACGCCCGGCTTAATTAGATCGTCCCATTCCTTGATATTTTTGGGATTGCCTTTCCGAACGAGAAAAACAACCGTCGAGGAATAAGGCGTACTGTTGTGCGGAAGCCGCTGTTGCCAGTCCACTGGCAACCAACCTGTTCTTTGGGCGATATTGTCAATGTCATAAGCGAGAGCGAGTGTAACGACATCGGCTTCAAGCCCTTCAATGACAGATCGGGCTTGTGCGCTGCTTCCGGCGTGAGACATTCTGACACCAATGGTTTCATCCGTCTCCCTTTTGTAGTGCTCGATAAAGGCGACGTTAAACTCTGCGTAAAATTCGCGGGTCGGATCGTAAGAAACATTGATTAACCTACCAGTATCAGGCTTACACCCGACAGTCAGCGCAACGAGCAACAAAAACAGTGTGGTAAGCCTCTTTTTCATGGAGCAGGTGTCTTCTATGAACGATGATACGACGATTGGGGGACATTATCGCCTATTGGGAGTGTTTGTCAATCACATTGAGCCAGCACTCACCGCCTAGCACTCTCCCACAGGGAGATGAGCGACTTGCCTATTTTACCGAATCGTCAAAAAAACGGGATAGTAGGGATTTTCCAGAAAAAACTTTTGGGTTTGCTAACCTTTTTGTCCTTTTATGCCGATAATGACTCCTGAACCTTCGTGCGCAATTGCGCAGCAGCCAACTTTCAGGGAGGAAGTATGACAGCAGTAGCACAGTGTACTGCCGAAGAAACGGCAAAACTGTGGGAAGATTTCAACAAGGACAAGAGCAATGAGACGTTACGCAACGCCCTGATTGAGCGGTACTTTCCGCTTGTCCGGTATCACGGCGAAAAACTCAGCCATAAATTGCCAGATGAAGTCGAAGTGGATGATCTTGTTTCGGCAGGAATCTTCGGGCTTATGGACGCTATTGAAGCGTTCGACATAAGCCGTGGGATAAAGTTTGAAACCTACTGCATGCAGCGGATTCGCGGTGCCATGCTAGACGAACTCCGAAATATGGATTGGGTGCCGCGTTTGGTACGGTCGAGAGCAAGAAAACTGACAGAAGCGAACAAAACTTTGTCGGATAAATTTGGTCGGACACCGACAGATGAGGAATTGGCGGAACACATGAAACTTTCTCCGACTGAATTAGAACGGATGAAGTTCGATGCTAATACAGTCTCGACGGTAAGTTTGAACAAAAAATGGTTCGAGACTGACGGGTCAAAAGACATCAGCGAAATGGATCTAGTAGAGGATCAACGCGGTGAAGACCCAACAAGCGGAATTCAACGTGCCGACCTGATGCGTCTTGTTACGAAAGGGTTAACACGGAACGAACGTCTCATCATCATCCTCTATTACTATGAAGAAATGACGATGAAAGAGGTCGGCGCGACACTTGATTTGAGTGAAAGCCGGGTCAGCCAGATGCACAGCGACATCGTCAAGCGGTTGGAAGCACAACTGGAAAAACGTCGTCCAGAATTTGCACTTTAACTTTGTGGAGTCCAGAGCAAACAGGGGTTTGTCTGGACAGTTGCTACCCTCGTCCGCCACGACTCGGTTGGTCCCTTGGAATTGGTCGCGTAACAGGCGGGGTGCCGGGAACGCGCGCCGGACGTTTTCGCAGAAGAACTTCGTACATCACTCTCGACTGTCCCTCTTGGGCATGAATCGCATCCCAGCCGATATGGTATGTTTGGGCATCGAGCCGCGCCTGACGCGGATTGGTCGCTGGCACCACGACCCACTTGACATCCCCCGGTCGAGAAAGATCACGGGGAACAAAAGTATAACGCGTCGGCATATCTCGATGGCTCACCCCACGGTTTGGTACCTGACCAAAACAAACGTCAGAAACGGCGAAAATCGAACAAAATATGCAAATAAGAAAAAAACGTGGCATGATTTTAGTGTGTCCAACAACAGAACAACAATCCTACGATGACGACTCTTCATCCCGTTCCTCACGTCGGCTAGATTTCACCTTCGGGAACTGTGAATGTCGCCTTTTCGGCGCATATTCCGAGGAGAGACACGGCATATCTGGATTTTGACTCATTCTTTGCAGTTCTTTGGCGAAATCGTCTGCGTCCTCGAAACGCCGATAGACACTCGCAAACCGGACGTATGCCACTTGATCGAGTTTGCCAAGGTAGTACATCACCCGCTCGCCAATGTATTGGCTCTCGACTTCGGTCTCAAATGCCGTGTTGATGTCATGTTCGACTTGGGTGATCAATGCCTCAATTTGCTCATCGCTGATTTTCCGTTTCCAGCAGGCACTTTCGATTCCGTGTTGGAGTCTTTCCCGGTCAAAGGGGACACGCGAGCCATCCCGCTTGATAACCCGGATTTGCGTCGCCTCAACTCTTTCGTAAGTTGTGAATTTCCGTCCACATGCACAACACTCCCGCCGCCGCCGCACGACAAAACCATCAATTCTGGTTCGCGTGTCGGCAACCTTGTCATTATCTTGATAACAAAACGGACAACGCATTGTGAATTCCTACAATCCCAGCCCTAGCCCCCTTGCCTTTTCGTCATCCGGGCAGACGGCTTTTAGCCATTCTGTCAACGCGATGTTGTCGTTGAGCACCCTTGCCGAACCATCTGCGAATGCAGCGATTATCGTAGCCGGATGTCTCGACGAAGGACGCGCCCCACTTGTGGAAGAGTTGGGGGCGTATGCGGCTTGATTTGCCCAGACGAAGCCGATGTTCGCAACGGCTTCACTGCTCCGTGTGTATATGTTCGTACTCGTCGGCAGTTCATTGGGTGAAAAGGCAGTCCAGTCCCCCAGATACCAAACACCCGCGTCCACATTTTCTGACAACAAAATAGTGTTGCTCGTCCCGTCGGGTATGTCCTCAATCCTAAACTTTTTGTTAATGGAAGTCAGGTCAATCGGCGTGCGGCGACGATCTTTGAACAAGGTAAGAGGGAGAGCATTATCGCCGTTGATAATTCCACTTGCGACGGGTCCGCAGTTGGCGACGTAGTTCAACCGTGCATTCCCCGCTGGTCTATCAGAAGGACAAAGTAGGCTGGAAAGCGGCGCAGTGGCTTGATCTAGTTCGCCATCCGTTGGCGAGTTGTTTTTCATGATGTCATACCGCTTGTTTTCGGCGAACATCGGAAAAATGGAAACTACCCACGAATGAACCGGTGTTGTACCAAGTTGGTTGAGATAGCCCGGAAGCCCGTCATATTCTTTGGCGTATGTAACCACGGCGATTGCAAGACTACGCTGCTGAGTGAGACACAGATTTCGTCGCGCATACTCTCTCGCCGCATTCACTGACGGGATCAGTATTGCTATCAAAATGGCAATGACGGCGATAACCACCAGTAATTCGACCAAAGTAAACGCTGACCGTTTCATAGCAAAAAGGAAGGAAAGGGATGGACGGAAAAACCTGCGCCCCTA
>Ga0123356_10008255_pt1 | contig 10363 bp, 7 predicted proteins | sample TergutEmb28metaG_2_FD_92546 | JGI IMG/M metagenome (GOLD analysis project Ga0123356, IMG submission 92546) | Embiratermes neotenicus P3 segment gut microbial communities from Petit-Saut dam, French Guiana - Emb289 P3 | ecosystem: Host-associated > Arthropoda: Insects > Digestive system > Gut ... | reverse complement strand
TGCAATCAGAGCAGCACTCATCTTCGGCGGACTCCAGCCGGGCGACCTCGCCGGACTCCTCGAGTATACAAAAGAACGCGTACCGGCATTCGTCAACGTTTTCGGCGCACCGGACCAAGTCGCAGTAGCTGCAGGTGCAGGTGCGATCGCACTCGGGTTCCCTGTTATTGTAGATGTCGACCTGGGCGATCTGCAGGTTCCGGGAGCACTTGTATCAGTTACAGACCACAATGAAACAGTTGCACGCTCACTGGAGCTTCGTAACATCAAGGTCAAAGCCAAAGCGATCAATATGTGTGCGGGTTATGCCTCGGCATTCGAGGGTGAAATAATCAGAAAAGCCGATATGCATGCGGAATTTTATTCGAGCAATAATCCAACATGTGAGCTTGTTATGAAGTGTGATCTTTCTGAAATAGAAGGAGACTCGATCGTAATTGACGGTCCTGATATAGACGGACCTGCACCGGTTGAGCTTCCGTTAGGTGTACTGGTTGAAGTCGCCGGCGTAAAGATGCATACCGATTTTGAACCGGTCATAGAACGAAAGATCCACCACTGGTTCAATTATATAGAAGGCGTCATGCATACCGGACAACGCAACCTCTTCCGCGTCAGGATCAGTAAAGAAGCATTCAGCAAAGGCTTTCGTCTTCGCGACCTCGCGGAGGTCATCCATCATGAAGTCATGGATGAATTCGGAACAGTTGTTGACAAGTGCAAAGTCACTATGATCACCGATAAAGACAAAGTACAGCAATTATTAGATGTTCAGGCAATGCCACGTTACAGATCACGCGATGACAGACTTGCGTCAATGACTGACGAAAGTGTTGATACTTATTACACATGCATCCTTTGTCAATCATTTGCACCGGCACATGTTTGCGTTGTAACACCCGAGCGTCTCGGTCTCTGCGGAGCTGTGTCATGGCTTGACGCAAGAGCGACCAAAGAACTCACACCACACGGTCCGTGCCAGCCAATCGAAAAGATCGGCTGCACAGATGAGCGCACAGGTGCATATACCGAAGTCAATAAAGCTGTAAATGAAGCAACACGCGGAGCGTTGGAACGCGTCACATTGTATTCTCTGGTCGTCGATCCGATGACAAGCTGCGGCTGCTTCGAATGTATATGTGGTATCCTCCCGGAAGCTAAAGGCGTTATCGTTGTCAACCGAGAATATGTGGGAATGACCCCCTCAGGAATGACATTTGGCGAGCTCGCCTCATTAACAGGCGGCGGTGTACAAACTCCGGGCTTTATGGGACACGGCAGACACTTTATAGCATCGAAAAAGTTTGTCTCGGCAGAAGGCGGTATCGAACGTATCGTTTGGATGCCCAAAGAACTAAAAGATGATCTGGCAGAGCGTTTGAACAAAACCGCCAGAGATCTGTGCGGCATCGAAGAATTCTCCGAAATGATCTGCGATGAAACGATCGCTACCGATGCAGATGCTGTTGTTGAGTTCCTGAAATCCAAGAATCACCCCGCACTTGCAATGGCTGAAATAGAGTTCTAGGATTTAAGGATCAGGATTTAGGACAGAGTTTCTATGTTTAAAATAATTTTTAAAGTTGAAGGCGGCGAAGATGTAACAGTCTTCGCCGTCGGCGGAGAAAACGCTCTTGAGCTGGCACGCAGCGCAGGAGTTCCAATTGACGCACCCTGCTCCGGCAACGGAACATGCGGCAAATGCCGCGTAAAAGTACTGGACGAGAAAAATGCCAGCAATTTTTCCTGTGTGAATGCAATTCACGATGTGTGGCAGCTCGCATGTGAGTCAGTCATATCCGGCGATATAACATTTCTTGTACCCGGTATTACGGCATCATATATCAATAATATTTCGGTTGAAGATTATAAAAAACAGGGAAAACAGGGGGACGGTTCCGCTGTTTTATATGGTTTGGCAATAGATATCGGAACAACAACTGTTTCTGCTCTTCTCGTTGACTTATCAACAGGTGACATCCTTGCCAAAGCAACAACGGGAAACGCTCAAATCCGTTATGGTGCAGACGTTATAAACCGAATAATCGAACAGCAAAAACCGGGTGGGATAAAAAAATTGCAGGATGCGATAGTAAAAGAGACGCTAATTCTGCTTATCGATGAACTTTGTGCAAAAACAGGAGTTTTAAAAGATAAAATAACGAGATTGACCGTTGCGGCCAACACCACAATGAACCACCTCTTTCTTGGAATAGATGCCAACTCCATCCGCATCGAACCGTATGAGCCGACTTTTCTGGAATTTGAGGTCTATGATCCGGCAAGTATCGGCATCAACGTTGCACCGGATGCAGAAATGTTTCTTGCTCCAAACATCGGCAGCTATGTCGGCGGTGATATAACAGCCGGCGTTATGGTTGCCGGTGTTCCTTCAGGATGGCCGATGTGGAAGCTTCCAGGTATGGAAATGAGTCATATAATTGGTCAGGATGATAATGGTGCACCTATCTTCGAAGAGTTTGAAATCCCACCAAGAACAACCTTATTTATAGACCTTGGCACAAATGGAGAAATCGTGCTCGGCACAAATGAGTTTATGATGGCATGCGCTTGTTCGGCGGGACCGGCTTTTGAAGGCGGCGATATAAGCTGCGGTATGAGAGCAACAGAAGGTGCGATTGAAAAATTCAGTATTCATAAGAGCACAATGGAACCTGAGTTCACTGTAATAGGAAACGTTAAACCGGTCGGGCTGTGTGGTTCAGGTCTCATCGATGTTGTTGCAGAGTTATTCCGCTCCGGTATCATCAACGGAAAAGGTAAAATCACTTGTGCTTCCGAGCGGATCTGTTACGATGAGTATGGTACAGGCAGATATATAATCGTGTTTGCTTCTGACTCTGCGTCCGGCATTGATATAGCGTTGACCGAATCGGACATCGACAATTTCATACGTGCAAAAGGCGCGATTTTCTCGGGGATCATGTCTTTATTAAACCCGCTCGGCTTCACACCCGCTGATATCGATGATGTTCTGATAGCAGGTGGCATAGGCAGTGGGATCAACATAAAAAATGCTATAAGCATAGGCATGCTTCCTGATCTGCCTGAAGAAAAGTACAGTTATATCGGTAATTCATCACTCGATGGTGCTTACGCGATGCTCATAGTACCTGAAGGCGATGAAGTTATTGAAGAAATCGCAAGAGGCATGACATACATCGACCTCAGCACCCAACCTGGTTACATGGATGAATTTATAGCCGCTTGCTTCCTGCCTCATACGGATGAAACATTGTTTCCTTCAGTTCGAACGTAAAGAATGTCATTCGAGAAAGGGATTTTTTATGGAAAAGCAAAACTGGGAAATTTCATTTGATATACATCTAAAGAAATTCAGTGAAATCGATCCGCTCGAAGCGGCAATGCGTACAAATCTTGAATATGACGCAGAACAATCACGTTTTATAATACATGCACTCGGGCATCGGCTTTATGTCGAATGGCCGGTATTTAAGATTATACCTGCTGATAATGAAGCATGCCCTAAGAAGCTGTATGATTTTCAAATGCAAGTGCTTGTTATGAGGGTTCTGTATCTTGGAATATATGCACCGCAAACCGGTAATTTCAAAGCTTATCGCGATTTACCATGGGGTGGGTTGTATGATACAAATTTTAACGGACGCTGTATAAAACGATTTGCTTTTGGCTTCGGCTTTAAGCCGGATGTATTTGCAAAAGCCGCTGAAAAACTCAGTGGTAAAAAGCTGGAGCTCGGCGATGTTGCATATGAACTCCCATTTTTAGGTAACGTTGCATGCAGATTTATACTGTGGAAGCCGGACGATGAATTCCCGCCATCGGCGCAAATCCTCTTTTCCGACAACTCCGTATTAATGTACAACGCCGAAGACCTTGCAGCCGTCGGCGATGTTATAATCAGTGCACTGAAGGAGATGTCATGAAGCAGGGGAAGCACGGGGACAGGTGTTGTTTTTCAAGTGCTTGAACTCGTCTTAAAATGGCGAAGTGTTCAGCTTTTTCGAATGTACAATTACGCCGAAAACAGCGCCGCATAGTCCGCCTAAAATATGAGAAATGCGCGAAACATTATCAACTGTGAACAACCCTTGTATGATCTCATTGCCGATGTACAGTACCGCAACCAGCAGTACGGTTATCGGCAATCTTCCTTGTCTTATATTAGTGAAAGAAGCCATTAAGATCAGCATGAAGACGATCCCGCTGGCACCAACAAGTACCACACCGGGAAATAATAATACTTTAAACAATCCGGTTATGAATGCAGTAATTACGATCGCAAGAACCAGACGATCGCCGCCGTACTTTTCTTCAACCATAGGTCCGATCGCCAGTATCATCATGAAATTGGCGACATAATGGCTGATATTTGAATGAACAAGCACGTGTGTAAATAAACGGATATACTGCATCGGGTCGGCAAAAGATGTCCTGCGTGCACCAAACAGCATGATCATGTTGATTGGTGTTATAAGGTCAATTATTAATACTATCAGTGCGATAATAGTAAGCCAAAGGATCACCGGTGAGTTCAAATCTATCGCAAAGTTACGCTTTCTCGTTCTTCTTTCTCCTGACATTACTTAAACTCCGGCAGCGGCGGCATTAAGCTTAGTGCTTTTTTATACCTCTTGATATCTTTATCATTTATCTTAATGAACTTTTTGACAAGCCGCGCTCCCCTTCTTGTTGTGGTCGTTGTCAACCTGTTATGTTCATTATCCTTTTCGAGACTGTCTATATATCCTTGCAATCGCAACTGCTCGGAATAAGTCTCACAATACACTTTATACCTCGCCTCTTTTTCCGCCTTCATCTGTGCATAATCCACTGCAGCACCCTCCTTCGCCAATAGCTGTTTTTCTTTCAATATCTGAAATTCTAGCACTTTATGAACTGTTTGTCTACATACTCCGAAACAAAATGAAATCCTTGCAATTTATATGTAGATATGCTAACATTCAAAATGCACTTTAATCATATGCTTCCGTAGCTCAGTCGGTAGAGCACCCCCTTGGTAAGGGGGAGGTCTCCGGTTCAAGTCCGGTCGGAAGCTCCAAGCCCTAAAGCTTAGAGTTGCAATGACTCTGAGCTTTATTTATTTTCGTAATTCCACTACCTCATGTGCTAATTATTTTTATCAAAAAACGGAAATAACGGAAATATTTTAATTGCGAGTTTTATTGGACACAGAGAAATTGTATAATTTATTGTATGGAAAATAACAGTGGTATCTGATAGAATAAACTAACTTAACAAAGGTGACATGGAGTTGAACTGTGATTAATCAATTAATACTTCCACAAGATAGAGAGAAGCTAGTGCCTGACTTATTAACTATGCAGGAGGCGTCTGCATGGGCTACTAATCGTGTTGGACGAAATGTAACTACTTCCAATATTTTATATTTAATACAGTATGGACGTGTCCGTAAGATAGATAACTCTGGAACGGTGTGCGTCGCTACAATTGATCTTGAAGCTTATTATGATTCTTACGATGGAAAACGGGAAATTCATTATAAAGATCAGCTTGGGGATGATATAAACTGGACATTATCATTTTCGAATGTTAAAGAAGCTGATTCAACGAAACATGTACATAGGCTTCATCCATATAAAGGTAAATTTATTCCGCAACTTGTAGAATACTTTATTGACGATCATACAGATAATTTTAAGCAGGATGTTTTTTTTCAGCGCGGCGATATCATACTTGATCCATTCTCAGGTAGCGGTACAGCAATGGTACAGGCTAATGAGAGTGGAATACATGCTATTGGGGTTGATGTATCCAGATTTAATGCGTTAATAGCTAACTCTAAGGTTTCAAAGTATGACATATCTGATATAAATGATGAAGTTAATAGAATTAGTTCAGAATTGCGTAAGTTTGTCTCCAAATCAAATATTCTAGAGTTTGAGGAAAAACTTCTTGTTGCGCTAAATCATTTTAACACTAAGTATTTCCCAGTACCTGAATATAAATATAAGCTTCGTCAAGGAGAGGTAAACGAAAAAGAGTATAGTAGCAAAAAAGAAAAAGCCTTTTTGCTTGAATATGAATCATTAGTAAAAGAATATAGTGTAAAACTCCGTCAGGATAGTGAAAATAATTTTCTCGAAAAGTGGTTTACCCAACAAGTTCGTGATGAAATAGATTTTGTGTTTGCACGCATTAAAGAAGTAAAAAGCATCAAAACGAGGAAAATACTATCTGTTATTTTGAGTAGAACAATGCGTAGTTGTCGTGCTACAACGCACTCTGATTTAGCAACTTTAGTTAATCCTGTGATAAAAACATACTATTGCTCTAAACATGGTAAGATATGTAAACCATTATTCTCAATTTATAAGTGGTGGGAATCATATTGCAAGGATACAATATCGAGATTGGTGGTTTTTGATAAATTACGCACACCAACAATGCAATACTGTATTGCTGGTGATAGCAGAAACGTTAATATAATCACTGAGTTACATGCTGTTAATCCAACATTTGCGGAGTTAGTATCTAAACGCAAGATTAGTGGTATATTTTCTTCACCACCGTATGTTGGAATGATAGACTACCATGAACAACATGCTTACGCCTATGATTTATTTGGATTTCCTCGAATGGACGAAAGTGAAATTGGACCATTATTTAAAGGAAAAGGGAAAGAGGCAAGGGAAAGTTATGTTGAAGGGATATCAAAAGTTTTGCAAAACTGTAAACAATACCTTGCGGATAACTACAATGTGTTCCTAGTTGCCAACGACAGGAATAATCTCTACCCAAAAATCGCCGAAAACGCCGGAATGATAATTGTAAACTCATTCCATAGACCAGTGTTGAATCGCTCAGAAAGAGACAAAACAGCATATTCAGAAACTATATTTCACCTTAAGGAGAAGTAAAATGGTATTGTCAAAAAGAGCGCAGGATGAAGTTACTAATTTAATAGATATAATGGTTCAAAAATACATCGATAAAGCTTCTGGAAAACCGAAAGCAAACTCAGGGAATCCTTTTGTAATGGCACTGCTTAAGGATTTTGAGCCGTTAATTCATAGAATCCATGGGCTGAAAACATCGCTAGGTAATGAAATGGAGAAAATAGCTGAAATCATTGCTAGTGATGTATGGGGGAAAAGCAATATAAAGCGCAATATAAAAGAGACTGTCATACTACCCAAAAATGTATTAAATTGTATAGACACTATCATAAACAATTTAAACAATGCGAAAACACTAAGTGACTATACCAAGGAAAAGAAGCTTATCTTAGCTGCTTGCAGAAAACCTTCTTTGACTACAGAACAGCAGACATATGAATTTGACATAATATTGACAGAACCTGTTGACAAACATACCTATATTTTGGAAATGAAAGGACCGGATCCAAATACTTCAGAAGTACCTGCAGCAAAGAAAAGATTACTTTGTGCTTTAGCATGGGAATATCTTAAAACAGGTTCTGAAAACATCGATTCACAACTAGCTATTTATTACAATAACAAGCATCCCAAAGTATATAGGAACCCAAAAGTTTTTTCATTCTTCACCCCGGAAGGCGGAATAATCGTACAAGAAGATTTTTGGAATTTTCTGGGAAAAAACGAGCAAACCTTTTCTTCTTTGACCAGCTTATTTGAATCTTACGGTCAAAAGAATAAAAAAATGATATGGGACGGATTTTCAAAATTAATTAACTTAAGTAACTAAGAAATATGTCTCTGGTTATGATTGTTAATTAGGTGTTGCATTTACTAGAGGAGTATCGCATACGTTTAAAACATCTTGACGATAATGGTTGTTTTAAAAAGAAACCAACAGCAATCAAAACCGGAAAAAGATTAATTATGACACAATGACGACAGAAGAAATTTTATTAAATGACGCAAAAGCCATATATATAGGAAACTTGAACACCGTGGACGCTGATTTGGAATTACCCTGTAAAGGAGAGTATGGCTCGGATATAACATGGAAATCCAGTCACCCTAATTTGATCAGCGAAGCAGGTCAGGTAACACGCCCTCGAGCCGGAACCGGTGACAGAGAGGTGATCCTCACTGCTCTTATTCAAAATGGCGAGGACTCGTTGGAACGATCATATAAGGTAACCGTACTTGCAAAAAAACCTGATTGGACTGCAGTTTACCTTATACCAATGCAAATTCAGACTATACAAGGTCAAACGGATGATATCGTCTTGCCGGGTACAGTAATTACAAAAAAAAACACCGGAGGCTGCACGGCACTTCCGGTTTCGTGGGATCCCCCGTGCGTTAAAAACGTACCGGGGATATATCAGGTTGCTTATAAACCTCTCGCGTGGACACAGCCAAATTTGCCAACAGAGGTTACTGTACACATAATTAACTCGCAGGATCAGGACTCCGCGGTTTCGCTTACTGCATTGCTTCCTGCATCGCTTCCTACGTCTCTTACTGCATCACGTTCGCAATCTAACTCCCCTGCTCCGCGTTTGTTGCAATTTACGCCGGACAAGGTGAGCATAGACGGCGGGATTTTCGCCGAAAACAAGGACAGGATGTTAAAATATCTGTTGACCGTAAACGATGACAGCATGTTATACAATTTCCGCAAGGCGGCATCTCTGGATACAAAAGGTGCCAAGCCGCTCACAGGGTGGGATGCACCTGAATGTCTGCTTAAAGGACACACTACGGGTCATTATCTGTCCGCACTGGCTTTAGCGGCTTGTTGTGAAGGGAATGAAAGTATCTATCAAAAAAAGTTATGCTATATGGTGCACGAGCTTGCCGAATGCCAAAACGCAATGGAAAGCAGCGGTAATTTCCAAGAAGGTTTCTTAAGCGGTTATTCAGAGGAGCAGTTCGACTCACTGGAGCAATATATGACATATCCGAGCATATGGGCTCCCTACTATACTTTGCATAAGATAATGGCAGGATTATTAGACAGTTACGAATATTCCGGCATAAAAACCGCACTTGAAATAGTTGAAAAAATCGGCATGTGGGTATATAAACGCCTATCAGCATGCAGTGATGAGCAGCGACGTAGAATGTGGTCGATGTACATCGCCGGTGAATACGGCGGTATGAATGAGGTCATGGCACGGTTATACCGTTTTTCACTAAAACCGGAATATATCCTGGCAGCCCGGTTTTTCGACAACGACCTGTTGATATACCCTATGTCACAAAAAATTGATACTCTGCCGGGGATCCACGCCAATCAGCATATCCCGCAGATCGTTGGCTTGTTGGAGCTTTACTCACAAACAGCAGAAAGTAAATACTATACTACCGCATATAACTTCTGGGAGATCGTCACGAAAAGCCATACCTTCAGCATCGGCGGCATTGGTGAAGGAGAGCTATTTCAGGATGCAGATATCGTAACAAAATTCCTGACCGATAAAACAGCCGAAAGTTGTGCAAGCTATAATATGCTCAAGCTGACATCACGACTTTTCGGATATACCGCTGCATCACAAATGGTCGATTATTATGAGCGTACCTTATATAATCATATTGTAGCAACCCATGACCAAAGCGGACCGACCGGCGGCAGTACTTATTTTATGCCGTTAAAACCGGGGGGTAAAAAAGAATTCGATACCGACGGCAACACTTGTTGTCACGGTACCGGGTTGGAAAATCACTTAAAGTATAATGAAATGATCTATCATCGTGACATTTCGCAAAATGACCACGATATCCTATATATCAATCTCTTTATCCCTTCAACGCTGGATTGGACGGAAAAAGGTATAAAAATAAGACAATCAGACGGGTATTTAGAGCACGGATCAGTTAAAATCAATATAGAAGGAACAGCAAGATTTGAGCTGCGCCTGCGGATACCCGGGTGGCTGGAAGGAAAACCAAATCTATTTATCAACGGCGAGGAAGCCGTGTATACACGGCAAGAAGGATATGCTGTTATAAAGAGAGAGTTTTGCGATAGTGATGCAATTGTTTGGTCAACACCGTTTATATTCCGTTTCGAGCCGTCACCTGATGATCCGTCGATCGGTTCGATCGCATGCGGACCGTTACTGATGATGGCAGAGAGCGATGGACCCGGTTTATTACCCATCGGCGGGATTGTTCCGGAAAAAACTCAGCATCCACTTATATTCTCATGCGGAGAGTATACTCTCAAGCCAAACTATATGCTTTGGGATAATCCATATCATGCGTATGTTTGTAATCCTATATGACCCAGCTTTTTGAACCGCCCGGTTCTTCTACTTTTCCTTGAAGAAAATCATCGACCCTTTGGCGTATAAAATCAGCCCAGGATGATCGCTCCTCCGGTAAATCAAACTCTGTGCGGGTTTCGACACCCAACAGTGTTTTTACTATTGACATTGAAT
>Ga0123356_10008254_pt1 | contig 10363 bp, 7 predicted proteins | sample TergutEmb28metaG_2_FD_92546 | JGI IMG/M metagenome (GOLD analysis project Ga0123356, IMG submission 92546) | Embiratermes neotenicus P3 segment gut microbial communities from Petit-Saut dam, French Guiana - Emb289 P3 | ecosystem: Host-associated > Arthropoda: Insects > Digestive system > Gut ... | reverse complement strand
TTTTTTCGCCCCGGCCTCGTCCTCTACACGTACCTGCACCTCGCCGCCGAGCGCGAGCTCACGCGCCGTCTTGCCCTGAGCGGCGTCTCGTCGGTTGCTTACGAGACGATTCAGCTCGAGGACGGGTCGCTTCCGCTGCTCAAGCCGATGAGCGAGGTGGCCGGTCGAATGGCCGTCCAGGTCGGTGCGATGTGCCTCGAGCGCGAGCGGGGGGGAAAGGGTCTGCTTCTCGGCGGCGTGCCTGGGACGCGCCGCGGCCGCGTCGTCATTTTGGGCGGTGGCGTCGTCGGCCGAAACGCGGCGACCATCGCGGTGGGGATGGGCGCGCAGGTCACCGTGCTCGACGTCCGCGCAGAGACGATGGCTTACCTGGAGGACGTCTTTGGCGGCGCGATCGAGACGCTCTATTCGAACCCGACGCACATCGAAGAGACGGTTGCGCGCGCCGACCTCGTCGTCGGGGCCGTCCTCGTCACCGGTGCGGCCGCCCCGAAGCTCGTGACATCGAGCCTGGTGGCCCAGATGCAAAAGGGCAGCGTGATCGTCGACGTGGCCGTCGACCAGGGCGGGTGCATCGAGACGTGCCGGCCCACCGACCACGACCACCCGACCTACGAGGTGCACGGGGTGGTGCACTACTGCGTTGCCAACATGCCGGGTGCCGTCCCCCAAACCAGCACGCGGGCCCTGACGAGCGTGACCATCCCGTATGCCGTCAAGATCGCCGCCGATGGCCTCCCTGCGGCAGCCAAGGTCGACCCGGCGCTTGGCTTGGGCGTGAACACGTTCGGCGGGCACGTCACTTGCGAGCCCGTCGCCCGCGCGCACGGCGTCGACTACGTTCCCCTCGAGCGCGTCCTCGGGTGAGGAACTTTTTTTTGCCTTGGAGGTCGAACGCTCGAGACTCGAATGTCGAACCTCGAAAGGGTGCACGCGATGAAACTCGCGAGTATGGCCGGTGCGGGGGCCGCGGTCTTCGTCGCGGCCGGGGCGTTGCTCGTGACGACGGGAACGGAGCACGAGAAGTCGCTCGTAACCGTCGTAAAGGGAACCTGCGAACCGCTGGCCCGTCTCGAAGCTCGCGCCGCGGAGCTCCCGAATGATCCCGACGCGACGCGCCAGCTGGCGCAGGCCTACCTCGACGCTCAGCAGCCAGGGTTGGCGCTCGTTCTCGTCGAATCGGCGGCCCAGGCGGTTCGCAACGACGTGGGCGTCCGCCACGTCTACGCGCGCGCGCTCGTCGATGAAGGGCGCGACGGCGACGCCCTCGCGGTCGAGCGCGGGGTGCTCCGCGCGTGCACGGGATCCGGAAGCGACGGGAGCTACGCGGGTGAATGCGACCCGGTGCTGGTCGCGTCGGCCCAGCGCCGCGCGACGATTCTAGAAGAACTGGTCACGCTCGGCGTCGAGGACGCCTTGGCGCAACCGGAGGTGAGCCTCGTCGCGTACAAGAACGCCACACGCGAAGCTCGGATCGCCGAGGAGTGACAGGCGACCTCTCGAGCCGGCAACGTCGTATCGCGGCGGCGTAAGGCTTGCAGCTCACGCGGCGGAGCCGTGAGCGCGCTGCCCGCCAATCCGTTCGACGGTCCGCCGGGTTCCCCTCGCGTGCTGGTGGTCGATCCGGATGCCGACGTCCGCGACGAACTCGAACGGCTCGGACGTGAGCGCCTGCTCGCAGTCATGCCGTACCCAAAGACGGTCGAGGCGCTCGCGGCGGCCACGGTGCGCCGGTTCGACGTCGCTTTCATCGACGGGGCGCTCGGCCCGGGCGCCGTCGAATTCGCCCAAGCGCTGCGGGCGCTCCCGGGATACGAGCGGGTGCCGATCGCGTTCTTCTGGGAGGGTGGGGACATCGAACGTCGCGTGGCCGCCACGAATGCTGGCGCGTCCCTTTTCTTGCCCAAGCCGGTCGACGCATATGCGTTCGGGTCGGCGGTGGAGCAGATGCTCGCGCTTTCGACCGAGGAGCCAATGCGGGTGCTGGTCGTCGACGACGACCCCGATTTCGCCGAGACGGTCCGCGCGGTGCTCCAGCGGGTGGGCATCGACGTCCAGACGACTCACGAAGCGACGCACCTCGTCGAGATCCTCGATGAAGAGCGGCCAGACCTGGTGCTGCTCGATGCGATGCTCCCGGGGCTGAGCGGCTGGGACGCGATGCGCGTCGTGCGAGCCATTCCCGAGTGGCGCGACTTGCCGATCCTCTTCGTCACGGGCCGCACCGATCTCGAGAGCCGGGTTGCCGCCTTCGAGGGCGGCGCCGACGACTACCTCGGCAAGCCGCTCGTCGCCGACGAGCTTCTCGCGCGCGTGCGCGTGCGGCTCGATCGCCGCCGCCTGCTTCGCGAGATGACCGAGCGCGACCCGCTCACACGCTGCCTTTCGCGCCGCGCGCTCCTCGACGCGCTGGCGAGCCGCCTTTCGGAGGCGCGCCGGCACGCCCGGCTGCTGTCGGTCGCGCTGCTCGACGTCGATCGGTTCAAGCGCGTGAACGACACGTATGGGCATCTTGTCGGCGACAACGTGCTCATGGCGCTCGGCCGCTTGCTCAGCGATCGCTTCCGCCGTGAAGACCTGCGCGGCCGCTGGGGAGGCGAAGAGTTCATCGTCGTCTTCCCGAACGACGCGGCAATTACGTCCGGCGCCGTCTTGACGCGCGTGCTCGACGAGTTCCGGCGCTTGCCCTTTCGCAGTGAGCGGGGCGAGCGCTTTTTCGTGACCTTCAGCGCCGGGGTCAGCAACTTTCCGGCCGACGGCGGGACTGTCGACGCGCTGATTCGTGCGGCCGACGAGCGACTCTATCAGGCCAAGCGCGGTGGGCGCGGGCACGTCGTTCTCCCGTGGCCCGCGGGTGCAGCGAGCTGATTCGCCCGTCGTACGCTACGCTCCGGCCCGGAGCTCGCCAGTTCATGTGCGGAATCGTTGGGTATGTGGGTGCGAAGGAGTGCGCTGGCATTCTGGTCGAGGGCCTGCGGCGGCTCGAGTATCGCGGTTACGACTCGGCGGGTCTCGCCGTGCACGACGGCACGTCGGTGTCTTCGGGCGGCCCGGCGGCCGGTGCCCGCGGCCGGCCGATCGAAATCGTGCGCGCCGTCGGGAAGCTCGCCAATCTCGAGGCCGCCCTCAAGAAGAACCCGCTCACCGGCACGACGGGAATTGGCCACACGCGCTGGGCGACGCACGGGCGGCCAAGCGAGATGAACGCGCATCCGCACGTCGCCGGCGGCGTGGCCGTCGTTCACAACGGGATTATCGAAAACCACCTCGCGCTCCGGCGCGAGCTCGAAGCCAGTGGCGTCCGCCTCGCCAGCGACACCGACACCGAGATGGTCGCTCACCTCGTCGACCAGGGCATTCGCGCCGGCGCCGAAAACCTGGCCGACGCCGTCCGGCAAGCGCTCCGCCGCGTCCGCGGCGCCTACGCCATCGCCGTTCTTTCGGCAGCGGCGCCCGGCGAAATCGTCGTGGCCAAAGCCGACAGCCCGCTCGTCATCGGTCTCGGTAACGACGAAGTGCTCTGCGCCAGCGACATCCCGGCTCTCCTGTCGCATACGCGCGACGTCGTCTTTTTGCACGACGGCGAAGTCGCCACCCTCACCCGCAAAGGCGCCGTCATCACCACGCTCGGCGGTGCGCGGGTCGAGCGCGCGCCCAAACGCATCGATTGGTCGGCCACGCAGGCCGAGAAGAGCGGATACAAACATTTCATGCTCAAGGAGATCCACGAGCAGCCGCGCGCCGTCGAGGACACGCTGCGGGGGCGCGTCGATCTGGCGGCCGGGGACGTCGTCGGTGAGGAGATCGGGATCGGTGCCGACCTCGTGGCGAAGATCCGGCGCGTGTACTTCGTCGCCTGTGGGACGAGCGCCCATGCCGCGATGGCGGGCCGTTATTGGGTAGAGCAGCTCGCGCGAATCCCGGCCGTCGTCGAAATCGGGAGCGAGGTGCGCTACCGCGAACCGGTATTCGGCGCCGACGATCTGGTGGTGGCCGTCAGCCAGAGCGGCGAGACGCTCGACACACTCGCCGCGGTGAAAACGGCCAAATCGATGGGCGCGCACGTCGTCGCGGTGGCCAACGTCATCGACAGCGCGATCCCACGCGCGTGCGACGCCGCGCTCTATACCCACGCGGGGCCGGAGATTGGCGTCGCGTCGACCAAGTGCTTCACGAGCCAGCTCGTCGCAATGCTCCTTCTCGCGGTGTATCTGGGGCGGCGGCGCGGTGCTCTCTCGGAGAGCGGAGCGCGGCGCATTCTCGAGGCGCTCGCGCACGTTCCGCAGCAGATGCGCGAGGCGCTCGAGAGCACCGACGCCGTGCGCCGAATCGCCAAGAAATACGCGCGCGCCGAGCACATGCTGTTTCTCGGCCGCGGGACCGGCTATCCCGTGGCGCTCGAGGGCGCGCTCAAGCTGAAGGAGATTTCGTACATCCATGCCGAGGGGTACGCGGCGGGCGAGATGAAGCACGGGCCGATCGCGCTCGTCGACGAGGACATGCCCGTCGTCGTCGTGTGCCCGCGCGATGCCCATTTCGAAAAGACCTTCTCGAACATGCAGGAGGTGCGCGCCCGCGAAGGTCGGATCATCGCGATTGGCTCGGAAGGCGACGCCGAGGTGAGCGCGCTGCTCTCGCCGGACCAGGCGCCCGCGGCCGAGGCCGATATCCTGACTACTCCGCACGCTTTGCCGGAAGTGCTCCCTTTGTTGACGGTGATCCCGCTGCAACTTCTCGCGTACTACATTGCGGATCTCAAAGGCACGGACGTCGACCAGCCGCGCAATCTCGCGAAGACCGTGACCGTCGAGTGATGGGCGGCAGCCCTCCGGCCGCGCGCGGTGTGCGTCGATCGGGCAGGTAACGCTGGCGGCCGCGACCGCAGAGCGGCGTAAAAATACCCGTGCACGATCGTGCCGCGAGGCCCTTGTAGCCCGCAATTTGGTATACCCAAACTCGCGATGGCCTCCGTCATCCTCGGAGACTGGACGCATCGGCGCGGGGACCCCGGTGGTGCCAGGGCCGTTGCTGCCGAAATCGATCGACCGCGCCCCGTGATCGCGTGGTCGTGGGAACCCGAGCACGGTGGTTTGGTCGACCAAGTTCGTGTGGTCGGCCACGTGGTCGTCGTGGCGACGATGTGCCCTCGCGATCCGGCCGCACCCGGCTGGGAGCACGCGGTCGTGTACGCGCTCGATGCTCAAACCGGTACGGAGATCGCGAGGCGCGCCTTGCCCGATCCTTTGCCGATCGCCGCGATGGTGTTCGAGGGCGGGCTGCTGCATATCGTGGCCGCCCGCCGGGGCGAGCCGATTTACTGGTATGCCCTGTCACTCGACGACCTCAAGGCGCAGCACCGCCGCGTGGCCGCCGCCGCCGCGGCCCACCACGACGACGTGCTCGACGCGTGGGTCACGCCCGAGGGCGGGCTCTGGTTCGAGCTCGACGTGCCCGTTGCCGGCGCGACCACGCGCGCCCAGACGTATGCCTTCTCCGATGCCAGCGGTGCGACGACCGTCCGGGTCCACAGCGAGCGCGAGGTGGCCGAAGGCCCTTCGCTCGCCCACGATGCGTCCGCCGGCGGGCGCGATCTCTTCGTCCCGAGCGACGGCCGGTGGGAGGGCTCGCGCGAGCCGACGCCTCCGGCGATTGCCCGCTTCGCGCCGCTCGAATCGTCCGACGAAACGGCCGACGCAGATGGCGAGTTACGTTTGGTGGCCGACTGGGCAACGGCGAGCATCGTCGGTCCGCGCGCGCGCATCCACACCCTCGGCGGCGACGGCTTCGTCTACGGCGTCGCGTCGGCAGAAGACACCACCAAGCCGGACCGGGTGCGCGTCGAAGCGTTTGCCATCGACCGAAAGACGGGCGCGCTGCGCTGGCGGGCATTCGACGACCGAGTTGCCGCCGCGCCCGCGCTCGGCGATGCAGCGCGAACGGTGCGGCGTCCGAACGGCGAGCTCTTATTTCAGCGTTTCGGCGTCGACGGCGCGCCGCGCACTCCGCTTCTGTGCGCCCGTCCCGACGGTCGACTCGACGCCGTCTGGCTCGGGGCCCGCGGGCGTTATGTGCTCGACGCCGCGCTCGGGCCGCTGGTCCTCGCGCACCGCGAGAGCCGAAGCGGCAGCGTCGAGGTCGGCGGTTTTGCCGTGGATCGGGCGGGCCGCCTTCTCGGGCGGCGCGCGGTCGCCGTATGGTCCCTCGACGTGGGGGATCTCGGGGGCGCGGCAACGGTTTATGCCGGCGCCGGTCTCGTCGTCGTGCGCGGCCTGCGCGCCGTGCGCGCCGTGCGATTGTGATTTAGCGCTTCAGGCGATCCATTGCGGCCATCAGCTGCCGTAGGCCCTGCTGCTGGGCGCTCGCGCCGGCCTCGATCTTGGCGGCCGATGCCAGCATTTGCTGGCTGCCTGCGGCCTGCACTTTATGACTCGAATTGAGCTGCCCGACCATGCTCGAGATGCGCTCGATCGCGCCGGAGATCTGCCGCCCGCCGCGCGCTTGCTCTTGAGAGCTGCGCTCGACGTGCTGCGTGATGACGCGCATCTTCTCGGCGCCTTTCATGATGAGCTCCGACCCGTGCGCCTGCTCGGCCGTCGCGGCGGCGATTTGCTGCACCGTCTCGGCGATTCGGCCGATGGCGTCGGTCACCTGCTTGCTCCCCTTGGCTTGCTCGACGGTCGCGCGGGCGATGGCGCGCACCATGTTGGTGCTCTTTTGCGAGCTCTCGAGGATCTTCTTGAGCGCACGCTCGGCTTCGTTCGACACCCCGACGCCGCGGTCGACGTTCAGCGCGCCGCGTTCGACCGCGGTGATCGCGTTCTTGCTCTCCGTCTGCACGGTCTTGATGAGATCCGTGATCTCGCGCGTGCTCGCGCCGGCGCGTTCGGCAAGGTCTTTGATCTCGTCGGCGACGACGGCAAAGCCCTTGCCTTGCTCGCCGGCTTGGGCGGCGATGATTGCGGCGTTGAGGGCGAGGAGATTCGTCTGGTCCGCGACGTCGTCGATCACGTTGACGATCTGTCCGATCGCCTCGATGCGCGACCCGAGGTTGGAAATGACCGAGACGACCTCCTGCGAGCTGTCTTTGATCCGGTAAATCTCGCCGATCGTCTTGAGGATGGCCTCGGCCCCCTTTTCGGCGTCGAGCGCCACCTCCTCGGACAAGCGCGCCGTTTCGTTGGCGTTGCTCTGCACCTGATCGATCGAGAGGTCCATCTGGTTCATGGAGCTGCTCGTTTCTTCGGCCGTCAGCGAGAGCGCGTCGACGTTTTTTGCGACTTCCTTGATGGAATACGCCATTTCTTCGATCGAGCTCACCGTCTCGCGCACGCTGCCCGCGAGCTCGCCGACGTTCTCGGCCACCTCGTCGTTCGTCGCCGTCATCTCCAGGATCGAGCTCGACGACTCTTCGGCGCTCTGGGTGAGAGCCTCGAGGTGCGTGGCGATTTCGTGCACCGCCGACGTGAGCTCTTTGATGAGCCGCGCCGTGTCGTCGGCCGCGGTCACCTGGCTCTCGACGTTCGCCTCGAGACGCCGAGCGGTGTCGTCGAGCACACGCTCGTATTCGGCGACCTGCGCGCGCCTCACCGCGATTTCTTCGCCGTCTCGGTTGCGCTGATCGGCGAGCGCGGCGAGCGCTTCGTAAAGGCGCAGCGACTCGCCCGTCGCGTCTGGCGGAATCGCAGGCCTTTCGCCCGAGATGACGCGGCGGGTGGCGTCGAGAGGCCCGTGGAGCGTGGCCGCGCCGCCCGCGTATGCGATCGACCCGACGCCCAGCAAAAGGAGGACGACGAAGAAAGGAACCGCGTCGTGGACCACGCCATATTCCACGAGAAGCAGGCTCGCAACGCTTCCGAGTGCGACGGTCAGCATCGCAGAGAGCTGTTTGGACGACAGAGTCATCTCGGCAGGCCGAACCTCCCCACGACGAGCGAAGGTACCGGGGCGACCTTGCAATAGGCAAGGGCAGCTGAGGATGCCGGTGGGCCGCCCAAAGGCTACCCTTCGGGCGCCGTGACGCCGCCCCCCGCTCCGCGCGACCGCCCTTGGGCTTCGGCCCAGATGGCTCTGCGCTTCGAAGACGTGACCCAAGACGGGCGCGTCGTGCTCGAGGCGCTCCCGAACGCGCTCGAGCCGACGGTCTGGCAACGCCTGCGAAACACCGAGCCCGCGACCAGCGCCTGCATCGCCCGAGGAATCATCCCGGTGCTCACGCGCTTCGTCCTCGAGGGCGCGCCTGGGCCGTTCTCCCCGCACCAGCCGGTCGAGGCCCTCGCCACCTGGCGGCTCGCGCGCACCGACGCGGGTCCGATCGTCCTCGACATGTGGGCTGAGCTGTTCGCCCCGATTGGCAACGTTTACGGTCCGCCTCCCGACCATGCAGGCGAGCGTGCGCTGCTCGGCCGCGTCTATGCGGAGCACGTGTTCACGCGGCCGTTCGCGCCGCCGGGGCAGCGCCGCGTGACCGGCTTCGACTTCGAGGGAGCGCCGCCCGTGCCCGAGACACGGCCGGCTCTCGCGCCGGCCGAGGCGCTCGCCCGCGTTCCCGACGGCGCCCGCGCGATCGAGCCTGCCCTTCGTCTCGATCCGGTGCCCGTCGTCTTTGGCTTGGTCCACACCGACAGCAACCGGCACGTCAACTCGCTCGCGTACTTGCGCGCGTTCGAAGAAGCGGCGTTGCGTCGTTTCGTCGACCTCGGCCGGCCGGCGCTGCTCCTCGGGCGCCGGCTCACGATCGCGTACCGCAAGCCATGCTTTGCCGGGCAAGTCCTGCGGGTTGCGCTTCAGGCGTTCGAGCACCAAGACCGCCTCGGAGCGGCCGGTCTTCTCATCGAGGCGGCGGACGCAGCGTCCGAAGCTCTGGACCCGGAGTCGATGCGAAGGCGGGCGCGGGCGACGATGCAGATCGAGCTCGAGACCTGAGCCGTGGTCGAACGGCACATGCCTCGACGAGCGGCGCGCCCAACGCCTCGAAGCGCGCTCGCGTCGTCGCAATCGCCAGCGAGCTCTGGTCGATCCCGACGAAGCGGCGGTCCATCGCGTGGGCGACCGCCAGCGTCGTACCGCTGCCCGCATAGGGATCGAGCACCGAGTCTCCCGCATCGGACAGCGCCGCCACCAGACGCGAAAGGAGCGCCTCCGGCTTTTGCGAGGGGTACCCCGTCCGCTCGCGCGCGACCGGCGCGATGACGCCGATGTCCCAGACGTCGCCCATCGGAACACCCGACGTGGGCTCGGGCGTCGACGAAGACCGCGTCCGGCGGCCATCGCTCCCGAAAACCGCCCGCTGCTTGCGCGTGCCCCAGGTCGCGAGCGTCGACGCCGCCAGCGGCTCGTATGGCTGATTCCAGCGCGGAGTGGCCCGCGGCTCCCGTCGCCAGCGCAAAAGCACGTCGTGCACGCGCTGGAAGTTCGATGTCTTGCTCGGCCATCGGCGGTAGCGCCACACGATCTCGCTCGCGAACGCGTCGGCGCCGAAGATCCCGTCGCCGAGCACCTTGACGTAGTGGCTCGTCTTCGGGTCGACGTGCACCACGACCGACCCGTGGGCAGCGATCAGATCGCGCGTCGCGCTCAAGCGGTCGCCGAGCGCCTCGAGCCACGAGGCGAAATCGGGCCAGCGGTCGTCGAAGGCGGCGACGCGCGTCCGCCGGCTGTTGCGGGGCTCACCCGCCTTGCGCAGCCAGGCGACATGTTCCCGGTTCGTGAAGAAGGGCGGATCGAGGTATGCGAGAGTGAAGGCGCCGCGCCGCGTCGCGGCGAGCGCGCGCAGGCAGCCGAGGTTTTCCCCGTGGAGCACCCCGGAGCCGTCGGGACGGTTCAGCCAGAACGACCGAATTGGGGGTGCGGCGCCCGGTTCGGTCGAGGTCTGGCGAGGCTCCCAATGAAGCGTAACGGGGCGGGACTGGCTCACGGGATGGATCGTATCGGGGTGCGCGGCGGCCGGGCTAGTTCGCGGCGCGACGACCCGCCGCGTGCGACGATGGCGCGCGTGTCTTCGACCTATCTTCACGGCTACCGTTTCGAGGAGTGCGACCGGCTTCGTCGCCAGGCCGAGTTCCTCGCCAGCAAAGTGCACGAGGCCCTCCCCTTCGCGTCATGCCGCCGCTTGCTCGAGCTCGGGTGTGGTGTCGGCGCTCAGAGCGAAATCCTCCTCCGAGACTTCCCGTCGCTTCACCTGGTGGGCGTCGACGTGAGCCCCGCTCAGGTAGAGGCGGCGTCGCGTCGGGTCGGCGCCCTTTACCCGGGGCGCACCGATTTCCTGTGCGCGGACGCCCGCCGGACCGGCCTCGGCGGTCGCTCCTTCGATGGCGCGTTTCTCTGCTGGGTGCTCGAGCACGTGAGCGATCCGCTCGCCGTGCTG
>Ga0123356_10008253_pt1 | contig 10363 bp, 12 predicted proteins | sample TergutEmb28metaG_2_FD_92546 | JGI IMG/M metagenome (GOLD analysis project Ga0123356, IMG submission 92546) | Embiratermes neotenicus P3 segment gut microbial communities from Petit-Saut dam, French Guiana - Emb289 P3 | ecosystem: Host-associated > Arthropoda: Insects > Digestive system > Gut ... | reverse complement strand
CCCAAATATCGAATTTCTTGAAAATTGTTTTTGACAAAATAACCTATTGAAATATATAGTGACAGTATGGAAGAAATCAAAGACTTGATTTTAGGGTACATAGAAAGCAAGGATATCAACGCCTTGAAGCAAGTTTTGATTGACACACCAGAACACGAAGTCTTGGACGTAATGCAGATGCTTGACGAACATGAACAAGCGATTGTGTTCAGGTTACTTCCAAAAGAAAAATCACTTTACGTTTTTGAAAATCTTGAAACAAGCGACCAAGAACATTTACTTGGTTCCTTGACACACGAGCGTGCCATCGAACTTGTCGAATGGCTTGACCCCGATGACAGGGTTCGACTTTTGGACGAGCTTCCAACCGAGGTCACAAAAAAGCTCGTTGCACGGCTTTCCGCCGATGAACGTGCCGCAACCAATTTACTTATGGGGTATGAACCAGAGACCGCCGGTCGTATCATGACGCCGAATTTTGTGCGCCTTCGCCGAAACTTGAAAGCTTCCGAGGCGCTTGAAAAAATCAAGCGCAAAGCCTATGACCACGAAACCATTTACAGCCTTTACGTAACCGATACCAAAGGGAAACTTGAAGGTATCGTTTCTTTGCGTCGACTTCTTATCGCAGGTGCGGACGAAAAGCTTGAAGACTTTATGACCACCGAATTCACAAGCGTGTCAACTTCAACCGACCAAGAAGAAGTTGCCCGTCTTTTGCAAAAACGTGACATCCTTGCGATTCCAGTCGTCGATAAAGACGGTTGCATCGTTGGTATTATCACCGTTGACGATGCGATTGACATCTTGCAAGAAGAAGCCACGGAAGACATTTTCAGCCAAGCGGGTCTTACATCAAAAGAAACAAACTTGAGTGAGACCTTGATAAAAGGTAAACTATGGTCGATTTGGAAAATTCGGATGCCGTTTTTGTTGTTTACCTTGGTTGGTGGTTTTATTGCTGGCTTTGTAATAGGGAATTTTGAATCCGCAATTGAATCACTTGTTATTGCTGTGTTCTTTATTCCTGTCGTTTTAGATATGGGCGGAAGCACAGGAGTTCAATCTGCAACGATTTTCACACGGGCAAGCATCCTTGGACATATCGAGAAAAAGAGGATAATGAAGCACATATCACGTGAAACGTTTATCGGATTCACAATGGGAGTATTCACAGGAGTATTATGTTGTGGAATAGCCTTTTTATGGCAGGGCGTTATTGCAGCAAGACCGCTGATGGAAGCACTTTCTGTAAGTATTGCGGTCGGCTCGTCACTTATTATTGTAATGACGCTTGCTGCACTTATTGGTTTTATTGTCCCGTACATCCTTATAAAACTTAAAATGGACCAAGCGGCGGCAAGCGGGGCCATTATAACAACTATAAAAGACATAAGCGGTCTTTTGATTTACTTCGGACTTGTACTTCTGTTTTGCACCATCTTTGGCGTATCTTTGGTATAATTATTTTAAAAAACCACTTGCTTTTTATTTGTATGTGCCTTATAATTGCGAGGTATGAAAAACCTTGTCGAACTAATCGAGAAAGAAGGGCTTAAAGAAAACGTCGCTAAGTTTCGTGTTGGCGATACTGTCAAGGTGCATTTCAAAATCGTTGAAGGCACAAAAGAACGTATCCAAATTTTCGAAGGCTTGGTCATTGCACGCAAAAACGGCGGCATCCGTGAAACCTTTACTGTTCGCAAAATCAGTTTCGGGGTAGGAGTGGAAAGAACCTTCCCGGTTCACAGTCCCCGTATCGACAAAATCGAAGTTGTCCGCCAAGGCGACGTAAGCCGAGCAAAGCTTTATTACATCCGTGACCTTTCCGGAAGAGCGGCAACCAAAGTCAAAGAAAAACGTTCAGTATCCGACCAAAAGAAACAAGTCAAATCCGCAGACGAAAAACTTGAAGAAATCAAAACCAACAAAGCAAAAGTCACCGTCAAAAAGACCGCTGCCGAAAAAAAGGCCGCCACAAAAGCAAAAGGTCCAAAGAAAATCACCGCAGCCGACAAACGCAAAGTCGCCCGAGCCGAAGCCCGCAAAGCTGCAGCCGCTGCACCAGCGGAAGTGCCTGCACAAGAAGCCCCACCAGAAACCGAAACCCCAACCGCAGAATGATGCGGTTTTTTTGTGCCCTCTATTGATTTTTGCACCCCTTTGTGTTATACTTCGCAAAATGGAACAGCGCCTAAAAAACAGCATCGGCATGGATATGTCGGGCATTAAACTTGTGCCTTACAATCCGCTTTGGGCGGAGGTTTTTGAACATAACAAAGCCCGTCTGCAAGAACTCTTAAAAGATATCCCAATCGGCGGTATTGAACATATAGGAAGTACAGCAATTCCGACCTGTCCGTTTTCAAAGCCTGTCATTGATATAGGTATAAGACATGATGATAGTCTGTTTAACTTGGACGATTTTCGCTTGCGGCTTTTGGATGGACTCTATGAAAAAGGTGACTGTGAAACAAATTGGAATCCAGGTGCCGTAAAAGATCGTTCAAACGACACAATGCTTGGTATGTTGCACATAGCAAGAAGTTATCGCATCGACGAAATGCTTCGCTTCAAACGATACCTCATCGAACACCCCGAAGTTGCCAGAGATTATGCAGCAAAAAAACAAATATGTGCAGACTCGGCATCCAACCTTGGCTCATATAGCAAAAGAAAAGGCGAACTTATCATCGACGATATTAACACAGTAGCTCACCTGAAATATGTCGACAAAATCTTGACGTAATAAAAAAAATAGTATAAAATACCCAAGTTTGCTTCCTGCACAGTTGTAAAGCCCCGACCTTGTCGTGGCTTGCCAACTGTACTACGGAAGCTCACTACGTTCGCTTCCGTAGCACAGTTGTAAAGGAAACCTTGCCAACTGCGCCACGAAAGCATGAATGCTTCCGTAGCACAGTTGGTAGTGCAGCCGATTTGTAATCGGCAGGTCGTCAGTTCGAGTCTGACCGGAAGCTCCAAGCATCCTTTCAGCCTCGCAACTTCGTTGGTACGAGTCTGACCGGAAGCTCCACATTATGAAACAATTATTGAAAAATGAAATTGAGAAGCTCGAAAAAAGCATCGGCGTTTTAAAAGAGATTAACAGGCGGCTTGATACAAATAGTGATTTGGGCGACCTTGCCACAATTAAGCAAGGCTTGGTATATTTCCATACGCCAAGTAGGGGACACATGTCCGTAGACCTCGACGAAATAAGTGGGGAACTTGCTGATTGGGAAGAACAGCTTGCTCATTTAAAATCAATGCTTGAACATCCGGAAACCCAAAAACTTGAACAAGTAAAGAAAATGAAAGGTCTCGTGGGAGAGCCGCAAACTATTGACAACATAACCGAGATGCAGTAACTTCAAACTAGTCTGCTCGGAGGCTCCAAATCTATGAAAAAGTTTGTTGCAATACTAATAGTTTGTATGTTACTCATTCCAAGTGTAATGCTTTCAGCATGCATGCTTTTAAAACCTCCAATAGAGTCAGTTTTCACCTTGGAACAAGCACGAGAAAGCCTTGCCGATAGTGTTGGTTTTTCGGTAACTAGCACAAGAGACCTTGATGATGATTTCTGGCATTACTATGCAAGACATGAAAATAGTTTTTTGTTTCGTGTTTATGAAAGAGTTTGGGAAGAGGGGCGTAGCTTTCCAATAAGCTATATCCGTTTCGAAGAACGTTTTATCAACATCGATGAGATAACAACACGCTATGCAAGAGGGTGTTGTCATCAGGTACCACGATATGGTCACGATGGCTGGTGCCAAAGAATCCAGGACAATCCGTTGCTTGCTGATTATCTTTCTTGCGATGAAACAATCATTGCTCTTTTTAATCTGAATTGGGTCTACACTAGCTCATCGACACGATATGTTGATTCAATACACACTAATATTGTAACTCGAACCTATGCGATTGAAAGCGACGCAATTATTACTAGGGCAAATGGAGATGTGCATATTCCGCAAGGGACAACAATAAATACATCAGGTAACCAGGTTTCCTTTGGTTCACTCGAGCCACTAATACCAACGACAGTGAGTTTCCTTACCTCGCCACAATATCCTCCTACTAATGCAACGCCATGTACCAATGACTAGCCCAAAACTCTTGACAACACAACCCAGATACAGTAATATGTGCACTAGTCCGCTCGGACATGGTCAAAGTCGCAATGCGCACCACAACGGCGAGAATGCAAGAAAGGAGGAAACTCAGAAAATGTACGCAGTTATTAAAACAGGCGGAAAGCAATATCGTGTCGAAGTCGGCACAGAGCTTGAAGTTGAAAAGCTTGATGCAGTCGTTGGGGCGGAAGTCAAAATCCCGACCGTGGCAGCATTTGGCGGCAAAGAAGTCAAAACCGTAACCGCAAAAGTCTTGGAACACGGCAAAGGCGAAAAACTTGATATATTTACATACAAGCCAAAGAAAAATATTCGCAAGCGCCAAGGTCACAGGCAACCATATACTAAGATTAAAATCACAAGCATTTAAATATCCAAATTGAAGGAGGAGAATGAAAAATGGCAACAAAAAAAGGTGGCGGAAGTTCAAAGAATAACCGTGACAGTAATGCACAACGCCTTGGAGTAAAAGCAAGCAACGGCGAAACGGTGACAGCCGGTTCAATTATCGTGCGTCAACGTGGCACAAAGGTTTTGGCGGGCAATAATGTCGGCATTGGTAAAGACCATACACTTTTTGCACTTGAAGACGGCATAGTGACATTCAGCACAACATCAGGCAACCGCACAAAAGTTTCTATTCAATGAAAAAGAGGTATATACCTCTTTTTCTTTTCGTATCTATTAACATGAAACGACAAATTATGCGCAACACCACCACAAGGGCCGCCATCAAAGGTATTTTGCATTCGGTGATACTAAGCCTTATCCTTGTTTTTGCATTTGCGCTCGTTATTCTTGTTTCCGGTTTGCCGTCGGGGTTTATAAGACCAGGAGCCCAGATTATCAAAGTCCTTAGCATTTTCTGGGGAGTTGCCGTTGCGCTTCGAGGTATCGACAAACGTGGCTGGTTGTTTGGTGCACTTATCGGACTTCTGTACACGGTAATTATCTTTTTGATATTCAGCATTATCGATACGAACTTTGGAATAACATCCGGGCTTCTTGCCGATATCCTGTTTGCCTGTGGCATCGGTTTGATAAGTGCGTTAATTTTAAAAACCTTGCGTGCAAAAACAATTTAGTCTACACTAGTCCGTGGACAAACTTCTTTTGATTGACGGAAACTCTCTCATCAACCGGGCGTACTATGCGTTCGGCGGTGGTGGGGCGCTTACTTGGAACGGGAATTCGACCAATGCGACGTACGGTTTCCTTAACATGTTTTTCAAAGCGGTGGGGGATATAAAGCCCAAGTACATCGCCGTTGCATTCGACATGCGTGCAAAGACTTTTCGTCACAAAATGTACACCGAATACAAAGCCACTCGCAAAGGCATGCCTGACGACCTCGCCGTCCAGTTTGCGGATTTGAAAGAACTCCTCAAAACCATGGGTGTGACGATTCTGGAGTGCGAAGGATACGAAGCGGACGACATAATCGGAACTTTATCAAAAGACTGCAAATACAAAGCAATAATCCTTTCCGCCGATCGTGACGGTCTGCAACTTGTCGATAATTGTACCGAATTACACCTTACAAAAACCGGCGTCACGAACATGGATGTTTGGAACGAGGATCGCATTAAACTTGAATATGGATTGACTCCCGACCAGCTTATCGACCTGAAAGCCCTTGTCGGCGACAAATCCGACAACGTCCCCGGCGCAATGGGAGTTGGGGACAAAACCGCCCTTGAATTGATGCGTGAATACGGCAGCCTTGAAAACATTTATAAAAACCTTGAAAGCATTCGAGAAAGTTTGCGAGAGAAACTTAAAACAAACAAAGACATGGTATTCCTAAGCCGTGACCTTGTGCGCATTAAACTTGACGTCCCGTGCGACAGCGAAATCGAAACCTTTATTTTCAAAACGCCGATGGGCAAGGGAATCTATGATGCCTTTGATTCACGTGGGTTTAAGAGTTTGCTCAAACGTCCAAGCCTGTGGACGGAGGATTTCTACTCTGAGCCGCCGTCATTGCGAGCTGAAAGCGAAGCAATCCCTACGCAGGAAATCAAAGACCTAAAAGAACTTGGCAAACTCCTTACCGCCGACCGCCTTGCAATAAGCAACGACAACACTGCATGGTATGTAAACAACTATCAAATCCCAATCCGTGCGGATTTGCTTTCCGGCGGATTTGACGAAAATGAAATCTTGAAAGCACTCAAACCAATCTTTGAAAGTCGCATTCCAAAAGCCGTATTCGACAGCAAGACCTTAAAAGAAAAACACACCATAAACAACGTTGTCGTCGATGTAAAAATTTGCGAACACTTGCTTTCAAGCGAGACAAATATCACGCCTCGCAAGGTCACTCTTGCGGACTTTGAACTTTTGCAAAAACTTGGGCGTGAGGGCATGCTAGGGCTTTACCAGCAGATTGAACTGCCGCTGGTGGAAATACTCGTGCAAATGCAAAATCATGGCGCCAGGGTCGATTTAAAGGCGTTACAGAGTGTATCTGAAAATCTGCAAGCACAAATTGCCGACCTCACGGCAAAAATATACGCCTTTGCGGGCGAGAATTTTAACATTAACTCTCCGCAACAACTGGGCGAAATTTTGTTCAGAAAACTGGGTCTTGAAACCACTCGCAAAACCAAGACCGGTTGGTCGACTGATGAGTTCGAACTTTCCAAAAAAGCAAAGCTTCATCCAATCGTTCCCCAGATACTGCGATACCGAAAAGTGTTCAAACTCTACTCAACCTACATCCAAGGATACAAGAACTTGGCGGACGGCAACGGCTTTGTCCATTCGACGTTTCATAATACTGCGACTGTGACCGGACGCCTTTCTTCGTCCGAGCCGAACTTGCAAAATATCCCAACACGAAGCGAAGACGCTGAACTTATTCGAAAACTTTTTGTAAGTCGTTTCGGCGGTGGCAAAATTATATCCGCCGATTACAACCAAATCGAACTCCGCCTGCTTGCCCATTTTTCACAAGACCCTGTTATGATAAAGGCGTTCAATGAAAATCACGATATTCATACGGAAACGGCAATGAAAGTTTTCGACGCAACCGCTATTGAAATAACTCCCGACATGCGCCGAAAAGCCAAGGCGGTCAACTTTGGAATTGTTTACGGTCAAACCGCTTTTGGGCTTTCTGAAAATCTAGGCTGTTCCGTAAGTGACGCCGGAAAGATGATTGATAAGTATTTCATGGAATTCTCCGGTGCTAAAAAATTCCTTGATAAATGCCGTGACGATGCAATCGCAAAAGGTTATGCGACCACACTGTTTGGTCGGCGCCGTGTCATAAAAGAGCTTTCAAGCACCAACCAGCAAATCGTAGGCTTCGGCATGCGTGCCGCCCTTAATATGCCAATGCAGGGTAGTGCAAGCGACATAATCAAAAAAGCGATGGTCACGTTGCAAGGCAAGTTAGGAAAGTGCTTGTTAATAGCACAAGTCCACGACGAACTTATCTTTGACTGCCCACCCGACGAAATCGAAAAGTCTTCAAAGATTATCAAGGAAGTTATGGAAAACGTTACGAAACTTACTGTGCCATTGACTGTTAATATAGAAGTTAAGGAAACGTTCTGATGAAGGTCGCCATTACCACCCTCGGCTGTGACAAAAACACAGTCGACTCCGAAACCCTTGCCGGCGCATTAAAATCCCAAGGCTACACACTCGTCGCCCGTGATGAAGATGCCGACATCATAATCGTCAACACCTGCGCCTTTATCAAATCTGCCCGTGACGAGGCACTTAAAGTAATCAAATCCAAGCTTAAATACAAAGCAAAAGTCGTCATCACCGGCTGCATCACGGTAAAACATAAAAACCTGCTCCCAGATGGGGTAGAGGTTTGGGAAATCGGAAAGCACACTGGTCAAAAACTTTTATCAACACCACAATCCTACACCTACATCAAAATCTCCGACGGGTGCGACAACCATTGTTCGTATTGCACAATCCCGTCAATTCGTGGCAGATACATCGCCCGCCACGAAACCGACATATTGAAAGAAATCACGCACTTCGCCAACATCGGAGTTGGCGAGTTCATCCTCGTCGCCCAAGACTTAACCAGATATCCAAACCTCATCGCCCTTATCCGTAATATTTCTAAAATAAAAGGTGTTAAAAGAATCCGCCTACATTACATATATCCAAGCGGTATCACCGACGACCTAATAACCGAAGTTAAAACAAATCCCAAAGTTTGCAAGTACCTCGACATCCCGTTTCAACATATCTCGCCTCGCATTTTAAACCTCATGAACCGAAAACCAATCAATCCTCTTGCCCTTGTCAAAAAACTACACGGCATCACTGTTCGCTCGACTTTTATGGTTGGCTTCCCAACCGAAACCGAAGAGGACTTTGAAATCCTGTGCAACTTTCTTAAAACCGCTCGCCTCGACTACGTCGGCTTTTTCAAGTACTCTCGTGAAGTCGGAACTCCTGCGCACTCGATGTCTCAAATCGACGACAAAACTAAAACCTCTCGCCTTAAAACTGTCCAAAGTATTCAAAACGACATTCTTTTGCAAATACATCAAAGTAAAATTGGTAAAACCGTAAAAGTCGTTTGCGATTTTGTGGACGATGTGTTAGGCTACTCCATAGTACGAAGTGAATCGCAAAGCCCTGACGTTGACCCTGTGATAATTGTTAAAGACAAATTGCAGGTCGGCAGGTACTATGAAGTCAAAATCAAAGAGTTAAGGGACGAAAACTTAATCGGAGAAGCTATATGAGCAAAGAATTATTGAAACAAGACAATCAAGTTGCTCCTTCTGCTTCAAGCGTGTCTACGCAATCCGCTGGACCACTTGCTACTGCCTTTGCAAGAGTGTTCAGGCAATTCAACACTGTAACCACAATGATGGCAATTGCCAGGCTTGTGGCATTGCCACTGATTATGTTTTTTTATCTGTCGGGTGTGATATTCGACGTTGCGTTTTTTGCACAAATCGGTAAACTCGTGGCGCTTATTCTTTTCCTTATGGCCGCAACAAGCCAACTTGCAAGCGCAAAAGCACGAGAAAAAAACCAAATTACTGATGCGGGAAAGATAGCATCTCTTATTTCAAATAGACTTTTAATGCTTGTCGGATTGATACTTGTTGTGACTGACATTGGGGTGCTGACCGACGTGTATAATCCGTCGGGGTTCATTTTCTCGGGGTTTTACTTTTTGCCAATGCCGATTTGGTTTGCGGTTCTTGTACTGTTTTGCGCAATTGGGCGTGACATAGTTGTAAGTGGTGTACGCCTGATCGCCGCCCAAAAAGGTGTCAAGATTGCATCTGACAAGTTCGGCAGAGGAAAAAACATCTTGCAATATGTTGCGATTTCGCTTTTGATGTTTTATGCATTTGCAGATGCGCATGACTTTTTTGGTCTTGGCAATACTAGTGCCGTCCTTCAAATTTACGAGTTCGCTGCGGTATTTGTCCTTGGCATAGCAACTGCTGTGTGTGTTATATCTTCAATCACTTATCTTTACAATAATCGTGAACTCTACGTTGGAAGTAAAGAAAAAAAGAATTGGGGTGAAAATAAAAAAGAGGGGGAGAAGTAAGATGTGGGGATTTTTTACTTTAATGGGATTGGGTTTTGCCGTAGGCGGACTGATTTGGTTGTACGCAAGGCACCTTGGTAAAGGCGACGTAAAAGAGGCCTTTAACAACCCACCCGACAGAAAGAAGATTTTCATAATCGGCGGAATACTTATTGTGATTGGCGTTACGTTATTTGGTATTCTGATGGCCACAGGTACAATTAGTTTTTAAGCAGAGTTTCTGCTGCGCATATAAAGGAGAGCAAATGGAAAACGAAAAGAAAAAAGCACTGGACAGTGCGCTTGCAACGATTGAAAAACAATACGGCAAAGGCGCAATTATGAAACTGGGCGAGGGTCCGGTTGTGCGCAACATCAAAGTCATCCCGACAGGGTGCTTGACTCTTGACTATGCCCTTGGCACAGGCGGGCTTCCGAAAGGTCGTATCGTCGAAATCTATGGGCCAGAGTCAAGCGGTAAAACCACCGTCGCCTTGCACGTGATTGCCGAATGTCAAAAAATGGGCGGAACATGTGCGTTCATCGATGCCGAGCACGCCCTTGACCCAACCTACGCCGAGAAGATTGGAATAAAGCTTTCCGATTTAGTTTTAAGCCAACCCGATTCCGGTGAACAAGCCCTTGACATTGCGGAAAAACTTATTTCAAGCGGTTGCGTTGATTTGGT
>Ga0123356_10008252_pt1 | contig 10364 bp, 10 predicted proteins | sample TergutEmb28metaG_2_FD_92546 | JGI IMG/M metagenome (GOLD analysis project Ga0123356, IMG submission 92546) | Embiratermes neotenicus P3 segment gut microbial communities from Petit-Saut dam, French Guiana - Emb289 P3 | ecosystem: Host-associated > Arthropoda: Insects > Digestive system > Gut ... | reverse complement strand
ACGCAGCTAAGGCGTATTCGTAACTGTCAGTTTTGGCAGTTAAATTTTTGCCCAATCAGGAGATGAGCGCTCCATCTGCAATCTATACCCCGAAGACGTACCAGTCGAAACCGGTGCACTCCCTAACTAATACAAGCACCATTATACATCATCGTGCAAATCTAATGCAAGTATTAACACACAATTAAAATTTGTAAATTTTTCATTTCTGTAATATAATATAACTATTATGGAGCAGCTTCCAATGTTTTCATCGGATGTAAAAAGTTCACAAGTTTTGTCGGATGATGAAGAAACACTAATAGAAAAAATTGAAACTTGGCTTAAAGAAGGTGATCCTCAGGATTATAATTTGGTACATGAAAGATTCCGCAGGCTGCGCAGTTTAGGGAAAGCGGTTTTTGATTATCCTTCAATTAGGGAGACTAAATATGTAAGGGATGTTCTCCTTGACGAACATCAGCTTGCAAAATCTTTATTGTTTTTTTCTGCTTCCAATCATCTTTTGCGTACTCCTGCCAAGGTTGCAGCTCTTCGCAGTTTTTTAATAGCGAAATTTCACGCTTTTTCTTTACTTGCCAAGCTGACCAAGGGAAATAACGATTTATATACCCCAGCGAAAAATATTTCCTATTCTGTAGTTTTTACCTTGATGGCGGAAGATGTTTATTTTTCCTGTCTTGATGATCCGGGTTTTTCTGAAAATACCAAATCCAAACTTGCTTATGATTTAATTGCTCTTTGGGATAGCGGTAAGGATTCAAGAAGTATTCATCACCTTATGGCTTTATCTTCACTTTGGACAGCCAGAGATTCCGCTCCGCCAAGTTTTGGAACAATGGACGGGAATATGGAATTATTGCGAATATCTATCGATATGGGTACTGAAACAGAATGGGAAGATTTTTTAAAAGAAGAATCTACTAACGATAATACAAGATGGGCTTTGGAAGAATTCCTTTTTGGTTTATCTTATGAAGAAATTATACAGGTACGAAACAGGTTAAAGCGGCATGGTATAACTTCTGTAAGCCATGAAGAAGTGCGATCATACCTTGATTCTAAACCTGTGTATTCCATGTTTAATGATCGCGATCCAAGAGCTATTTATGATTTTTTCATTGAAAGGCGCGATTCTTGCACCCTGCGAAAGAGGGTAAACGCACCGGGTCCGCGCCAAACACTCGAAGAAATCTATCTAAAATACCGCATTATACTAGAGTCCAATTAATCTTAAATTTTATATCGCATGCAATACGATAATCACAAATTTGCAATTCGATATCTTATTCATTTTCGTGTTGGTTCGTGTGGTTCGTGGTTAAATCTTTGTTTCAATATTTTTGGACTTCGTCATTAAGGTGCTCTATTGCAACACCGGCTTTTTCAAACATAACAAGTGAATCATCACTGTCCTGGTAGCGGCGCTGGCAAACGACCCGTTTTATTCCGCAGTTAATTATCAGCATGGCACATGTTCTGCATGGGGTCATGCGGCAATAAAGAGTAGCGCCGTCGATGGAAATACCCTGTTTTGCTGCCTGACAAATTGCGTTTTGTTCGGCATGGACTGTTCTTACACAATGCGTAGTTTCTTTCCCGTCTTCGTGCAGCATCTTTTTAAATTGATGACCCACATCGTCGCAGTGAGGAAGCCCTGCAGGAGCGCCTACATATCCTGTAACAAGTATTTGCTTGTTTTTGGCAATAACGCAGCCCGACCTTCCCCTTTCACAAGTCGCTCGTTTGGAAATAGCTTCACATACTTCCATGAAATATTCATCCCAGCTGGGTCTTATATAATTACTCATTTTTACCTCAATATTTTAGGTATTTTCGCAGCCTGTGAACCATAGGTTCGAAGGCGAGAAAATACAAAGTCTGTCCGCAAAGTAACCGACTTTGTGGACAGACACAATTATATCATTCTTTTTGAAATATTTGAAGATTTGAGCAAATTCTGCCGATAATGAAGAGCCGTGAAGTATCTACATAGAATTATTTTATTATTTTTTATGGTTAGCGCTCTTTCCTCCGGAGCGCTCGCCTCAGACCAGTTGATCCATGTAGTCGGGAGAGGTGAAACTATCTATTCACTTTCCCGGCTTTATGGAGTAACTGCGGACGAACTTATGAGAGCTAATAATATAACAGATCCTTCAACACTTCAGGCAGGTAGAAGGCTTGTTATACCATCTTCAAATGATACAGCTCTGCCAATACATTCAACACCGTCCGTTTCAGGAAGCGCTCAAACGCTCGTTGATTACCGCGTTGTAAGGGGTGATACGCTTTTTAGTATAGCAAGAACAAACGGTATTACACTGCAGAATTTATTGGACATAAACAGGTTTTCTTCCAACCATGTGCTTAGAGCAGGTGATGTAATTAAAGTGCCGGGACGAGGCACTGCAGCGGCTAATCCTCCTGCGGGTAATGTCTCAGGTGCTAATACCTCTGGTATTCGAGCACCGGGTGATATTTATAATCTTCGCTGGCCTGTAGTTCCTAAAGATATAACCTACATGACAGGGCAAATGGGTGTTGTTGTGGAAGGTATTCAATTTGAATCTGTGTTGAGTCTTACACAGGGCAGTGTAGTTTCTGCCGGTCCCTGGCGGAAATTCGGCAGGGTAGTAATTATAGAAACAACAGGCGGTTATTACTACATGTACGGCGGCTGTGAAACTATATCAGTAAATGTAGGCGACAGGATAACACCCGGGATGGAATTGGGAAAATTGGGTGTTAATTCTGTATCAGAAAAACCCCAGCTTTTTTTCATGGTTTTCCGTAATGAAACACCTATGGATCCCGCATTAGCACCCAGAGCTGGAAATAATTTAAGGAGTTAAGAGGTAAGTGATGGAGATTGGATTAGAAAAAGCCGGCAAACGTTCCAGAAAGATTTTAGATAAAAATCATAAAAGAATAAAATCACAAAAAGATTCTGATCCTTTAGCGCTGTATTTCAGGCAGATATCAAAATTTCCGCTTCTGACGCTTCAGGAAGAACAAAATATCGGTGAAAAAATTATTAGTTTGCGGGTAAAACTGAAAGAACATGAATCAGAAAAAAAGAAAAATAAAAATGAAAGCAACCCCGATGATAAAGTATCTGAAAAAGCCGCTTTAGACAGCGCTCTTTTACATTACAAAAATGCAATGATAAATGCCAATTTACGCCTTGTTGTGTCTATTGCAAAGAATTACCAGCACCGCGGGCTTTCTCTTTTGGATTTAATTGACGAAGGAAATATCGGGCTTATAGAAGCTGTTGAACGATTTGATTACACAAGAGGCTGCCGCTTTTCAACTTATGGAACATGGTGGATAAGACAGGCTATTATAAAAAGCATTGCAGACAAGGGGCGCGTTATCCGCATACCCATTCATATGTTAAATACAATTAAAAAATGTTATTATGTCGCAAAGCAGTTAACACATGATCTTGGAAGAGATCCTAACGAAGAAGAATTGTCAGAATATTTGGGTGTTCCTGTTTCTAAAGTTAAAGAAATTGTAAAATTATCGCAGGAAACTACCAGTCTGGATACGATTGTAGATGACGGAAATTTGACCCGCCTTGCAGACTTAATAAAAGACGACACCAGAGCAGAGCCTTTTGAAATGGTTTTTTCGATGACTTTGCAGGAAACTATGGGTGGAATCCTTTCTCAATTATCTGAAAGAGAAATGAAGATAATCCAGCTTCGTTTTGGACTGACAGGTGAAAACCCCTTAACTCTTGAAGAAACCGGAAAGTATCTTGGTATTACCCGTGAACGTGTCCGCCAAATTCAGGAAAAAGCCATTTGGAAACTCCGGACATTGCAGGAATTACGGGAATTAAGAGAAAATACATAAATTCGTTGTTTTCTATAAAATTTTCATTTTTATGTCTGATTTTTTAATTTAAAGGGTTATATAACCCAATTTTATCCCATTATTATATTGACTTTATCGTCTTTTTATAGGATATTAGTATTATGAGTGATTATCTTGATCCCAACAATGAAGAGCTTCTCAAGGACTTTTTTAGCGAGGCTAAAATGCAAGTAGATACACTAGAACAAAACGTTTTGGTTCTTGAAAACGAAGGCGCCAACAAGGACGCTGTAGACGAGATTTTCCGTGCTGCTCATACGCTTAAAGGCGGATCTGCAACTGTGGAAATGATGGAACTATCACATTTTACCCACCTTATTGAGGATGTTTTTGACGCAATACGAGCAGGTCAGATCGCTGTCAACGGCGATGTAGTTGACACTCTCTTGCAAGCTATTGATGTTATTAAAGCTATGCTTGATAAAAGGATGGATGGAGAAGTTTATCAGGAAAATACCTCCGAAATCGAAGGAAAACTCCGTACATTACTGGGTTCTCAGAAAAAAGCAGCACCAGCACCAGTAAAGGCTCCGCCTGTAGCTGCAGCGCCTCCTCCTCCTGCTCCAAAACCAGCAGCAGCAGGTCAGGAACTTACCGAAAACGAGTTAATGGAATTAAGAGATTCTGTAGACGGCGGTCTTCCTATATATAAGGTATCTGTCAAATTTGATGAAAGCAGCTTGATGAATACAGTAGGCGGCATCCAGGTTTATGCCGTTTTAAAAAGCTCAGGTACTATTCTTAAAACTGTTCCCGATTTTGAACATCTTTACGGCGACAACTTCTTTCCCGTTGTTGATTATTATATTGCCTCTCAGCAAAACCCTGAGGCTTTGAAAAAATCTGTAATACTTCCTGATGTCAGTCTTGGAGCCGATGTAACGGATATTTCCGGCATTACCCCGAAATCTTCCGCTCCAGTTTATACGCAGGCTCCAGCTCCGGCTCCTGTCCAGGCTGCGGCTCCGGTACATGTTGAACCGGTATCCGCTGCGGTTGCGGCTCCAGCTCCGGCTGTGAAACCTGCCGATGATCATCATCCGGCTGATTTACACAAAGCAGGCGGATCAGAAGATGCTAAAAAAGCAGGCAAAGAAGCGGGAGCGATTCTGCGTGTAGATTCAAAACGCATTGACGATCTATTAAATCTTGTTTCAGAAACCGTTATTACAAAAGCTACATTCAACCAGATTAATACACAATTCTCTGTTCTTACGACACAACTTCGTGAAATTGAAAATCAATACCGTGAAAAAATCAAAAATCTTTTTGACAGTCTGCCTGATTTCCTTGAAAGTATTCAGGAAGGTAAGTCAATTAAAGATGTACGCAAAGAAATTAATGATACTTATGGTGATGTATTTACAATGTTTGACGGCTTTGAAACTTCATTCAAAAGCAGCATAGCGAAATTCCGTTCAACTTCACAGAACCTTGGACGAATCACCGGCGAACTTCAGGAAGGCGTTATGCGCATTCGCATGGTTCCGATCAGTCAGATATTCAGCCGTTTCCCGCGTCTTGTGCGCGATCTTTCAAAATCACTCAACAAAAAAATCAATCTTGTTATCGAAGGTGAAGATACAGAACTTGATAAATCAGTTATCGAAGACCTCCTTGATCCAATCATGCACTCTGTGCGAAACTCAATCGATCACGGTATTGAATCTGCCGAAGAAAGAAAAGCCGCAGGTAAACCGGAAGACGGCATGGTGCTTTTAAAAGCAGCTAACGAAGGTAATATGATCGTTATCGAAATTGCAGATGACGGTAAAGGTATCGATGTTGAAAGAGTTAAAGCAAAAGCTGTTGAACGCGGCATTATAAGCCCTAATAAAGTTCTTACCGATATAGAAGCCTTCAATCTTATTTTTGAACCCGGTTTTTCTACCGCTGCCCAAGTAACAAGCATTTCAGGCAGAGGTGTAGGTCTCGATGTCGTACGCCGTCAGATCGATGATCTTAACGGTACTGTTACGGTCAATTCAGAACGCGGCAAGGGAACCAAATTTATTATTAAACTGCCTCTTACATTGGCGATTATCCAAGGCTTGCTTGTCCGTGTCGGACCTGAAATCTATTCTATTCCAATTACATCGGTTATCGAAAGTTTGCGTATTAAACCGGATGAAATTAAAATAATCGATAATTACGAAGTATTTAATATCCGAAGCGATGTAATTTCTCTTTTAAGGCTCAACAGGCTCTTTGGAATTAAAACAGAAGAAGAACAGGATTATCATTTTATTGTAATTGTCGGAACGGCAGAGAAAAAAATGGGTTTTATGGTAGACAGTCTTATCGGCGAAGAAGATGTAGTAATCAAACCGCTGCGTGATCAGTTTACCAATTCTCCCGGAATTGCCGGAGCTTCTATATTAGGAGATGGATCGGTCTCTTTAATTATCGATGTAAGCCAGCTTCTGGAACTGGGATTAAAAAAGGAAATGGAGCAGCGCCGAATCCGCGAAGCTTCGACACGGTAGGTAAAATATGGCGGCAGTAATTAGAGATTTAGAACAGGTAAACGCCGATTTACAGGAACAAAAAGAACGTGTTGAGAATGTTGATTTTAAAATGGTAACATTCTCTCTTTCCGGCAAAGATTACGGCGTTGATATAATGAATGTAAAAGAAATTGCCAAAGCAGATAAATTTACCTATGTGCCTAACGCAGCTTCATTTGTCCGCGGTGTTTATAATCTTCGAGGTGATATAATTCCTATCATTGATCTTAGGCAGTTTTTTCATTTGCCTTTGGAAAGTAAAAATGAAGGAATAGAAAATATGCTTATTCTGCATATTAACGATCAGGTTTACGGAACTATTGTAGACAAGATCGATAAGGTTGTAGGAATAAACAAAGATCAAATCCAGCCGCCGCATCCAATCTTCGGCGATATTAACATTAAATATATAAGCGGTGTTGTAGAAAAACAGGGTGATCTTTATATCATCCTGGATGTTGTGCGTATATTTACAGTAACAGAAGAAGAGAAGAAACAATCACGTTCTACAGTTACCGATGGTGAATATTATGTACCGCCGCCTCCGGCTGGAGATCAGACTCTCGCTCAGCGTGCCGCTGCAAATACGGCTATTGGTTTTATTCAGGAAAGCCTTGCAGCGTTAAAGCGCTTTACAGTAACAAGTGTAAACGACAGATGGCTTCACAAACGTTTCAGCGATTGGAGTACAGGAAGAACGGGAGAAGCCTTGCAATTACGAAGCTCCTCAGATGCGGAAGACTTTTTGGATAATTTCCCGTCTCCGTGTTCAAGTGAGTTCTGGAGTGAATCATACGCTAATGCCATAAAAAAAGTACTTACCGATACTTCATCAGCAAATATAAGTGTTTGGAATATAGGCTGCGGAAAGGGTTATGAAACATATTCGTTCGCCTGTATATTAAAGGCAAAATATCCCAGTGCTAACATAAAAATTTGGGCAAATGATAATGACATCATGGCTGTATCACAAGCGCCGAACATGGTTTATGACTTGGAAGAGCTGCCGGAATATTGCAGACCTTTTATGGTAAGAGGTTCAAACGGTTATTCGTTTAATCAGGCTATCAAAGATTCGATTGTTTTTGAATATCATGATATAACGAATGAAAACTCCCTGCCGGAAGTTGATATAATTCTGGCAAGAGACGTTGTTTCGTTCCTGCCTGCGCAAGAGCAGACAAGGATTATAGCGGATTTTTCTGAAAAACTAAAAACTCGCGGGATTGTGATTATGGGCAGAAATGAGGAACTTACAGGTGTAATATGGCAGTCAATAGCCGATGATCCGGTTTCAGCCTATTTACATAACTCATAAAAAAACCGTTTATCACTGTACAGACATGTAAATTAATGCTATCATTAAGCTATTGTTAAGGAGAAAGAAATATGAGAGTAGAGTATATCAACCCTTTTGTGGAATCCGCATTTAGTGTTTTAAAAGAGGTGTTGAATTCTGATGTAAAACGCGGTGACATTTATCTTAAGCCTACTTCCATGTCCATAATGGGTGTAGCGGCTCTCGTAGGGCTTGCAGGTGATGTTGAAGGACGTGTTCTTTTTGATATGACCAAAGAAACGGCTTTACATATTGCAGGCGGAATGAACGGTGAAACTTTTACCGCTCTTGACGAGCTTGCAAAAGCAACCATTCAGGAACTTGCAAATATGATTACAGCTCAAGCAGTAACAAAATTGCATGATCTGGGTTTTAAATTCGACCTTACCCCGCCGGCTCTTTTTACAGGCGATAATATGGAAGTTTCTACAAACCTCGGTGAAGTAGAAGCTCTTATAGTTCCTATGGAACTTGGCACAAACGGAAAGATCGAAGTAAACGTAGCTATCCGCGAAAGAGTAAAATAATCTTTTTGCGGAGCCGCTATTGACCCTGGCGGCTAAAGCCAGGCGGTTTTGATCGCCGAAGTGCGGTTTAACCGCCGCAAAGGGCGGTTAGCTCAGTTGGTTAGAGCACCAGCTCGACACGCTGGGGGTCACAAGTTCGAGTCTTGTACCGCCCAAATGTTTAAATTTATCCGGCATTCGTTTTTTCGGGTGTCGGATTTTTTTTTGGAATATTTATATTATAGGGTTATACAAAAGGGAAGGTGAAACTTATGATAAACGATGATATTATCGCAATCAAAGATAACATTCTTGATATAGTTGGTGAAACTTGTGAAAAAATCATTTTATTTGGCTCTCACGCTTATGGAACTCCTCATGAAGACAGCGATTATGATTTTTTTGTTGTTTTAAAAGATAATACTGAAAAGCCTATTTTAGTATTGCAAAATATTTATGGAAAATTGGCATTAAATCCAAATTATAAAAGTGTGGATATTCTGGCAAATTATAAAAGCCGGTTTGAAGTAAGGAGTAAATTACCTTGTATTGAACGTACTGTTGCACAAAAAGGAGTTCTTCTCTATGACCGCGTTTGACTTAGCAAATGATTGGCTTCGTTATGCAAAAAGTGATCTCGTTACTGCCAAACAAATGTTTTATAATGTCAATCCGAAAGAGACAGAAATATCCTGTTATCATACTCAGCAATGTGCCGAAAAGTCACTTAAAGCTTTTTTAATTTCAAAAAATATAGAGCCGCCACGTACTCACGATCTTTTAGAACTAAATAATCTTTGTATGCTTTATGAACCGGATTTTTTATCATTAAAACAGCATTGTGTACACTTAAATCCTTACGGTGTAGCAGTTCGTTATCCTAATGAATTGGTAGTTGATGATATAATTGCAAAATCTGCTATTGATAAAGCACAGGTTATTTATGATTATTGTAATGAAAAGATTGGTTTAGATGAAGAAGGCTAGGATACAAAAGAATGAAAGAAAGAGTGGATTTTATGATATTTACGGCAAGGTTCTAAAACTTTCGACACTGCCGAGAGTTTTAGAATGCTAAAAAGTTTTACAGAACATTAAACCACCCTTGAATTGGCAAACTTACGGCATTATAATTAGAATAATGAGAAAATGTGTTATATTTTTGCTTGTTTTGCTCGCTGTTTGCGTTTTTACGAACCATCTTTTTGCGGACAGCGGCTTACGGATAATTGTTGAAGATAATAATACTGGTCTTACCATCACAGGCTCTGTAGGCAGAGCTGTTACCCTTGATATCCCTGAAATTATCGATGGAAAAAGGGTCACTATAATCGCTGATAGCGCATTTATTAACAAGGGTTTAAGAGAGGTTTCCATTCCTGATTCTGTAACAATTATCGGAGACGGTGCTTTTTCGTACAATAGACTGGAAACAGTAACAATTGGAAACAATGTAACAAGAATCGGCACGGGTGCGTTTACATCAAACAGGTTAACAAGCGTTTCGCTGGGTTCAAGTATTGTTACGATAGGTAAAGGTGCTTTTTCCAACAATATGCTTGATGTGATTGAGCTTCCTTCTACATTAACAACTATCGACGATTACGCTTTTTTTAATAATAGAATAAGAAATATTGATATTCCTGCAAGCGTTACAATAATAGGTGAAGGCGCTTTTTCCGGTAACAGGCTTACAACAGTTACAGTAGGTACAGGAGTTACAACAATTAGAGACGGCGCTTTTTACAATAATTTTATAACAAGCGTTACAATTCCTCCTTCGCTGCAAACATTGGGAAAACGCGCTTTTGACGCAAGGTCTTCCGATGGCCGCATCAGGGGAAATATCGTATTTGCTGATGTCAGCGGTAACATTTTATATACTACCGCAAACAATTTTGATGCATTTTATGAAAGTAACGGAAAAAGAGCGGGCAGGTATGTGTTAAGCGAAGGTAATTGGCGGATGGAGTAATCAGAAAAATAATAAAAAAGCATGTACGCAAATCCCCGTGCCGGCTAAAAGGCTGAATTAGAAATAATATTTTATAGCTCGTCAATCGCTCACGTTGTGGATTATTATTTATTAAAAAATGTTTTATTTCTACAAAATTAAGAACGATT
>Ga0123356_10008251_pt1 | contig 10364 bp, 12 predicted proteins | sample TergutEmb28metaG_2_FD_92546 | JGI IMG/M metagenome (GOLD analysis project Ga0123356, IMG submission 92546) | Embiratermes neotenicus P3 segment gut microbial communities from Petit-Saut dam, French Guiana - Emb289 P3 | ecosystem: Host-associated > Arthropoda: Insects > Digestive system > Gut ... | reverse complement strand
TGGGAAATTAGGGTTTTATTACGATTTTTTACCGGTGTGTAGTAGACACGGTGATATAGGTCTCTATGATATAATTGAGCCCGATACCCGATACCCGATACCCGATACCCGATACCCGATACCCGATACCAAGGGGGGAATCTGTCTATTCGTGGCGGATCTTTCGCTCATTGGGAGTATCTTATAGGTTTCAAACGAAAGTTTCAATGGGCGGACGGCGTGGTAAAAGCCTTTCTTCCCATTTTTTCACACGGAGACACAGGGACAATGCAACTGATTTTATCTTGCCAAATGGCATGATAAATGGCATGATAAATGACATTTGCATAAAATATGAATAATAGCTATTTTAATGGCGAAAAACTTGATGGGTCAGTTTCATAATCTTTCATTCTTTCATCAATCATAGCAATTTCTTCAGGACTTGCCATTTCAATAACAGGATTCCAGTAATCGTTAGACAAAAAAAACAAAAGCGGCTTTATTGCCGGTAGGGACCGATCCGGTATTGTGTCAATCATTGTATGTAACTCATTTCTTAATACAGCTGTAGTCATCTTTTACTCCCTTGATTCTTCTTTTTATACACTTGACCTCTTGGGTCAATGTGCGTAACAAAAATATGATTATCCCTATACCGAAATAATGCCCGGTAACTTCCTATTGTTAATCTGAAATTGCCCGGTTGCCCTGTTACTGGCATTATATTTCCTTCGGGAGGCTCTTTTCCAAGCCCTCGCAATGCAGATTTTATATGACCTTTATCAGGTTCATTCAAGCGATCAAGATACTTTTCTGGTATACGGTGCAGTAATACTTCCATTGCAATTTCATTCTATTTTATGGCATTAAATCCGTCAAGGTTCATTTTATATAAAACCCCTATTTTCTGCCTTGACGGTTATAAAAAATTATGTGAGGACACTGGAAACTGGATAATAAACGGTGTTAATACCAGCGTTCCTGCAACCGGCCCGCAGGGTCCGGCCGGCGGGATAGACCCCAACTGTGAACATTTCTGGTGGAGCGGTTTCGGCACTGGAGGCGACCTTGGCACCCCCAACAAGGATAGTTTAAGCTCCGTTCGTGCTGTGCGGGCTTTTTAACAATTTATCAATTTAATCCTTTGTAAAGGGGTTTAAACAGCTTACCGTCTTATTGGCGGTAAGCTGTATTTTAACAGGAGGAAAATAAATGATTTTCTTGGGAGCCGGTATGGTTAAGACGTTTAGTCCATTACCCAGAATTGCCTAAGGCCTGTTGAACTAAGCCGGTGTACGGTAAAATAGACATCAGCCGCCGGAATATTGACGGCAAACACCCGGTATATTGAACCGCTCAGCTCCCAGCTAAAAGCAAAACCTGCTGTCTTTATTTGCTGCACCGCTCTTTCGGCGGCTTCTGGTGTGGAAAAGAAACCTACCTGCAAACGATACATTCTATTGCTTTTGGGATCAGGCAAACCGGGAATGATCTCTACTCCCTGGGGTAATGCCTGCGGAAAACTAACAGGACTCGCTGGCGGAGGACCGGCGGGAATTACCGCAACAACATCAAAAGACTGCTGCGCCGGCGGCTGTTGTGCCGGGGGTTGTTGTGCCGGCGGCTGGACTACTGGGGGCGGATTCTCAACAACCGGAGGCGGCGGGGCTGCCGGCGCCGGCGGGGCTGGATTCTCAGCGACAAAAGTCACCGGCGGCGCTGCGGGCGGCGGCGCTGCAGGCGGAGGCGGTGCAACCGGGGGCTGCTGCACCATAGGCTGCTGTACCATTGGCTGTTGTACCATAGGCTGGTAGTATACCGGCGGCGCTGCGGGCGGAGGCTGCACATTGGCAGCCCACTGGTTTCTTTCAAACTCACGTTCGCGCGCTTCACGCAATTCTCTTGCCTCACGGGATTCCCTGCTTTCACGAGCCTCGCGGAATTCACGAGCTTCACGGGCATCCATTATCATGCTGGCTAACCACGCCATAAATTCCGTATCGGAACCCGCTCTGGTCTGCTCCGAGACCTTTTCTGTTTTTTCTCCTGCAGTGGTTACAAATGTATTGACCGTAATGGAAAACGGCTGTTTCTCTTCATGTTTTTCTTCATGTACCGATACCGATGCTTTGGGCGCCGTTTCGACAACCTGAGGGGGCGCTGCTTCGGGCGCCGGGACATAGAAAACAGGCGGCTCATACCAATAATATTCTCCCGCCGCTTCCTCGACCGGCTCTGCTTCAGGGAACGGTTCCGCCGCCGAGCTCGTTGGCATAGAGATCGGCCATAGCGGCGCATTGGTGGTAAGGACAACGGCCGCACCCGGATGCAAGCCTAATGCCCACCAGGCATCGGGAGAAAGATCAATAATCCGGTCTTGCGAGGCAGGAATACGGCCGCTTATGGTAACTTCTATCTCTTCTCCGTTTACGGTATTGGTAATTCGCGCTTTTGAGTGAATGGGAAGCACAGGATGAGCGGCGGAAAGTCCTTCAGCATGGAATTCCTGCGTAGCCATGCCACGCTGGGTAAAATTGCGCGGCTGAGCCATAATTGCAGTAATACATACCAATCCTCCCAGCAAAATGAATGAAATCCGTTTCATTCGTACTCCTTTCTCCCAATTATCTATAATATCCTATTATAAGTATAATTAAACCGGTAGGCCATTTTCAAGTAAAATTGGGTTTTTTTTCTGAAAAATGGTCCTGACGCCCGTATACAGGGATTGTTTTTCAGGGTCCTTTTGGATACAATAGGGCAGGAAGTGAGATATGGCAGAAAGAAAGATCGATCTTAAATCAATAATTAAACTAGATTCTGAAATAAACAAGATTCAGGACCTTGATCTCCTTTTGGAGAGGATTCTCCTTGAGGCTCGCAAGGTAGTCAGCGCCGATGCGGGGTCCATTTATGTCAGGCAGGCAGTCGAAGAAAACGGGGTTATAGTTGACAGACTGCAATTCAGGTATCCCCAGAATGACACCATACAGAAAACAATGCCCCCCGGCCAAAAAATGATCTATTCCATTTTTTCCATGCCCATTAATGAAAAATCCATTGCGGGCTACTGCGCTTGTACCGAAAAAATGGTCAATGTACCGGATATGTACAATATTCCGGCAGATGCGCCTTATTCCTTTAACTCGACTTTTGACATGATTACCGGTTATAAAACCGTTTCCTCGCTGACCTTTCCCCTGATTACTGCCGATAACCGGCTTCTGGGCGTTATTCAGGTTCTTAACAAGATAGATGAACAGGGAAAATTTATACCGTTTACTCAGGATGATGAATTCCTGCTTGCCCACTTTGCCGTTAACGCAACCATAGCGCTGGAGCGAGCCTATGTTACCAGAGCAATGATACTCCGCATGATCAAAATGGCGGAACTACGAGACCCCAAAGAAACAGGCGCGCACGTAAACCGCGTTGCCGGTTATGCCGTCGAGATTTATGATCGCTGGGCGGCCAATCATAAGATTTCCCAGAAAGAACATGAAAGTTTCCGGGATATGCTTAAGATAAGTTCAATGCTTCACGATGTGGGAAAGGTAGCCATTTCCGATACCATTCTGAAAAAGCCGGCCCGTTTTACCCCGGAAGAATTTCAGGTGATGCAGCATCACACTTTGTATGGCGCCGGGCTGTTTGAAGATCTCCAGTCACCCATTGATTTGCTTGCAAAAGATATTGCCCTTACCCACCATGAAAACTGGGATGGCAGCGGGTATCCGGGTTATGTCAATCCAGTCAACCATGTTCCCGATCAAACCGATGAAGCCGGCAAGCCGGTTGGCAGGAAAGGCGAAGAAATACCGTTTGCCGGCAGGATCGTTGCCATTGCCGACGTATTTGACGCGCTCTGCTCAAAGCGGGTATACAAAGAGGCATGGAGCGAGGAAGAAGTACTTACGGAAATACGGCAGCTTGCGGGAACCAAATTTGATCCGGAGTTAGTCGACATTTTCTTTGACATCCTCCCCAACATCAAACAAACCCAGTCTTTGTACCCTGAGCCGTAAGCGAAGCAAGTCTGGTAAGCTGGCGGTCAAGGCTGTCGGCAAATTTTTTAAGGTCTTTTTTACCGTAGGAGGCTGTCCGCTCTACGCCCAAGCCGTTTTCGGCAAGGCCTACGACAAAATCCCGCAGAGAAAGCAGTTCATTAATATTGTCTCTGGTAAAAACCCGGCCCCGGTCATCAATCACGGTGACATCTTTTTCCAAAAGCCGTTTTGCCAAAGCCAGGTCGCGGCTTACGGCAAGGTCACCGGGAACAGCCAGTTCCACAAGCCGGTTATCGGCGGCATTGTCCCCCAATGGGCAAACTTCCATCGTAATACGTTCCCCGGCGATACCCGGTATGGGACGGTTCGCGGCAAATACCGCCTGAATCCCCCGCCGTGTAACCGCGCGCAGAGTCAGTTCCCGCGCATCCCGCGGACAAGAATCAGCATCTACCAGTATTTTCATTAAGCGTTTGATTAATGCGGGTTATAAGGTTTTGTACAACACGATCCAGCGTTTCGTCGGCTTTTGCCTGATCTTCCCTGTTTTGCATTTTCAGTTTGTTAATTTCATCGCACAGTAAAAATCCGGTAAGGATTGCCACATTCAGCGGATCTTTCATGCCGGAAATACCCTGGGTATTGGCAACGGCAAACCGGAACTGCGCCAAAACTTCATCCAAATAGGCGGGATCTTCGCCGGCCGTAATGGAAAAGCTGGCCCCCAATATATCGATAACCAAATCGTGGGGGCCGTCGAACGGAGCATATTCAAAATCCGAATTCGGCAGGCTCATGCGGTGTTCCTAAAAAATATCCAATTCTCCGCCTTCCGCTGCAGGAACAAGGGGATCGGCAATATCGTCCTCAGCGGAGGATTCCGGTATTTCAAAGCAGGTATTTTCAGAAACAGCAGGGGGCGGCTCTGCAGCGGGCTTGGCAATAACTTTTGAGGCGGCAGCATGAATTCCTTTTTTGGTGACTGCTTTTTCAAACGCTTTTTCGAACTTGCTCAACCGGTCAAGCGCAGAAAGAATACCTTCTTCTATTTCGCTCTGATCTTCCTTGAAACGGACAACCAGGACTTCAAGTTCATCAATCCGCTTTTGATAGGACTCCAGTCTTGTTTGCAAATCTGTTTCCTGCTGGCGCAGAGTGGTATTTTCTGCAGCCAGCCGCTCAACATACTCAAGCGTTTTTACGACCTTTGATTCCAACAGCTTGACTTGCTCAAGATTTATCATACTGCCCCCCCTTTTTTCTGTATGTCCAGTGTTCTACACTAAGCTCCCAGCGCCGTTTTTACTTTGTCAACTACCGCCTTAAAAGCCTGGGTATCTTCTGCCGCAAGCCAAGCCAATGCCTTTCGGTTGATGGTGATTCCGGCCTTATCAAGCCCGGCGATAAACCGGGAATAGGAAAGCCCTTCCATGCGGCAAGCGGCATTGATTCTGATGATCCACAGCTTGCGGAACTCGCCCTTCCGATCCCGCCGGTCCCGGTACGCATAGGCCATGGCCTTGGTAACCGCGTCTTTGGCGGTCTTGAAGTTTGTACCCCTGCGACCCCAGAATCCCTTTGCCTGTTTCAGTATTTTTTTTCGGTGTTCCTTTCTTTTGGAACCGTCTATTGCTCTTGACATACGAATCTCCTCGCCTTAACCGTAAGGCAACATTTGTTTTCTGATTGCCGGCACATTGTGATCGGACAAAATCCCCGCATGGCGTAACTTCCGTTTCCGCTTGGTGGATTTTTTGGTTAAAATATGGCGAAGGTTTTGTTTTTTGTACTTAACCTTGCCGGTACCGGTAAAACTAAAGCGCTTTGCCGCGCTTTTTTTTGTTTTCATCTTGGGCATAATGCCACCTCTGTAATAAAAATTTCCCGGAAATCCCTGATTTCCGTTATTTTTTAGACTTGGGACTTAATACCATGGACATGAACCGGCCTTCCATTGCCGGCGGTTTATCCATCACATAATATCCTTCAATACGCGCAAGCACGTCTTTAAGGACATCCAATCCCAACTCAGTATGGGCAAGTTCCCGGCCTCTGAACCGGACCGTAACCTTGACCTTGTTGCCTTCAGCAAGAAACTCCCTGACATGCTTGGACTTGAAATCCAGATCGTGATCATCGATCTTTGGCTGCATCCGAATTTCTTTAAGCTTCAGGAGCTTTTGCTTCTTTTTTGAATCCCGGACTTTTTTTTCATTCTCGAATTTAAACTTACCGTAATCCAGGATTTTCACTACCGGCGGAACCGCCTGTGGGGCAACTTCCACCAAATCCAAACCTAAATCCTGTGCGATCGCAAGGGCTTCCATGGTTGTCATAATCCCCTGGTGTTCCCCCTCATCCCGGATGAGGCGAATCTCCCGCACTCTTATCTGTTCATTAATCCGTAAATCCTTCTCCGACAACTGACCTCCTCGTATAGTAATACCCGGTTCAACGGGGCAGAACCGACTATTCAAAGTATAGTTTAGCCGATTTGCCGGGATTTTGTCTAGGGTTTGGTTGCATATTTATACTTTATTTGCTAGTATGGCAGTTCAAAGAGCATGATTCCCCTTCTTTTATGCGCTATTTTACTGTTTTCCTGCCAAAAACCAGCCGCCCTGTTTATACCCCAGGAGCCGGCCAGGATCATACCACTGGATCAGGCCGATGGGGGCATGGCACAGATAGCGGAAGATGCCCGGAATACGCTGCCCGGTTTTTTCCGGCATTTAATCAAAGCGGATGCAATTAACAAGAATTTCTTTGTAAAATACCCATTCACGGCCGATGACGGCAGCGGTATCGACAGGGAACAGGTATGGCTTACCGGTATCCGGTTCAAAAACGGGCAATATTCCGGCATTCTTGCCAGCGCCCCCCGGCATTTGAGCGGCATGAAAAAAGGCGATACGGTCATATTTGACGCCGATATGATTACTGACTGGATGTATATCTGGAACGGAGCCATTATCGGGGGACACTCAATACCATTCCTGCTGGAAAAAATCCCCGCAGGCCAACACACCCCTCAGGAACAGGCGCTTTTACGGATGTTTGAATGAGGCAAGGCTTTTTACCTGCACTTTCGTGCAAATTTGGGTGTATTTAATATGCCTTTTCGTGCAAATTCTGGTGTATTTTATCTGCCTTTTCGTGCAAATTTGGCCGTATTTAACTTGCCTTTTCGTGATTTTGGCAGTATAATGGGTACATGGCTCTTAAACGAAAAATCTACCAAAAGCTGCTACACTGGAAAAAAGAAAGCAACGGTTCAAGCGTATTGTTAATCAGCGGCGCAAGACGTGTCGGCAAGAGCTTTTTGTGCGAAGAATTCGGGAAAAATGAATACAAAAGCATGATTATTATTGATTTTGGAAATGTATCGAAAGAAGTCAGGGAAATTTTCCAAAACGACAGCGCCGACCTGGATATGCTCTTTACCAAACTTTCCGCATTGTACCATACACCGCTTTATCAAAGGGAAAGCCTGATTATCTTTGATGAAGTGCAGCAATTTCCAGAGGCACGCCAGCTACTAAAATACCTTGTAGCCGATGGCAGATATGATTATTTGGAGACAGGTTCCCTGTTATCACTGAAGCAAAATGTACAGGATATCGTGATTCCTTCGGAAGAAGAAGAACTGGAAATGTTCCCTATGGATTTTGAGGAATTTCTGTGGGCATTGGGAGATGAAACGACCATTCCGCTTTTGCGCAGTTGCTTTGAACAGAAGAAACCGCTTGGACAGGCTTTGCACCGTAAGGTCATGAACGATTTCAGGCAGTATTTGCTTGTAGGCGGAATGCCGCAAGTTGTAATGGAGTATATACAGCACAAAGATTTTTCCGCGGCAGATAAAATAAAAAAACGCATCTTAACATTGTACCGGAATGATATTATAAAATTCGCCGGAGGATACAGAAGTAAAGTAACCGCCATTTTTGATAACCTGCCCGGACAGCTTTCCAAAAAAGAAAAAAAGTACAAGCTGTCGTCTATCAGCAAAGACGCCCGTTTGCGCAGCTATGAAGATGCCTTTATGTGGCTTACTGACGGCATGATCGTTAACCCCTGTTTTAATGCCACCGAGCCCAATATTGGATTGGCAATGAGCAGCGACCATACCACGCAAAAACTCTATATGGCGGATACCGGACTTCTGGTTACCCACACTTTCAGAGATAACGATTATTCCGATAATGCATTGTATCGCGCTATTCTGCTTGATAAACTTAATATTAACGAAGGTATGCTTATAGAAAATATCGTTGCGCAGATGCTCAGGTTTAACGGCCATCGCCTGTATTTTTATTCCAGGGTTGACAGTAATAACCGAAAAAACATGATGGAAATTGATTTTCTTATTGCCGCCAAAGGAAAAATAAGTCCGATTGAGGTTAAATCATCCGCATATAGAGCCCATTCTTCACTTGATAAATTCAAGAAAAAGTTTTCTTCATCCAGGCATGGAGATGCGTATATTCTATACACCAAAGATGTAATGATTAGGGACGGTGTTATTCACCTGCCTGTCTATATGACCATGTTTCTTTGACGGGATCATGATATATTGATGTACTGCGAATGACCGCATGATCGTTTATTTCAAGCGAAGGGAAATCCCCCGCCCCGCGCCAAAGACGGCGCACAGTGGGGGATCATTACTGTTACTTCTGCGTAAACTGGTTAATATCAAGATTGGTAGAGTTGCCGGTTGGGATAAAGTCTGACAATTCATACACCAATTCAGGAAGTTCTTCGCCAAAAAATTCCAATTTAAGCCTGAAAGGGTGCGGTGAAACCGAGCCTTCAGTCCAGCCAAAATCACCAAGCAGTATATAACTGCAGATGTTGTCTTGAGCCTGTAAAAAATAAGACTGATGAGCGGCTTCCAGACCGTTTGCGTCATAAACAGATACAAACACTCTTCTGGCATATAATAAACCGCCGGTTAACAAGTCGGCCAAGCCGGTAAAGTGTAACTGGTGATAATTACGCTTGAACTGACTGATAGCAACAGCGGTAGCATTGCCTACAGGGGTAAAATCCGACAATTCGTACATTCGGAGATCCCCCTTTATGTTCAATACAAGCCTTAAAGGAACGCCCGCATTCCAACCGAAATCACCAGCCAGTGTAAAAGTGCCGGTGTTACCGCTGATGATTCCAAAACCCATTTGCGTGTTTAACAATTGATCATCATCGTTATAAACAGCCGCTGAAACTTCACGGTCGGCTAATGCTGTCAAGCCGGTAACGGTTAGTTTGTGGTAATTGCTGACAAACTCGCTGATATGAACGCTGCTGGAATTATCGGCTCCGCCGTTGCCAATGGTAAAGTCCGATAACTCGTAGACGTAATTGCCTTGCCATATATGCACTTTAAGCCTGAAAGGACCGGCTTCGGTTCTGGCGTTAAAAAGTCTCCTTAAAGTTACGTTCAAGCTGCCGTTAGCGATTGTTCCGTAAGACCAGCCAATAGCAGCATCGCCGTCAAAAACAATTCCCCACCCTTGCATATTGTTAAACCAGTATTCAAAACCGGTAACGGTCAGTTCATGGAAAGGAATGGGTATAACCTTGAATTGGTCAAAGTGTATGATGTTGTTATCGGTAATTTCGAATAATAAAGCATCGTTTATTCCGGCTATATTTGTGCCGGCTGTGTATACATGGTAAGTGTTTTCTTGTTCAAACCACAATACAATATGGTAATTACCGTGTTGTACACTCAGGGACACCGGAACCTGCCCGTCTTGAATAACCCCAAAATCTTCGACAGTCCAATTCCAGCCCTCGCACGCAACCGTTAACCCCACGCTTCCGGTTTTATCGCCCAGGTTGGTAATGGTGAATGGTACCAATGTACTGCGCCCGTCTTCATAGACGTTGACAATAATGTCGCCGACATTGTTGTCAACGACATTGTTGTCGCCGCCTCCGCTTCCATTGCCAGACAGCGAACCTTCCTGTAACCGTTCACCGCAGGCAGCCATCGAACACATGATTGCTGCAATCAAGATTGTTTCAACAAGAGCAATCACCCGCAATTTGGTTGTATGTTTCATACAAACCTCCTTAAAATAATGTAGTTATTTCATTTATACTGCGGGAGTTTTGAGAAAAAAATCGCCTTTAGGGTGATTTTGGGGTGATTTTAGGGTGAGCGGGGGCATATCCGTGAAAAAGCAGTGAAAGAGCGTCAACGCCGGAAATGCCGGTGGTTTGATAAATATTTTTCAAATGGGTTTTTACGGTATTGACCGAAATATTAAGCGATTCGGCAAGCTCTTTTTGACTAACATAACCTGCCAAAACCGCCTCGACAACTTCCAGTTCCCGTTTGCTTAATTTTTGAATAAAACGGGT
>Ga0123356_10008250_pt1 | contig 10365 bp, 8 predicted proteins | sample TergutEmb28metaG_2_FD_92546 | JGI IMG/M metagenome (GOLD analysis project Ga0123356, IMG submission 92546) | Embiratermes neotenicus P3 segment gut microbial communities from Petit-Saut dam, French Guiana - Emb289 P3 | ecosystem: Host-associated > Arthropoda: Insects > Digestive system > Gut ... | reverse complement strand
AGCGCTCCCATGAACATTATGGTGGTCCCCGCGACGGGCGGTATGGGGAGGGCGCTGGAAATGCAAGCGAATACCATTGTAAGCGAAATAGCCAAGCGATTGAGCGGCCATTACCGCCTTATGCATTTACCGGACCATCTGGACGAACACGCCTTGGCGGAGCTAAAGAAACTCACCGATATTTCGGAAACGCTGGATTTGCTGGAAAGGGCGGATGTAGTACTCCATGGAATTGGCAGGGCGGACGAGATGGTTAAGAAACGCCGACTTCCCTACCATGAAGCACATGGCATACTGGACAAGGGAGGGGTCGCCGAAGCGTACGGCAATTACTTTGATGGTTGGGGCAGGTGTGTTTATTCTACATCCACCGTGTCACAGGATATAGGCGCATTAAAGCCGGATTGCGCATTACTGGCGGTTGCCGCGGGCCAGCGAAAAGCGGACGCGATTGCGGCGGTTATGCGAAATCGCCCTCACGCGATGCTGGTTACGGATGAGGGCGCGGCGCGCGCCATCATCGAACATTTTTAATATGTTTGCATGCCCGGTTAGGGCTTTGCGATAAACCAACAAGCTACAACAAGGAGTGTGTCTCATGGCCAAGAAAACGATCGAGGATATTCAGGTAAGCGGAAAAAAGGTATTGGTACGTTTCGATTTTAATGTTCCATTGGATGAGAACAAAACTATTACCGATGAGAACAGGATTCGCGGCGCTCTGCCAACCATACAATACCTAATGGGGCATCATGCGCGGGTTATACTATGCTCCCATCTGGGCCGCCCCAAGGGCGGATTTGACATGAAGTATTCCCTAAAGCCGATAGCGGAACGTTTAAGTCAATTGTTGGGAGTGGAAGTGAAGCTGGCGGATGATGTGATTGGCCCCTCCGCGCAGAAGCTCGCGGCCGCGCTTAAAGACGGCGATGTTATGTTGCTGGAAAACGTACGCTTCCATGCTGAAGAGGAAAAGAACGATCCCGAATTTTCAAAGCAGCTGGCCTCGCTGGCAGATATCTACGTGAATGACGCATTTGGTACCGCCCACCGCGCCCATTCCTCCACGGAAGGCGTATCCCATTTCTTACCCATTTCCGTAGCGGGATACCTCATCGGCAAGGAAATAGAGATTATGGGGAAAGCGTTGGAAGATCCAGCCCATCCGTTTGTAGCCGTACTGGGCGGCGCGAAGGTAAGCGATAAAATAGGCGTGATCAACAATCTGCTCGACAAGGTGGATACGCTGATTGTTGGCGGAGGCATGAGTTATACCTTTCAAAAAGCGTTGGGCGGTGAAATTGGAAAGAGCCTTTTGGAGCCCGACAAGGTGGAACTGGCAAAAGAGCTAATACAAAAAGCCAAGGATAAAAACGTTAAGCTTCTTCTGCCCATTGATAACGAGGCGGGCGACCATTTCGCAAACGACGCGCTGCGGATTACCGTTCATTCCAAGGAAATTCCCGCCGGCTTTGAGGGCATGGATATTGGCCCAAAGACGCGCGCGTTGTTCGCCGCCGAGGTTGAAAGCGCCGGGACTGTTATTTGGAATGGACCCATGGGCGTTTTTGAGTTTGAAAACTTTGCGGAAGGCACGCGTGAAATATCGCGCGCAATGGCGGAGTGCAAAGGTGTAACCATCATTGGCGGCGGTGACAGCGCGGCGGCCGTGGAGCAAATGGGGTTCGCGGATAAGGTTACGCATGTATCAACGGGCGGAGGCGCCAGCCTGGAGTTTTTAGAGGGAAAAATCCTGCCCGGCGTCGCGTGCCTTAACGACAAGTAAGCATCGCGGGTTACTGTGTTGCGCAGGCTGTCAAACGGCAGCCTGCGCAATGTTTGATAAGGGAAAGAGGGAAAAAATATGCGCAGGGCGATTATGGCCGGCAACTGGAAAATGAACAAGGATCCAGCCGAGGCGGCGGAGCTGGTGAAGGCACTGGTTCCCGCGGTGAAAGACGCTCGGTGTGATGTGGTGGTCTGTGTTCCGGCAGTTGACTTTTTTACGGTTCGCGCCGCAGCCGAGGGAACGAATATAAAGCTTGGCGCGCAAAATGTTCATTATGAAGCCAGCGGGGCCTATACAGGCGAGCTGAGCGCCGGCATGCTGAAGGCATGCGGGGTAGAGTATGTCATCATTGGCCATAGCGAGCGGAGGCAGTACTTTGGAGAGACGGATAAGACGGTGAACCTTCGGACCCTCTCCGCTGTGGCGGCGGGCTTAACGCCCATCATCTGCGTGGGGGAAATGAAGGAGGAGCGCATCAGCGGTTACACCAACGCTTTGGTGGAGTACCAAACCCTCATTGCGCTCAACGGGCTGACAGCACAACAGGTTCAAAATGTAATCATCGCGTATGAGCCTGTATGGGCCATCGGTACGGGCCTGGTGGCGTCGGACGGCGAGGCGAATGAAACCATAGGCGTTATTCGCGAGGCGCTGCAGCGCAAGTACGGAAAAGATATATCACAGGCTGTTCGCATCCAGTATGGCGGTAGCATGAACGCCGGCAATGTAAAAGGGCTTATGGCCCAGCCGGAGATTGATGGCGGCCTCGTTGGCGGCGCGTCGCTTAAGCCCGCGGAGTTCTCAGCCGTTGTGATGTATCATCAGCCATAAAGAAGAGGAATGGGAGCAGTACGAAATGGGAAAAACCGTAACAGCGCTCATCATTATGGATGGTTTTGGGATAAGCGCCATTCGTGAAGGAAATGCCATAGCAACCCAGGGAACGCCCCATATTGACGCGCTTGCGCGGAAATACCCCCACACCCGGCTCAATGCGAGCGGGATGGACGTTGGCCTGCCTGACGGACAGATGGGCAACAGCGAGGTAGGGCATTTGAATATTGGCGCAGGGCGTATTGTCTACCAGGAATTAACCCGCATATCAAAGGACATTGAGGACGGGGAATTCTTCCGCAAGCAAGCGCTCATTGACGCAATGGACAGCGCTAAGGATCTGGGAAAAGCCGTCCATTTGTTAGGCTTGGTTAGCGATGGAGGGGTACACAGCCATAACACCCATTTATATGCCTTGCTGGAAATGTGTAAACAACGCGGCCTGAAGGATATATATGTCCATTGCTTTTTGGACGGCCGTGATGTGGCGCCCACCAGTGGGATTCACTTTATACGCGAGCTGGAGGAAAAGCTGAATGAAATAGGTGTTGGAACGATTGCCACTGTAATGGGCCGCTATTGGGCGATGGATAGGGATAACCTATGGGACCGCGTACAAAAGGCTTACGACGCAATGGTTTTAGGCGCTGGACAAGCAGCTGCTGAAAGCGCGGAGCAAGCAGTGCTGCAAAGCTACGCAAAAGAGACGATGGGCGAGGATGAGTTTGTTGCGCCAACGGTCATCCTGGAAAAGGGAAAACCCGTGGCAACGATTGGCGAAGGTGATTCCATCATCTTTTTCAACTTCCGCCCGGATCGCGCCCGGCAATTGACACGCGCGTTTATCCAACCGAATTTTACGGGCTTTCCGCGTGCCAATGGATACTTTCCAGTCCACTTTGTAAGCATGACCCAATATGACGAGACATTTACCGGGCTAGCCATTGTTAACCCGCCAGAATCCTTAAGCAACACGCTGGGCGAGCATCTTGCCAGCCTCGGGCAAAAGCAGCTAAGGATTGCTGAAACACAAAAATACGCTCATGTGACGTTCTTTTTCAACGGTGGGGTGGAAAAGCCCAACGAAAAGGAAGATCGCGTGTTGATCCCTTCCTCAACCGTAGCGACCTTCGATATGAAACCGGAAATGTCCGCCTATGACGTGGCGGATAAGGCCATCAGCCTGATTCAAACCGGGGAATACGCTGTTGTGATTCTCAATTTCGCGAACTGCGATATGGTTGGCCACACGGGTGTGATGAAAGCCGCCATGGAAGCCGTAAAAACCGTGGACATTTGCGTAGAGCGAGTTGTACAAGCCGCGCTGGAGAATGGCGGCCGTGTATTTATTACGGCTGACCATGGCAATGCCGAACAGATGGTGGATCCCGAAAGCGGGGAACCTTTTACAGCGCATACCACAAACCCTGTCCCATTCATTGCCGTAGGCAAGGACATGGAAGGCAGAGCGCTGCGGGCCGGCGGTTGTTTGGCGGACATAGCGCCTACCATGCTTAAGAGCATGGGCCTGCCCATACCAGAAGAGATGACCGGACAATCGCTGCTCGGATAGCGCTCTGCTATTCGGTAACCAAAAAGACGCTGCCGGGCCTGCGAATGGAAACCTGGGTTTCTTCCATAATACTTTGTACCAGCGCCAGGCTGCGTTCCATAACGCGGAGTTGATCGCCCTGCACGTACTCCGGCGGCGTAACATCGCTGGGAAGCACCGCGCAAACCGTTTTATTGTCTTTCTTTCCGCGCCAAACATACGTTGGCGTATAGGAAAGCTGATCAAAGGACATGGTGTCCGTAACAGGATGATAGGTCGCATTGGCGTGCAGCAATATACCGGAAATGGTAGAACGGGATTTCCGATCGTTGGAAAACAGATTTCCGAGGGAATACGCACATAATGTTTGCGAACGAGAGCCGCTGCCGCGGTTGGCCGTTAAAACCTCAACGGGCTGCAGCGCTCCGCTGTGTGTGCCCAGTATGATATCAGCGCCGGCATCCGCCATGGCCTGCGCCAGCGCATATTGTTCCGGCGTTGGTTTCTCCGCACCCTTTTTGCCCCAGCAAACCGAAACAATCACCACTTGCGCGCCCAGAACCTTTGAGTGCTGTATATCACCAATAATGACGGGTAAAGACAGCTCGCCATACGCAAAAGCCTGTTCATCCGCGGATAGTTTTTTTCGTCCAGAGGCGGCGATCTCTTCCTGATAACTCAGCAACGCAACGGACAGCCCGTTCACCTCCAAAAAGGTGAGGGCATCACGTTGCGCGCGCGTTTCATATACCCCATAAGCAAGCAACCCTGCCGCCCGTGCGGCTTCACGCGTTGCAACGGCTCCAGCCAGCCCATTTTGAAATACTTCGTTAAAGCCCAAACAAACAACGTGAAACCCGCATGCGCGAAGCGCTGCCAATAATTCGGGCGGGGCATTAATATCGGAAAGCTTTTCCGTTGAAACAACGGTGTTCTCCAGGGTCATGATGGCTATATCCGCTACAACATCCCCGCTTAACAGGGAAAACAAATCCGTAAGGAGATAACCTTCGCCGCTTGCCATGGATTTTTGCACGTTGCTGTCAACAAGGACGCAACCCGCGGCAGTCAGACGAAACGTAATGGGCTCGGGTTCGGGTACGCTCGTTTCAACAGGCCGAACCCAATCCAACGGTTCGCCGGGCGTATGGGACACGGAGACAGCCGTCGAACTTTCCTGGCCTTCTGCCAGCATGTCGAAGGAACGATCGAAGGCCACAGCCAGTTCTCTCGCGTTGAAATGAATATCGGTTTGCCCTACAAACCTGGGTAATAAAAAAGAGCAACCCAAAATAACCAATCCGGTAATGGTTACCATTGCGATTGTCCCGAATGAAACCCCTTTTCGTTTTGGGAGCCTACGCATTTTCACCATCCTCCATATGGGGATTGGGGTGGCGCGAAGGATACCGGCATGAACTTGACCAACTCCTTACGCAATGATATCATAATGACAATCATTGTGCAATGAAAAGGAGCGAGAGCGGTGAAAATCAGCTTTTCGACACTAGGCTGTCCGCGCTGGAGTTGGCGCGAAATCACAGCGACCGCTTGTGATTTGGGGTATAACGGCATAGAGGTGCGCGGAGTGGGCGCGGATATATCGGTTCCCAGCATACCCGCGTTCGCGGATGAAAACATTATGGCGACCCTCTCCGAGTTGAAGCGACTCGACTTAACCATACCATGCCTGGATAGTGGCTGCTGTATTCATTTACGGGAAGCGGAAGCGGACACCCATGAGGAACTAACCGCCTACATCCATCTGGCGGAAAAATTGGGCGTTCCCTATATTAGGGTCATGGCGACAGCGCCCGTTCCCCACCCGGTTGGCACGGTTGACGAGGGGTATGTGCGGGAGCGTGCAATCGCTTTAGCGGTCATAGCCAAGCAACATGGCGTTATACTGCTCATTGAAACGCATGGCATTTGGAGTGACAGCGAAAAGCTTGCGCGGCTGCTAAGTACCATTGGATCCGACGCGGTTGGCGCTCTTTGGGACGTTCATCATCCCTACCGGTTTAAAGGCGAAAAGCCGGAAACCACCTACCAAAACCTGCGGCCTTGGCTATACCATACCCATATCAAAGACAGTGTTGTGACCTCGGATGGTTTTCGATATACCATGCCCGGTTATGGCGACGTGCCGCTCCATGATATTCTGGCTGTGCTGTCATCCGGCCAATATAGCGGGTTCTATTCGCTGGAGTGGGTGAAGCGCTGGGATATGTCACTGGAGGAGCCTGGGATTGTTTTTGCACACTACGCGAACTTCATCCGCTCCTGTTAACATGGCTTTTCCAAGGTTTAGCGTAACAGCGCCGAATCTATAAATCAGGCGTCGGCCGCCGCAAAAAAGGACATAATGTGGAAGGGAATACAGGTTATGGGAGATACGGGCCTGCAAGGCGTCATATTCGATTTAGATGGCGTGATTGTGTCGACAGACGGCTGCCATTATTTGGCTTGGAAGCGGATGGCGGACGAGGAGGGCATTTTTTTTAATCGAACCATCAATGAGCGGTTACGCGGCGTAAGCCGCGGGGATAGCCTCGCCATTATTTTGGAGAAAGCCGAGAAGGCGTACTCCGAGGCGGAAAAAAGCGATATGGCGACGCGTAAGAATGCGTATTATATCGAATACATCAGCCGCTTAACCGCCGAGGAAATATTACCGGGCGCGCTGGATGTGATTCGGCTTTTGCGCGCTAAGGGGATTAAAATCGCCATTGGCTCCTCCAGCAGGAACACGCCGCTGTTGCTGAAGCAAATCGGCCTGCATAACACGTTTGACGCCATATCTGATGGAAATCAAATTACCAAAAGCAAGCCGGATCCGGAGGTGTTTTTGCTGGCGGCAAGCCTCATGGGGCTCAAACCCGAGGCCTGCCTTGTGGTGGAAGACGCGGACGCGGGCATTGAAGCCGCCGTAGCCGGCGGCATGCGTTCGTTGGGCGTGGGATACGCCGCGGATAACGACAAGGCGACCTATCGCGCCAAGAACCTTGTGGAAGTGGATTTTGAAGCTTTGCTGGCGGACTGTCAGCGCAAGTAACCTGGATTGAAGAAAGGGGAGGAAGCCCATGCTGGATAAACGAGTTGCGGGAGACGTGCTCGACGCCGCGCTGTCCACGGGCGGAGATTTTTCAGAGATATTCTTGGAGGACAGGCGCAACCATACCATCAGCCTGCGAGATCATATCATAGACGCGGTGAACTCATGCAGAATGCATGGCGTTGGCATACGTGTGTTTGTAGGCCTGAATGCCGTGTACACCTATACGAACGACACCACGAGGGATGGCCTTTTGCGCTGCGCCTTACAAGCCGCGGGCGCGGTAACGCAGGCCAAACAGGAGCCCCTGCGGTCACATACCCTTCAGCTTCGTTCCATAACCGATGCCCATCCTATTTTTCTCCGGCCCTCGCAAACGGAAACGAAAAAAAAGATCGACATTTTACGTATGGCGAACACCGCGGCGTGGGATGTAAGCCATGAAATATCCCAGGTGATCTGTTCTTATCGCGACAGCGAGCAGGATGTGCTCATTGCCAACTCCGACGGGTTGTTTGCTACGGATTGCCGCGTTTATACGAGGCTAGGCTGTAATGTGATTGCCAGCAGCGGGGCCGAGAACCAGGATGGTTTTGAAGGGCCGGGCGCCATGCTGGGTTTTGAGATGTTCGAAAAAAGGGTTGATCCGTCCAAGGTTGGGCGTGAGGCCGCCCAAACCGCCGTCACGACGCTCCACGCGCCGCCCTGTCCCGCGGGCATAATGCCCGTCGTCATCGGTGATCGTTTTGGCGGCGTCATTTTTCATGAGGCTTGCGGGCACAGTTTGGAAGCCACTTTCGTGGCCTTTGACAGGAGCGTATTTTGCGGCAAGCTGGGGCAGCCAATAGCCGCAAGCTGTGTAACGGCCATAGATGATGGCACGATGCCCAATGAGTGGGGAAGCGAAAACATGGACGACGAAGGGAACCCCACGACCCGGCTGGTTTTAATTGAAAACGGCGTACTCAAGAACTATATGGTGGACGCCCTAAACGGCAAACGAATGGGAATGCCCGCTACCGGCAGCACAAGGCGGGAAAGCTACGCGTTCGCTCCCACATCACGCATGCGCAATACCTACATCGCGGCAGGCGGAGACGATGAAAATGAAATGATCGCGACTATGGGCGACGGCCTATACGCCAAACGCCTTGGCGGCGGCTCCGTGGAACCTGTTACGGGCGAGTTTAACTTTGCCGTAAACGAAGGGTACTTGGTAAAAGGCGGAAAAATCTCTCACGCGGTGCGCGGCGCTTCGCTGATAGGAAAGGGCGCGGACATCCTGATGCGTATCGACAGGGTCGGCACGAAGATGAAGATGGAGCAAGGTATGTGTGGCAGCATTAGCGGCGCTGTTCCCACCAATGTAGGGCAGCCAATGATCCGCGTTGGATCCATGACGGTCGGCGGTCACGCCTAAGAGAGGGGAAAGACGCATGGACGAGTTTATTCAAAAATTATTTGCATCGGCGGCCACAGCGGGCCTGGAAACAGCGGAAGCATTTGTAGTAGAAAACGAAAGCTTTGAAGCGGTCTACACAAACGGTGAGGTTACGGAATACAGCTCAAACCAAACCCGCGGCCTTGGGTTCCGCGCCATGTTAAACAAGCGCATGGGTTACTCCGCCACAGAAGCCTTTGACGATGCCGCAGTAAGCCAGCTGGTTCAAGGCGCTTTGGACAGCGCCAGCCTTTGCGAAGATGAGGACGTGCCATTCATTCATAAAGGCGGGGATACCCTTCCTGGTATGAATCTGTATCTTCCCGACCTGGAGCGTGTAACGCCGCAGGAAAAGCTTGACCTGGCGCTTCAGCTGGAACGCGCGGCCGAGGCATATGACGATAGGATTACAAAGACGGGCTATTACGCGATCTGCACTCAAAAACAAAACGTACGCATCGTCAACACCTACGGCATGGATCGGCAATACACGAACAACGGCTGCCGCGCGTATTTATCCGCTATCGCAAAAGATGGGGACAGTACGGCCGTAGGCGAAAAACTGGCTGTCGAAAAAGATTTCGCCCGGCTTAACGCTGCGGCCCTTGGGGCGGAAGCGGCCAAAATAACTTTGGAACGCCTGCATGCAAAATCAGTTCCTTCCGGGAGTTACCATGTGATATTCGATCGTCTCGCTATGATTAGTATCCTGAGCGTTTTCGCGTCGGTTTTTTCCGCGGAAAACGCTCAAAAGGGGTTATCCTTGCTCAAGGGAAAGCTAAACGAGCAGATTGCCTCGCATGCCGTAACCATTATAGACGACCCTTTGATGGCAGACGGCAGCGCAAGCCGCCCGTTTGACGCGGAAGGCGTCGCTTCCCGGCGGCATATGGTGGTTGAGGAAGGAAAGTTCATCACTTTCCTGCACAACCTGAAGACCGCATTTAAAGACGGGGCGGAAAACACGGGGAACGCCAGCAAGGCGGGCTATGCCGCGCCGGTTCGCGTATCTCCCAGCAACTTTTACATTCAACCGGGCGAATATACGCTGGAAGCCTTGATGAAAAACGCGGAAAACGGTATTGTGATTACCGAGGTGACCGGGCTCCATGCCGGCGCGAACCCGATAAGCGGCGATTTTTCGCTGCTGTCCAAAGGATACTTGTTTGTGGAGGGCACAAGGGGGACCCCCGTTGAGCAAATAACGGTCGCCGGTAATTTCTTTGAGGTGTTGCGAGCCATACAGGCGGTTGGCAATGATTTGCACTTTTTGGCAGAGGGTATTGGAAGCCCAAGCGTGGACGCGGGAACGCTCTCCATAGCCGGCGAGTAGGATAACAAAGGGGCAAGGCACGCCAGCGCTTTACTGAAAGCCCGCAACAAGCCGGCAAATTGCTCCTTTTCTTTTTAGCTGTTTTCTGGTAAAATATGGGCTGTTGGTTTTGGCTTAAAAGCATCATGTGGGTTGCGGTATATCGAGCGCACGCTATAAGCAATACTCTCCCGGTTCTGGTGCTTTGCTGATAAACATCAATGATAAGGGGGATACACATGGCTAACTACCAAACAAAGGATATTCGCAACATTGCCCTCGTGGGGCATGGCAGCGAAGGGAAAACGACGCTTACCGAAGCGTTGCTCTTCGCTGCTGGGTTAACGGACAGGCAGGGTAAAGTGGATGATGGCTCGACCGT
>Ga0123356_10008249_pt1 | contig 10366 bp, 8 predicted proteins | sample TergutEmb28metaG_2_FD_92546 | JGI IMG/M metagenome (GOLD analysis project Ga0123356, IMG submission 92546) | Embiratermes neotenicus P3 segment gut microbial communities from Petit-Saut dam, French Guiana - Emb289 P3 | ecosystem: Host-associated > Arthropoda: Insects > Digestive system > Gut ... | reverse complement strand
TGTTAATAGCGGAAGCTTTAATATGACAGCCGGCACTATAAGCGGGAATACAACTTCAGCATTTGGCGGCGGCGTTTATGTAAATACAGGATTTACATTTACAATGTCAGGCGGTACTATAAGTGGTAATTCTGCAATAGGAAATACCAGTTTCGGCGGTGGTGTATATATAGCAAACACAGCAACCTTCATAAAAGAACCGCCTTCAGGCGGCGCTATAAGCGGAATAATATATGGTTATGATGCAGCCGATCCTGATAACCCCAATAATAATGTTGTGAGGAATGCAAGTAATGACGTGCTTTCTAGCCGAGGACACGCCGTATTTTTTGCTATTATGCCAACTGCAAGATTTAGAGATAGAACAGCAAATGAAAATGATACTATGGATACAACTGTAGCTGGCACTCCTGGCAGCTGGGATAATTAGCTAGGGTAGCAGCAACCCTTCTGATTACTTTAACTTACTTTTCTTCATAAAAACACGTACAATTAAATAAAATTCGAAATTATCACCCATCCAGCAAACGCTGGATGCTGTTTCTGTGTAAGCAGAATCTAAAACTATTAAGTGACAAAAATATAACCTCAAGCAACAAAGGGTAGCAGCAACCCTAATAGCAAAAAGCTGGAACTGCATTCACGGATCAAAAGATCACATGTGGGGTATCCGTTATTTTGCAAGAGCGGTGGAAGATTACCGGGAGTTTGAAAATGTTATGAATTATATCGATCAAAATCCTGTTAAAGCCGGACTTGTTTGCGCACCTACCGAGTGGAACGCCTGCGGAGCATTTCATATAGTGCATGATATCGAAGGGCTTGTGGATTTTAATCCTCAAGATCGCCTGCGATATGTTAAGCTTTTAGTTTAAAAAGGGTAGCTGCTACCTTTCGGCGGTTAATTTCCTTTAAACAATGCGTAACTACTCATGACTTTTTCCTGGTTTTAGGCGATAATATAATTATGAGCTCAAAAAACAAACGACGGGCAATCAACAAGATACGTTTTTCGATTGGGGTAAAATTAATTACAATTATTTCTATAATAGTTATTATTTCTCTTGGTTCTATCACATTTCTGGCATCTTGGCTGATTCAAAACGATTTACAGGTTACAGCCGAAGAGAATAATTTTGAAATTAACCGCAGATCCGCTATGGAAGCGGAAGTTTTGCTTACGAATGTAAAAGCCAATTCCAGGATACTCATTCAAACTATTACAGCGCTGGGTACGCAAGCCTCCATCATTCAGGAATCGAAAGATTTCTTCTTTATAGAAAACCCGCAGATAGCGGCGGTATTTTTCATTGTTCCTGATAAACAGGAGCAAATACTGGTTAATGAAGCGTTTTTTACATCACGGGAGATTGATAAAGAGCTGGCGGATACTTTTTTTGATACCCAAAGAACAGCGATGTCCGGCGCTTTGCGCGGAGAAACTGTTCTGCGAAACGCCGCTCCTCATTTTTCCAGATCCATTTTAGCTTTGTTCTTTCCCTGGCAAACGAGAGGAATAGGAGGAGTTCTTTTTTCGTCGGAAACCCTGAACCAAAATTTCGGCTTAGGAGTGAACCAGTCTTATATGATTAATACCGATGGCGATATTCTTTCTCATGCCGATTTTTCCATGATAAAAGAAGGAATCAATATCGCGGATATTGATTTTATTTTATCTATTCTTGAAAGCGAGGAACGCAGTAAACAGCAGCTTCTTGAATCCGATCTTGGTATTTTAAAATCAACATTGCCAGTTACATCCAGTAATGATGTTTTATTGTCATTAATGAATAAAATAAAAAACACAATAAGCAGTTTTATTTCTAATATCACCGGTAAGGATTCTGACAAAGACAAAAAAGTCCGCCAGTTTGTAGCATATACCAAATTGAATACTTCAAATGTAGTTGTAATTACCAGTATTGAATATAACAAGATCTTTGAAGGAATCGCGGCGACTACCCGACGGAATATTTATCTGACAATCGCTGTATTAAGCATCTCTATTATTTTTATTTGGTTCTTCTCAAAGACAATTTCCATTCCGCTTAGATCACTTGCTTCCGCCGCACGGCAGATAGAAAGCGGTGTGTTTCAGCTTGATCTGCAGTCAAAAAGCCGTGATGAAATCGGTATTCTTACTTCCAGTTTCCAAAAGATGTGTTCAGCTCTTAATATTTTTGGCAGATTTACAAACAAAGAAATCGCTGTTAAAGCGATGAGGGGCGAAATTAAACCTGGCGGTTTACCGAAACACGGTACAATATTCTTTTCTGACATCCGGGAGTTTACCGCTAAATCGGAAAACTTTACAAAATTTTTTGGCGCTGAAGCTTCTGATAAAATCGTATATTGGCTTAACGCGTACTTTACTCAAATGGTCGATTGTGTAGAAAAAACAAACGGAGTAGTAGATAAGTTTATCGGTGACGCAGTAATGGCGCATTGGGGTACTGCGTATTCAGCAGGGTCTCCGCGCAAAGACGCTTTTAATTGCGTTAAAGCCGCGATGATGATGCGTAAAGCGCTCTTTTTTATGAACAAGGAACGCAAAATAGGCGACGATGCGAATCCAATAATCCGGATTGGCTGCGGCATTAATTCCGGCATTGTTACAGCGGGTCAGCTTGGAAGTGATAAACGTATGGAATATACCGTAATCGGCGATCCTGTAAACCTTGCGTCGCGCATTGAAGCGCTTACTAAACCGCTTGGCGCTGATATTTTAATTTCCGAAGATACCTGGAAACTGGTAGGAGATTTATTTGTAACCGAAGAAATGCCGGCGGTAACAGTAAAGGGAAAAGAAAAACCAGTACGGATATTCGCGGTTGTTAATTTTTCCGGTGAATCAAAAGGTCCAAAGTCATTAAACGAAGTGCGTTCTCTCCTTGGCCTTGATATACCCAATCTTGATAATGTTGATGTCAATTCAGACGAGAAGAAATTTAAGATTAACGAAGGCTGAGTGTGTATATATGAGCGGCAAAACTGATTTACAAAAAAAACCCGGCAGATTCCGGTTTATAGATTTATTGGTAATCATAGTATTTGTTTTTATCGCCGCTGTATGCGTTGAATTATTCAGGCGCGATCTCATGCAGACATTTAGCTTGCAAAATATTGAACCTGTCGGGACTGTTGTTGTAAAGCGGAATACCGTACAAAGACGGCTTGGAGACAGAATTGTCTGGGACAGGCTTGCACATGAATCGCCAGTATATGTTTGGGATATAATCCGTGTAGCCGATATTTCCGCCGCTACATTATATATCCAGGATAACAGTATTGATTTGGGAGAAAATACATTAATACGCATTGTGCCTTCCGCAAATGGAGAAGGTATTACTATTGTCCTGGACTCTGGAAATCTTTTTCTTGTAGCCGGAGATGAAAGTAATGGTCTTATAATTGACATTAATGGACAGCATTTAATTCCTGTCCCCGGAAATATACTCAGCGCCGTTGTAACAGAACAAGGGCAGACATCTTTTCGTGAATATGAAACCGTTGATCAGTTAATACAAAGTAATATATCGCGTGAAATTCCAGGACCGCGTCTGTTCAGTCCTGCTGTGAACAGTGTGTTTCGTTATCATGATGATAAACCTGTTGTTAATTTCCGGTGGGAAAGAATTGAAGAAGCAGTCTCTTATGTATTGGAAGTAAGTTCCGCGCCGGATTTTTCCAGTTTACATCTTCGCCGTATGTCTTCTATTCCTTCATTGTCCAACATTGGACTTGAAAATGGTTTATGGTTTTGGCGGGTTATACCTGTTTTTCCGTCAGTTTTAAACAGTAATACGGATTATTCTACGGTTTCATTTTTTAGCATAGAACAAACTGATATGGAAATAGGACAGGATACAAATCTTTCGCAATGGCTCGCGGCGGAAGCTCCGCCAATGGAAATACCGCAAGGAGTACCGGCAGAGTTTATTCCCGCGGCATTTATAGTAGAAGTTCCTCCTGAGCCTGATCCCCCGCCGCTTCCTGCGCCGCTTCCTGCGCCGCCTCCAGCGCCATTACCTCCTCCTCCGCCTGTATTACTGACTGCGCCGCAGAATATACGTCCGGCAAGCGGAACAAGTTTTGGTTACGCTCAATTATTGTCTCAAAGGTCGATTACATTTAACTGGGCAACGGTGCAGGGCGCTAATGCCTATATTTTTAGCCTTTATCATCAAACTTCAACAGGCAGGCATCAGATTGTCCGCTCGACAATTAATCGCGGCACAAGTTATGTGTTGGATAACCTGACACTATTGGACAGAGGAACTTTTATCTGGCAGGTAGAACCTGTAAACATAGTACGCGGAAATGTTGATCGCCGGGGCAGAGTATCAGAAGGCAGGTTTGTAATTGATTACCCATCGCCGGGTCCGGTACATATAGAGGATACAGGAACTCTGTATGGCAATTAAATTTTCCGCGCGCGGCAGTTTATTTTACTCATGGTTAATCGCAGTTTTATTATTTATATGTATACAGCCGGCAATTAACGCGCAGACAACCGGTAATGAATCGTCTAATGCTCACCGGTTTACCTGGAGCGGCGGTGAATATTCTTTACGTTACGAAGTTGTATTTCAGCGATTGGTAAATACAAACTACATAATGTATCATCGCGCATTTACAAATAATCAATATATCGAAATATTACTGCCGGTTGGCAGTTATCGTTTTCGGGTTATACCTTATGACATTCTTGATAAACCAAGTGAACCATCAGAATGGAGATATTTTGATGTTATTCCTGTACCCCAGCCGGAACCTGAACCGGAGCCAGAACCGGAACCCGAACCAGAACCCGAACCAGAACCAGAACCAGAACCAGAACCCGAACCAGAGCCGGAACCCGAACCAGAACCAGAACCAGAACCGGAGCCGGAACCAGAACCAGAACCCGAACCAGAGCCGGAACCCGAACCAGAACCGGAACCCGAACCAGAACCAGAACCAGAACCCGAACCGGAGCCCGAACCTGAACCGGAGCCGGAACCGGAGCCGGAACCAGAACCCGAACCAGAACCAGAACCCGAACCAGAGCCAGAACCGGAACCTGAGCCTGAGCCGGAACCCGAACCGGAACCTGAGCCTGAACCAGAGCCTGAGCCTGAGCCGGAACCGGAACCAGAACCAGAACCAGAACCCAAGCCAGAACCTGAACTGGATTTAGAGTTTGAATTGGAATTCGAACTGGATTATGAACTGGAACCAGAAATTGAGTACGAATATAAATCAAAGTTGGATCCATTAAAACCGGTATTACTAAACATTGGATTAACCTGGTCGCCATTAATACCTGTTTATGGTGATGGTTATGGCGGCAGCTTTTCCTTTATTGGTTTTACAGCCAGATTCAATATGCTTTTCCTGCTTCCGTATGATATTTACATAGGACCAGAACTTACGGCAAATATTGATGTCACTAACCATTTCTCCATCAATGCAGGTATTAACCTTGTATCTTTAAAATGGTTGTTTAATGAAAGATTCGCTTTGGGTGTCAGGATGGGTGCATTATATCAGGTATTACCTGCCAGTTCGGAAAGTTTAACCGGTACTATTGGAGCTTTATTCAATTTACGTATTACAAACAGATTATTACTGGAAGCCGGGTTTGGTTTTTCGCATATATTTATGGATGTTTCCAGCGGTTGTTTCCGTCCCTGGATTGGTATTGGTTATCAATTTTAGGATCAATTTACTAACGCGTATATTACATAAACTGCAATGTTATACAGGCCATGAGCAATGGCAATACCATGAAGTGAATTGTACCGCAAGAACATAAAACCAAGAAATGTCCCCGATATGACCGCGTTAAAGAAACCCCACGGACCCATGTAGATATGGCAGATTGAAAATAATAAAACAGATAATGTCAATGCGGACGTTTTACTTAAATTGAACTCTTTTCTTTTAGACAGGATATAAAACCTGAAATAACTTTCTTCAAGATACGCAGAAAGGACGCTAACCAAACAAAGAATTACCCATCCCATAACAGAGGAAGGAACAACTAGTGTTATTTGTATCGCGGTTTTGTTAAAAAATGAAGGCAGAAACGCCATGATAAAACCGGTAATAACCAGGCATGGGAAAGTAATTAATCCCGAAAGCAGGTCCTTTTTCCCCGGTTTTAAAATCCCATTTTCCGGTTTCTGTGTTTTAAGGGCTAAGTAGAGAATTAAAGCAAGAGACGGGACTATATATAGTAATATTTTTATGATACCCGCTGCTGCGGAAAAGTCTGCCGCTGTCCCTGATATTTGGGTTATGGAACCTGATAAAAACAAAAGAATATACAGGGAGATAGCTTCAATATATATACCCATAGTTTTATTTCTGTATTATAATTATAATGAAAATATGGAAATTAATCATATAATATGAGGTAAAAATTGATTGCGTTTCTGGTAATTGCAGCTATAATTCTCGTTGGTGTTATTTTTCTGACAAAAAGCGGTAAAAATAATCCCGGAAATTGGATTCAATTTTTTGCGAAAGGAAAGGAAGCCGGTTTTTCCATCAAAGATATGGAGCAGCTAAGAAGGCTTGTCGCCAGCTGCCATATAAGAGAACCTATAAGTATATTTAAATCACAAAAACAATTTGAGACAATTATCCGTTCCATGGTTAATACAGTACGGCTGTCAGGAGACCGGGAAAACCCCGCGACTCAGCATTTTCTTTCCAAGCTTTTTGATTATTTTAAAAAGATAGAATTGGAAACTACCGAAAGTAAATCCCGTATTTCCACTTCCCGGCAAATTAACGAAGGGCAGCCTCTGCGGGTTTTGGTAACAGGAACCGGTGTTTATAAATCCGAAGTTGTCAAGAATTTCGGCAATTACCTTACTATTTCGCGTCCTTCAAATAATAAAGCCGCAGCAAACATGCAATGGCATGGAATGAAAGTTTCGATTTATTTCTGGCGGGAAGATGACGCCGGATATGTTTTTGATTCGGAAGTTATTGACGAGGTTTTTTCCAAAGGTATTTCTTCACTAAAGGTAGAGCATAACGATTCTCTCTTCAGGACACAGAAGCGTAAGTCACTGCGCATTAAATTCCAAAAGCCGGCGTTCCTCTATATTATTAATGACGATGAAAATCCGCATGCGCTTGAAAAAACACCGGGTTTACGATGTATGCTGGAAGATATTTCCGATACTGGCTGCGCTTTCAGAGTCAATGGGCAGGCTTCTGTCGGACTGCGTTTTAAAGTACAATTTTCCCTGGACAGGATTCCCATTTGCATGCCCGCTACGGTTCGTTCGATTGAGTATAATCAGGAAACTAATGTATCGCTTGTACGAATGGAAGCGGATCCTCTTCCATTCGGAACACGTAATCATATTCTCTGTGAAGTATTTGATATGCTGCCGGAAGATGATGAAGATGAACTTCCATTCCGTGTATTGGAAGAAGAAGCTGACGCTAATTCCAGGAGTGATGATAATACAATGCAGAACCCTGCTCAGGAGGTAAAAAATGTTGAAAAAGATATTTTTATTAATTACTATAACTTTTGTTACTCATTTTATTTATTCCAACTCACTGGATGAAATAAATAATGAACATGAAGATTATCATTTTGATTATTCTCATATTCATCATCAGCTGGAAATTGATTCTGAAGAATATGTTTCTGATGATACAAACTTTGAGGACATTGAAATAGCCGAACATGATGATAGTAATATTGATGACATTGAACCTGAAATTATAGACCATGTTATTACAGAACCAAAAAGAAGCGATGACGTTTTTATAACCAGCATAAGAAACCCTGATATTCTATGGAGACAGTTTTTAGTTTCTGCCAATGTTGAAAAGATGACTGAAATATTAGCTACCCTTAGTACTGTAGGCAAGGGTAATAAACAGGTAATTGATAATTTAAATAATCATCTAAAGGGAATGAGTCTGTTATTTAGATCCGGTTCATCTGTCAGTTATACTGTTGTATCGGCAATTATTTCTACGATCATGGAATTGGGAGACAGCTCTTCCTATCCTGCGCTTTTATCGGTTTTATATGCCGGATATCCTGAAGTAATCGCATCTGAGGCGCATGGCGCTCTGGAAGTTATCCCTGGTAACTTAAATCAGTTCCTTTTAAATGTGATAGATAATGATCCTCCCGATGAAAAATTAGCCGCGTTCAGAGTAGGGATAAACAGCGAGAGATTAACTTTTTCTGAAAGAGGTCAACTTGCCGAACGCGCACTTGAACAGGGTCTTTCTGCTGCTAATGATAATATAAATTTATCCGCAATGCGTTATGCAGCAATTTTATCACTGACTTCATTAAGATGGACCCGCGCAAATACTCTTGCTATCAGGCATTATTACCGTGTGCAGGCAGATTTTCATTCAAACAATGTTCCTAAAATACGTTTTGTCGAAGCGATTGCTTGTCTTGGCTCGATTGGAAATCCAGACGCTGCTCTTGTACTTGGTTTGCAGCTTGGATTAATTAATGCCAGAACACAAAGTACCGGTTCTTATGATCCGGAAATTACAATGGCAATAGTGCAGGCATTGGGTCTTATAGGTTATAATGCAGTTTTTGATCAATTACTCGATGTAAGAAATTTACCGTACTCAGAAGACATTCAAAACGCGGCAATGGAGGCTGTTGATCGCCTTAAATGGTAACTCGCGTTTTTTCCCGTTTTTTATTTCCTCCAATCCAAAACGCTGCTTTAGGAGCGGCAGTTAGTTTTTACTTTTTATTTTATATGTCTTCTGCTCTTGTAATCACAGTTTTATTAATTCTGCTTGTAACACTTTGTTTCTTCCGTGTTCTAAACTCGGTTAATATTCAACCGCGTTTATCCCAGCCGGTGTCTTTACGCGCTGCCGCTTTATTAATTGGGGTTCTTGCAGGGATTTGTGCCGCGAATGATGGATATAATAAAGTTAATTTTGGTATTCCTGAAAATAATGTTTTAGCAATCGAAGGAGTGCTTCTGGAAGATCCAAGGATTGTTTCCGGCGGAAGTGTAATGGCATCTGTTTCCCTGCGAAAAAGTACAGGGAAAGATGTACGTGTAAGCAGCCGCGGAGATATTACTGTTTTCTTTCCTGCGGAAAGCGCGGCAAAACTGAAAGAGTTTGGGCGGGGCGTAACAATTTATGCTGAGGGAACTCTTAGTTCTTCCGAGCGCCGTTATTTAAGTTTTTTCCAATCTAACTCTAATAATGCACAAGACTGGACATTCAGTGCGAAGTCATTACACATTGTTCATACGGCGCCGGTTATAGAAAAAACACGGACAGGTATAAGGCAAAGTTTGATAAATCGTTTTGAAGGAAAACCCTGGGGAGGTCTATCGATTGCTTTACTTTTAGGTGTAAGAGAAAATCTGGACGCTGATTTTACATCAATGTACAGGAACGCCGGGTTGTCCTACATCCTTGCCCTGTCTGGAATGCATCTTGCTATTTTAGCGGCGTTAATAGCGTTTATTCTAAAGAAACCGCTTGGCCTTAAAGTATCCGCAGTTACCGGTTCTGTTATAATTTTACTTTATTGTTTTCTTGTCGGTCCAATGCCAAGCCTTAACCGTTCAGCGTTAATGTATATTCTGGGAGTTGCCGCGATTATATTTGCTCTTCCTAAAAACGCTTTATCAATTTTATCACTTTCATTTTTAATGCAAATTATTATTACACCGGCTGCCGGAAATTCAATCTCATTCATTCTTTCGTATATAGCGCTATTTGGCATACTTGTAGTCGGCAAAGCTTTATATTCGTTATTTGCCGGTAAGGTTCCGGACTTTCTTTTACAACCCCTATCTGTTTCCGGCGGAGCTTTTCTGGCTACAGCGGGTGTCTGCGGTTTTTACTTTGGGACAATAGCGCCTGTTGGAATTATTGCCGGTCTTATAATTATTCCGCTTACTGCAATATTTATGATAGGTTCGATTCTTTGGCTTGTTCTGGATATATTCTCGCTTTCAGTTTTACTTGATATCCCTTTATCAATTTTATATAAACTAATGGAAAGTACCGCTTCATTTGCCGGAAATGTACCGGGAATTTCCGCGAGTTCAACTGTTATTCTTGTTTTTTCAATTAGTTTGATGTTATTAATTATCACCCTTGAATACCGCCGCCGGACAGTACTATTACAGCTAAAACCTTTTTTGTAAAAATATTACTTGGAACAAATGAACACGGATTTACATTGATTATACGGATTAACACGGATTAGGAAGTAATAAAAAATTTAATCTGTGTAAATCAGTTTAATCCGTGAAAATCCGTGTTGTTAATATAATTTTTTTCTAAAATCGTCTATAATAATTGATAGTATGCTAAATTACAATTCATCTGCGGAATTAAG
>Ga0123356_10008248_pt1 | contig 10366 bp, 8 predicted proteins | sample TergutEmb28metaG_2_FD_92546 | JGI IMG/M metagenome (GOLD analysis project Ga0123356, IMG submission 92546) | Embiratermes neotenicus P3 segment gut microbial communities from Petit-Saut dam, French Guiana - Emb289 P3 | ecosystem: Host-associated > Arthropoda: Insects > Digestive system > Gut ... | reverse complement strand
TAAAAAATATTTGGAAAATTTACCGTACGGGAAATCTGGATGTACAGGCTTTAAAAGGTGTAGACCTGGAAATAAAAGAAGGGGAATTTATATCTGTTGCAGGACCGTCCGGATCCGGAAAAACTACATTGATGAATATAATCGGTCTTATTGACAGTTATGATCAGGGCAGTCTGATAATAAATAATCTGGAAATAAAAGAACAAAACCGTACTAAACTTGCAAAGCTGCGCCGCGAAATGATTGGATATGTGTTTCAATCATTTAATCTGCTGCCTGTATTGAATGTTTTTGAAAACGTTGAACTGCCTTTGATAATTTCGGGAAAAGGCGGCAGTAAGGCTGAAAGGCGCGACAGGGTAAATTATCTGCTTGAAGAAGTCGGATTGACAGACAGAAAAAAACACATTCCTGCCGAGTTATCCGGCGGACAGCAGCAGCGTGCCGCAATAGCGCGGGCGCTTGTAACAAACCCGGGAATTGTAATTGCCGATGAACCCACCGCCAATCTTGATTCAGAAACAGGCGAAATCGTTTTAAATCTGATGAAAGAAATAAACCGCAATGAAAAAACAACATTTATTTTTTCAACTCATGATCCAAAAATATGGAAAATGGCAGACCATATTATTTTCCTTAATGACGGTATAATAAAATCCGAACAGAGGCAATAATGACATTTTTTTTGGCTCTGCGTAATATAGCGAAAAATAAAAAAAATAACGCTATCATAATACTTCTTATTGCAATAATAAGTTTTATTTTTTTTATCGGAAACAGCATTATCGAAAAGTCCAATATCAGTTTATACCAGGCATTCAATACAAGCCTTACAGGCGATGTAGTGCTTCAGAAAAAAAGCGATACAAGCATGAATCTGTTCGGAGCAAATACTCCGGTAATAGATGAATTTTTTGTTATTCCAACACTTCCCGCATATGATGAAATAATGAAAATTATAAATACAGAAAAAGGCATTTCGGAAATAACAAGCCAGGTATCGGGAAAAGCATATCTTGATTTAATGGGAATTCGATCTCCTGCTTTACTCTGCGGGATTGACGCAAAAACATATTTTTCAATGTTCCCCGGAATAATCCTGGAAGAAGGCAGAATATTATATGACGGTGAATACGGCGCAATGATAACAAAAGACCGGGCGTTAAGGATCGAAAGGCAGAACGGCAGATATCCGGAAATCGGATCGCCGCTTCTTTTTACATCCGGCGGAAATTTGGGATTTAAAATCAGGGAGGTTCCGCTTGTAGGAATTTTCAGTTATCAAAACCCGGGTTTGTTTATGAACGAAATAATCATAATTGATCCGCAGACTGTAAGGGTTTTAAATTCGATTCGGGTTGCAACATCATCAGATATTGAATTAAGCGATGATGCATTATTTATGCTGTCGGCGGATATTGACGATATTTTTTTTATGGATTTTTTTGATTATCAGCCGGTTTACGAAGAAGAATTTTCCGTTGATTTTCTTCAGGCATGGCTGTCAGAATCTCCGGTAAATGACAGCGGCAGTGTAACAGGAGGCGACTGGAATTTTATAATTATCAGTCTTGAAAATAATGTATCAGCGGCTTCCTTTATAAACTCAATAAATAAAAAAATTGAACCATTCGGCGTTACTGCTGTTGACTGGCGGACTGCGGTAGGATTATCAGCAATATTGCTCCTGTTAATTCAGGTTTTATTCAATGCAGGAATAGTGCTTGTTTGTGTCGCCGGTGTAATAACTGTAATAAATATTCTTTTAATTTCTGTTTTCCGCAGAACAAGGGAAATCGGCACATTACGGGCTATAGGCGCTTCAGATATGTTCATCAGTTCATTGATACTTCTGGAAAATATAATTTTATCTGTATTTGCAGGAACTGCCGGAATAATTGCAGGATCCGTGTTCATGAAACTGATAAACTCTCTTACAATAAGAATTCCCAATGAATTAATTGCTTCGTTATTCGGCGGCTCTGTATTATCATTTGAATTTATTCCCCGGGTAGCCGGTTTTTCTTTTCTTCTGGCTCTCTTACTGGGAATAATTGTATCAATTTATCCGGTTTACGTAACGCTGCGGATTGAACCTATGGAAGCGGTGAGGCAGGGATAATGGAAAAAATATCTATGCTTTTCAGGCTTGGTATAAAATATTTACAGCGATACAGACGCCGTTATGGTTTTTTATTTGCAGCGCTGGTTTTTTGTTTTGCGATTGTATCATTCATTACATCATCAAAAGACGGAATGCACGAAAATGTTTACTATACGGCACAGTCGCATTATGCAGGTGATATAATAGCTGTTGGCTATAATCCAAATGTGCGAACCGGTCATCATTTAAATACAGAAGAAATATCAGTTATACTTGAAGCAGCTGCTGTTTCCGGAATTAACCCGAAGTCTGTGATATTCAGAACATTTTACGGCGACAGAGGTATCGTATATTTTAACGGGAATGCACTTACGCAAAAATATGTTATCGGCTGTGACTGGGAGAATGAAGAATATTTGTTTTCCAAAATGGAATTTACATCTCAAATGAATTATCCTGCAGGAGATAACGGTATAATTATTTCCGCTCCTGTTGCAGAACAGCTGGGAGCTGTAGTCGGAGACAGCGTCATTCTGGAAGTAGAAAACATAAACAGGGCAAAAAATACAGGAACATTTATAATCAAAGGTATTGTTAACGACTCTTCTTTTTTTGGTTACTATAAAGTTTATATTTCCAGGTTAAGCCTTAACCGCCTGTTACTTTACAATGATGACGATTGTTCTACTATTGGTTTCTTTTTAAATAATTCTTCCGCTGCGGAAAGAAACCGCATTAGGCTGCAGGAAACTTTGACAAAGGAAATGCAGACAGGACCTCTTGTGTATAACAGGGAAGAAATGGAAAGGGAGACTGGCAATCAGAGATCATGGAACGGATCAAAAGTATTTCTCTATACAATGGAGGTTTATTTGTCTGAGGTTTCCGATTTACTTGAAGCAATAGAATTAATTACATATTTTTTATATGGATTAATGCTGATAATAATATTGGTCAGCGCTGCAGTAACATACCGTCTTATTCTCCATGAACGGGCAAAGGAAATGGGTGTAATGAGGGTTATTGGATTTTACGGCGCTGATTTAAGAATTGTGCTTTGGACAGAAGTGATCATACTTGGATTAATTTCCATAATTGCCGGATTTATTTTTTCTCTGATTTTTAACGGACTTGCTTCGTTGGTTTCTTTTTCATGGTTTCCCAGTTTTGATATATTTTTAAAGAACGGAAGGTTATCGCCGTTGTATCTGCCTGGTACTATAGTTGTTAATATGGTATTCACATTATCAATTTTAATTTTGGCAGTAATTTTACCTTCGTACCGCGCATCATCAAAAAAGCTGCCGTCTCTTTTATCAGGAGAGCCATTATGATTAAAAAATATATTTTGGCTGTTTTAGGATTAATTATTGCAGCAGGAATATCAGCTCAATCAGGGTTTCGAATCTCAGATCAGGAACTGCTTGTCAGGGTTGATTCGCTTGCAAGCTACATGGATACTGATTTTCAGGCAGAGTATGTAATTGTACAGGATAAACCGGGTCAGGCGCGTTCCACTACCGTAGCCGGTGTTTTCCGCAGGGATTCAAGAGAACAGTATGTAATTATAATCATGGAGCCGCAGATAAGCAGAGGGCAGGGTTATCTAAAGGAAGGAGGAACCCTTTGGTTTTACGATCCCGAAAGCAGAAGGTTTAATACAACAAGCAGTTCAGCCCGTTTCCAGAATACAAATGCAAGAAATTCTGATTTTACCCGTTCCACCCTGGCAGAGGATTACAGGGTAATTGCAGGAGAAAATGTGGTATTGGGACGTTTTAACTGCCGGTTATTAACTCTCGAAGCTATTACTACCGAAGTAACATATCCATTAATGAAGGTCTGGATCAGCGAAGACTATTTAGTGCGGAAAACAGAAGATTTCAGCCTTTCGGGACAGCTTCTGCGTACTTCGGTGTTTGCTGATTACTATAATATCAGCGGACGGTATGTTCCAAGACAGGTAATGTATGTGGAAATGCTAAGAGGAGCGGTTATAAACGGAACCTTTGTTAATGAACGGACACAATTAAGTATAAACAGACCGTCATTCAGCAGAATCGCAGATTCTGTATTTTCTCAGACATTTTTGGAGAGCGTAAGCCGGTGAAAAGACAATTATTTTTATTATTAACAGCAATCATTTTATTAACGCCGATTGCAGCCCAGGAAAGGGATTTACTGGATATTGACTTTGGTGATCTTGATTCAATATTTGATTTGCCTGAAGCCGAAGAAGAAACAGCGGAAACGCCGGTACAGGCTCCTCCTACAATATTACAAAGCCTAAGAAGGCGCGGTCTGGAATTTTCAGCTTCTTATACATTTGAAGGCGCTACAAATCCCGGTTGGGATATGTATCCATGGGAATTTAACGGTAAAGAAAATTTTTCGTGGGCTCTTGGAATTAATATGAACTCTACATTTGGAATAGATGCGCATATATCAAGCAATTTTCGTGTCAGAAGCTCAATTCGTTTTAATATTCCAAATACAAGCATTAATGCCAGAACAGATCCTGCAACTAGTAACAATCACTCTCACAGATATACCCTTTATCCTGAATTAACATTAAGGGATTTTTATTTAGATTATAACTTTAATGAAGTAGTTTTTTTCCGCGCCGGAAAATTTACCCAGTCATGGGGATTTTCTCCCAACTTTGATTTTACGAATATTTTAAAACGTAATCCGGAGGGCGGTCCTTCTGGCTCTCCTTTTACATTCAGATTTGACATCCCCATAAATGTCGGCGGTATTCAACTCCTTGTACAGACAAAGGCAGATATAGCAGGCGGCGAAATTCCTGACAGGTATAATGTCGGATTCGGAGGAAAGTATAATCTTGCTTTACAATGGGCTGATTTTAATATGGGTTTTTATGTTCAGGATGCAATGGCAACCAGAGGTTTTTTTACAATAAAAACAACTATAGGTGATACCGAGGTCTATAATGAATGGCTGTTAAGTGTAAACAGCCATACCGATAAATCCGCAGGCATTTCGTTTAATCTGGGTTTTGCACGTGCATTTTTTGACGATAAACTGGAGCTAAACGGAGAACTTTTTTATAACATGGAAGGAAAGTCTCCGTATATAGACGGTCTTAATTTATCATTAAACCTGCTCTACAGATTCAGCGGATGGGGAAACCCGCGGTTTTTTACTAGGTTTCTTTACGGAGACAGATCGGTCAGTTTAATCCCGGGAATAAGGATAACTCCTTTTACAAATATGGAAATTTATTTTGCACTTCCGCTGGCATTCGGAAGGGAAGATAGTTATTATTATAAGGATTTTCGAAAACAACATGTAAATAAAGATGGCGAATTCAGACCATTCAACTTTCTGTTATATATAACATTCAGGGGTAGTGTCCGGGCAAGTTATTTCTATTGATTAGTTTTATAGCGCATTAAAAACCTCCGCCGGTAAAAGACGGAGGTTATGTTTAATTTTTATATATTGTTATAATCCAAACAGGTAACTGTTTAACACATTTTCGAGGTATTCCTGCTTGCCGCTTGTTATGCCTGTTTTTCCGTAACCTGCATCAGCGCCGATTTTTGCAAGCTGTTCAAGCGTAAGATCGCCGTTTGAAAACTTTGCGCCTTCTCCGGCTGCAAATGACGCATAACGATCCTTAACAAAACCTGGAATAATTCCGTCATCAATAATCCGCTGCGCTACCTGTAAACCGACAGCAAATGCGTCCATGCCTCCGATATGGGCAATAAACAGATCTGCAGGATCAACTGAATTGCGGCGTATTTTTGAATCAAAGTTCAGACCGCCTGTGGTAAATCCGCCGATTTTAAGAATTGTATACATTGCCAAAGCAGTTTCGTAATAACTCATGGGGAACTGGTCTGTATCCCAGCCGTTCATGTTGTCGCCGCGGTTTGCGTCTACTGAACCGAAGAAACCAGAAATTGCCGCAGTTTCAAGTTCATGAACAAAGTCATGACCTGCAAGTTCTGCGTGATTTGCTTCGATGTTCATGCGGAAATCTTTATCTAGTCCGTAGTTGCGTAAAAAACCAATAACAGTTTCTGTGTCAAAGTCATATTGATGTTTTGTCGGTTCCATTGGTTTGGGTTCGATATAAAATACACCCTTGAATCCCTGTTTGCGGGCATAATCCCTTGCCATTGTTAAAAAGCGCGCAAGATTGTCTTTTTCTTTTTTAAGGTCTGTGTTTAAAAGACTCATGTAACCTTCGCGTCCGCCCCAGAAAGTATAACCTTCTCCGCCAAGTTCGATGGTTGCATCAATTGCGGCTTTTACCTGTGTTGCAGCAAGTGCAACTACGCCGAACTCTGGATTGGTTGCAGCTCCGTTCATAAAACGAGGATTGCTGAAAACATTCGCCGTCCCCCATAAAAGTTTTACGCCTGTCTGAGCCTGAAGTTTTTTTGCCTTTGCTACAAGAGTCATCAGGTTTTTTTCGCTGTCGGCAGGACTAACGCCTTCCGGAGCTATATCCCTGTCATGGAATGCATAGTATTCTGCGCCGATTTTTGTAAAAAATTCAAATGCAGCGTCCATTTTCCTGTCTGCTGCATCCATCGGGTCTTTTGCATCCGTATTCCACGGAAAAACATGAGTGCCCGGACCGAAAGGATCCCCGCCGTCACCGCAAAAACTGTGCCAGTAGGCAATTGCAAAACGAAGATGATCCTTCATCTTCTTTCCGCCGATAACTTTATCAGCTTCGTAATACTTGAACGCCAAAGGATTTTTACTCTGACGGCCTTCGTACCTGATTTTCTGGATTCCGGGGAAATATTCTTTTGACCCGGTGTAATAATCTGCCATAACAGCCTCCACTATTTATTTAACTTTAAAAAAACTTCAGTTTTTTAAAGTTTACATACAGTAATGAAGAAAATTGCCAAGGCAATTTTCTTCTAAATACAAGTAATAAACCTAATCAAGGTTTATTACTTGTATAAAGGGGATAATGCCCCAAGATACTTTGAATAAACCGCATATGCGTCGTTATATTGGGTTACATTCTTTTTATCCGGTTTTATTGCTGCGCCCAACGCTACATGCCTGTCTGCCAGTTCCTCGATTGAGGTCTTTTTGCCTTCGCTGCTTTCGAGACACCACAATGCCTGAATTGCTCCGCCCATTGCGGCGGCTTCCGAACCGGTTAAAGTGCGTACGGGAAGATTCGTTACGTTAGCTGCAATGGTCTGCCAAAGCTGGCTTTTTGAGCCGCCGCCTGTGATACGGATTTCCTTTGGTTTGAATCCAAGTGATATAAAACCGTCAAGACCGATTCTCATTCCGAAAATTGCGGATTCAAGGGCGGCACGCGTCAGATTCTGTCTTTTAAAGTTGGCTGCTGTAATTCCGTTTATACTTGCTCTGCCGTTCGGAAGGTTAGGAGTCCTCTCACCGTTGAAAAACGGAAGAATCGCAATACCGTCTGCGCCAATCTGGGCTTTTGCAGCTTCGGCATCAAATGTTTTAATATCCATTCCCAGCAGATTCCGGATTTCTTCGCTTGCGACTGTACAGTTCATTGTGCATAACAGAGGCAGCCATCCACCCGAAGACGAGCAGAATGCAGCAAGATTTCCTGTAGGATCAATCACGGGATTATTAGAAAAACCAAACAAGGTTCCCGATGTGCCAAGGCTCATTGTCAGAAAACCGTCGCGGACTGCTCCTGTTCCGATAGCGCTCATCATATTATCGCCGCCGCCCGATGATACCAGAATCCCTTCGTTTAAACCGTAAAGATCCGCCGCTGCTTTGTTTACCTTTCCTGCAGTTTTTTCGGAAGTTGTAAGTTCGGGAAGAAATTTATCAACATCGGGAGATATATATTTGCAGATTTCAGTTGACCACTTGCGTTTTCTGATATCAAAAAGCGCGGTTCCTGATGCATCACCGTATTCAGCCCAATATTCGCCTGTCAGTAAAAAATTTATATAGTTATGTGGAAGCAGAATATGACGCAATTTTGAAAACGCTGCAGATTTATGTTTTTTTAACCATAATACCTTGGGAGCAGTATAACCCGGGCGCATCGGAAGGCCGGTTTTTTCGATAAGCCTTTTTTCGCCGCCTGCCATTTTTGTTAAATCGTTACATTCCGCCGAAGTCGATGTATCGCACCAAAGTTTAACATTGTAAACAGGTTTTCCTTTTTCGTCCAAAGGAACAAATCCGTGCTGCTGACCGGAAACACCGATAGCTGCAATATCTTTTTTGATTTTTTTATCGATTTTACCAAAACAGGTTTTAACAGCCGCATCATACCATTCAACTTTTTGTTCCCGTGTACCGTCATTAAGAGCAATAATATCTACAGGTGCTGAAGTTTGAGCTACAATCTTCCTTTTTTCGTAATCATAAACAACAATTTTACAACTCTGGGTTCCCAGATCAATTCCGCAAACAGTCCTCATATATCCTCCATTTTGTGGCTAATTATACTGCTTTCCCTGTAAATTGTCTATTATTTTTTAAATTGGCTGCTACTGCCGTAACCTGTATTAATAATCAAAAAATCTATTGCATACGATATTAAGTTTTCTCTATACTGAAATTACATATATTAATGGGGAAACTGATGGCCAAGAAAGGAAAAATCGTTATCGACCGTGAAAAGTGCAAGGGATGCCTGCTTTGTATCCGTGCATGTCCGGTCAAAATATTGGAAGCGGATACCGGAATAAATACATCCGGTTCATATCCTGCCAAAGTTAATGATATGGATAAATGCATCGCATGCGGCAATTGCTACGAAGTCTGCCCCGATGTCTGCATCGAAGTCTACGAAGTTCAGAATGAAACATAGTTTCATTTTCGATTTAAATACGCAGTTGCCAGGCTGTGTTAATTGAGGTTAAAAATGAGTGAAAAAGTTTTAATGAAGGGAAACGATGCCATTTCCGAAGCGGCAATAAGAGCAGGCTGCAGTGCATATTTTGGTTATCCAATCACCCCTCAAAATGAAATACCTGCTTATATGTCAAGGCATATGCTCGAAAAAGGAAGAATTTTTATTCAGGCCGAAAGCGAAATTGCAGCAATGATTATGGTATACGGCGCAGCCTGTGCAGGAGTAAGGGCGATGACCAGTTCTTCCAGCCCCGGAATCAGTCTTAAACAGGAAGGGATGTCTTATGCTGCAGGCGCTGATGTACCGTTAGTACTTGTAAACGTCAACCGCGGCGGACCGGGTCTTGGAAACATTGCTCCTGCGCAAAGCGATTATTTTCAGTCAACACGCAGCGGAGGTCACGGTGATTACAAGTGTATAGTGCTTGCTCCCAAAAATGTTCAGGAATGCGCCGATCATACATATCTTGCTTTTGATTTGGCGGATAAATACAGAATGCCTGTAATTGTTCATGCAGACGGACTGATTGGTCAGATGGTAGAAGGTTTGGTGCTTCCGCCGGAAAAAACAGTTCCCAAATACAACTGGTCTGCCGGAGGAATGGCAAAAGAAAAAAGAAAAGCAATTCATATCACATCGATAGAACTGGTTCCTGAACTGTTGGAAGCAAAAACCAAAGACCGTTTTATCCGCTACGAAAAAATAAAAGAAACAGAAGTCCGTTACGAAGAAACCGGTTGCGGAGCAGACGACGGCTGCGAAAATGCAGAACTGGTAATGGTAGCATTCGGTACATGCGCAAGGATATGTCTTGGAGCGCAGAAACTTGCAAAAAAAGAAGGCATTAAACTGGGTATTTTCAGACCTGTTACATTATGGCCGTTTCCGCATGAAGCGCTCGGAAAAATAGCAGCTAACGGAAAGCCGCTTTTATCGGTGGAAATGTCTTTGGGGCAATTGATTGAAGATGTAAAGCTGTCCGCTTATTACGCAGGTTCGAAATCCGAAATTCATCTTTTGGGCCGCTGCGGAGGAGTAATTCCTACAGAAGAAGAAGTTTTCGCTGCCTGTAAAAAAGCATTAAAAAAGGGATAAAAAATGAAAAAAATACTGGGACATCCGGAAAGTTTACACAAGATACAGACAAAGTACTGCGGCGGCTGCGGGCATGGAGTAATTCACCGCATTATCTGCAGTGTTATAGACGAACTGGGTTTAAGGGAAAAAGCAATTATAACCCATCCTGTAGGCTGTTCAATCTGGGCAGATCTGTATTTCGATTTTGATTCGGTGCAGCCGCCGCATGGACGCACTCCGGCAGCGGCAACAGGGGTTAAGAGAGTTCATCCCAATCACCTGGTTATTTGCTATCAGGGAGACGGCGACATGGCGGCAATCGG
>Ga0123356_10008247_pt1 | contig 10368 bp, 4 predicted proteins | sample TergutEmb28metaG_2_FD_92546 | JGI IMG/M metagenome (GOLD analysis project Ga0123356, IMG submission 92546) | Embiratermes neotenicus P3 segment gut microbial communities from Petit-Saut dam, French Guiana - Emb289 P3 | ecosystem: Host-associated > Arthropoda: Insects > Digestive system > Gut ... | reverse complement strand
CGGGGTTCTCCTGTGGAACAACCACTACGAGAACGTGTTCACCCGCCCTGACCTGGTCGACGGTCTCGTCGTCTCGACCCACCGGCAGAAGGAAATCCTGGAGAGTCAGCTCGCATCGCGGTTTCCGGCCAGCGACATCACCGTGGCGTGCATCCCGGCTGGCGTCGTTACCAGGCTCACTCCGCAACCGCAATACGACCCATTCGCGCTCGTCGCCGTGAGCCGTCTGGCGGACGAAAAGCACATCGACATCCTGATCCGTGCCGTCGGCGCGGCCCGGAAGGCATTGCCCGAGCTCCGGCTCGACATCTACGGCGAAGGGACCCGCGAGCACCTGCTTGCCGTCATCGAGGAGACACAGGCGCAGGAATACGTGCGCCTCCTGGGGCATCAGAAGCTGGACGGGGCGCTGGGCTCGTACGGACTGTACGTGTCGGCCTCCACCTCGGAGGGCTTCGGGCTGTCCGTGCTCGAGGCGATGGCCGAGGGTCTACCGATCGTCGGGTTCGACGTCGACTACGGAAACAGGGAGATGGTCGAGTCGGGTGTCAACGGCCGGCTGGTGCCCTACGCGTCCAGCGACCGTGACGCCGTCGAGATTGCCGACGCCGTCGTCGAGACGTTGACCTGCGGATCCCTCGATGACATGCGCAGCCAGAGCCTGCGCAAGGCCGAGGCGTACACCGCTGGGCACGTCCGCGGGCTCTGGGAACGCTTGCTCCGCGAGGAGGAGCCGTGTTAGCGATGTTCGACACCTTCGACGATGCGACAAAGGAGCTCTTACAGTCGCTGGCGACCGCGGGCATCGCCTTCACGACGCTCGTCATCCAGTACGACGGCGAGCTACCGGACGGAGCACTGTGCCCGTTCGCGACGTACACGGGGATCGGACGCAAGGGCACTCCGCTGTTCTTCAACGAGGTGCCGGTTCCGGCCTGGTGCGAGATCCGGCAGGGGCGAGAGCCCTACGGCGAGATCCTCCGCGACGGCCAACCGATCGGCAGGATCAACTACGAGCCGAACTCGTTCCGGCAGGTGGAGAGCGTCGATTGGCTGCTGCCTGACCGGACGCTCGGCCACACGGACCATTACGACCGGAACGGCAACCAGTACTCGACGACCTACTACACGGGCGGCGTCGCCTACCAGACCGTTTACCGGGGCCCACGGGAGTGGGAGATCGAGGTCAATCACGCCTCTCGGGTCGTGACGATGCGCTCGCCGCACGGCCTGCTGACGTTCGAGACGCTGACGGACCTGGTCTCGTACTTCATCGACGACCAACGGCTCGCCGACGACCGCATCCTGATCAACTCCCTGTCGTTCCCGCTGTTCGTGATGCGAAAGCGCGCCGCGGAGCCGAACACCACCCTGTTCTGGCAGGAGGCGATGCCAGGCGACGTGCCGGGCAACATGGCAACGGAGATCGAAGAGCCCAGGGCGCTGGCGCGCATCGTGTTCTGCGACGACCGGCTGCAGCAGAAGGTTGCAGCGCAGTACCCGGATACCGCTGTGGACCTCACCTACCTCTCCCACCTCGGCCAGTTCGCCGACAAGCAGGGCTACGACCCCAGGCGCGCCTTCACGCTGACGCACACCGACGAGATCCCCGCGCTCGTCGAACTGCTTGAAGCATTCCCAGACGTGACGTTCTCGGTCGCGGCCCTGACGTTGATGAGCGAGAAGCTGCACGACCTCGGGCGGAGATACGAGAACCTGACACTGAGCCCCCGCGTCAATCACACGGGGATCCGCGAGGAGCTGGAGAGAGCGTCGGTGTACCTCGACATCAACGCCGGCCCGCATGTCCTCGACGTCGTGAAGGCGGCCTACTACCTCAACCTCGTCGTCCTCGCACTCACCCCGCACGCGAAGGCTCCGGACCACTCGCGCGTGTGCGCGACGAGCGAAGAACTGACAGAGCGCCTGGCTGCCGTGATCACGAGCTCGCAGGGCAGAGAGATGGCTCTCGACGAGCTGCACCGGCAACGCGGCCCACTGTCGACCCCGGCGGACTACCGGCGCCTGTTCGCATAGCGGGCAAATCCGCGCCCGGGTGTTGCCAGATACACCGATTGCGGGTACAACAGTTTCATGGCACGCGCGATCTGGAGCGGGGCGATCAGCTTCGGGCTGGTCAACGTACCGGTGAAGCTGTATTCGGCGACCTCGCCGAAGAGCGTCCGCTTCCACCAGCTCAACGCCAAGACGAACGCCCGGATCAAGCAGAAGCGGGTCGATGCCTCGACCGGCGAGGAGGTCGCGTTCGAGGACCTCGTCAAGGGCTACGAGCTCGCGCCTGACCGCTACGTCGTGATCGAACCGGAAGAGCTCGACGCGCTCGATCCGAAGACGACGCACACGATCGAGATCGAGGAGTTCGTCGATCTCACCGAGATCGACCCGATCTACTACGACAACTCCTACTTCATCGCTCCGTCGACTGGTGGCGCCAAGCCGTACCGGCTGCTGCTGGAGGCGATGCGGGAATCGGGCCGGGTCGGCATCGGCCGCGTGGTGCTGCGCTCCAAGCAGCAGCTGTGCGCGCTGCGCCCGACCGGCGACGTGCTGATGCTCTCGACGATGCTGTTCGGCGACGAGGTGAACTCGCCCGACCGCCTCGACGAGCTCGACTCGATCCGCGAGACCGAGACCTCCGAACGAGAGCTGCAGATGGCCGAGCAGCTGATCGCATCGCTGTCAGGGGAATTTGACCCTGGTCGCTACCGCGACGATTACCGCGATCAGGTGCTGGCGTTGATCGAGCGCAAGGCAGCCGGCGAGGAGATCACCCCGGCGCCGGCGGCACAGGAGGCCGCGCCCGCCGCTCCGGACCTGATGGCCGCGCTCGAGGCGAGCCTGGCAGCCGTGACCAGCGGGAGCTCCGACGCGGCCGACAACGGGCGCGCCGCGGCGAAGCCAAAGGCCGCCTCGACGTCCAAGTCGCGGAGCCCCAAATCCAAGCCGTCGCGCCCCGTCGCTAAGTCAAAAAGCCGGTAGTCTTTAAGAACGCAGCCGCGTCTCCGCCCGAAGCGGGCGGAGGTCTGTAGCGGCAGACAGCGACCGACCCTCCTCAATATGAAGCACGTACCAGCGCCAGACGGGGCCAGCGGCCTCTACGACCCTTCAACCGAGCACGACGCGTGTGGCATCGCGCTGGTCGCCAAGCTCTGGGGGGAGGCGACGCACGCCGTCATCGAGAAGGGCCTCGACGCGCTCGGCAACCTCGAGCACCGCGGCGCCGAGGGCGCCGACCCGAATACCGGCGACGGCGCCGGGATCCTGCTGCAGATCCCCGACGCCTTCCTGCGCGGGGCCGCCGCGGGCGTCGAGCTGCCGCGCGCCGGTCGCTACGGCGTCGGCGTCTGCTTCCTCCCAACCGACGCCGAGCGGCGCCTGGAGCTAGAACGGCTGATCGAGGAGACCGTCGCCGCGGAGGGCCAGCAGGTGATCTGGTGGCGCGACGTGCCCGTCGACGACCGGCAGATCGGGGACACCGCCCGCGCATCGCAGCCGCGCATTCGGCAGGTGCTGATCGCCGCCGCCGATCATCTCGACCAGGGCCAGTTCGAGCGCAAGCTGTATGTGATCCGCCGGCTGATCGAGAAGGCCGCACCCGATGACCTGATCCTGCCGAGCTTCTCCTCCCGGACGATCGTCTACAAGGGGATGCTGACCGCGCCGCAGCTGCCGCGGTACTTCACGGACCTGCGTGACCCACGGGTCGCCTCCCGGTTGGCGCTGGTCCATTCGCGCTTCTCGACCAACACGTTCCCGAGCTGGGGGCTGGCGCATCCGTTCCGCATGATCGCCCACAACGGCGAGATCAACACGCTTCGCGGCAACGCCAACTGGATGCGCGCGCGTGAGTCGCAGCTGGCGTCCGAGCTGTTCGGCGACGACCTGCAGAAGCTGATGCCGGTCGTCCAGGAGGGCGGTTCCGATTCGGCCGTGTTCGACAACGTGCTGGAGATGCTGGTGCTCAGCGGGCGCTCGATCCCTCACGCGGTGATGATGATGATCCCCGACTCGTACCGGACGCGGCGCGATCTCGACGCAGACGTCAGGGGCTTCTACGACTTCCACTCCTGCCTGATGGAGCCGTGGGACGGTCCCGCCGCGGTCGTCTTCACCGATGGGCGAATCGCGGGCGCGGTGCTGGACCGCAACGGCCTCCGTCCCGGGCGCTGGATCCAGGACACCGAGGGCTACGTCGTCCTCGCCTCCGAGACCGGCGTGTTGACCGTCGCGCCCGAGCACGTCCAGCGCAAGGGCAGGCTGCAGCCGGGCAAGATGTTCCTGCTCGACCTGGAGGAGGGCAAGATCGTCGACGACGAGCAGGCGAAGCTGCGCGTCGCCCGCCGTCGCCCCTACGGCGAGTGGTACCGCAACTCGGTGGTCCACATCGACGACCTCCCTGAGCGCGAGCCGCGGACGCCGCGGATCCAGCCGCTGCGCTCGAAGCAGCTCGCCTTCGGCTACTCGCAGGAGGACCTGAAGCTGGTGATCGCGCCGATGGCCTCAAAGGGCGAGGAGCCGGTCGCTTCGATGGGCAACGACGCGGCCCTGGCGGTCCTGTCGGACCGCCAGCCGGCGCTGTTCACCTACTTCAAGCAGCTGTTCGCGCAGGTCACCAACCCGCCGATCGACCCGATCCGCGAGCAGGTGGTGATGAGCCTGCAGGCGGGCGTCGGAGCCGAGCTGAACCTGCTGGCCGAAGCGCCCGAGCAGGCGCACCAGCTGGTGATGAACCAGCCGATCCTGCGCAACCACGAGCTCGAGAAGCTGCGGCAGGTCTCTCACGACGTGTTCGATGCCGCCACCCTTGACATCACCTGGCCGGTCGAGCGCGGGACGGCGGGGATGGAGGCGCGGCTCGACGCCCTCTGCGAGGAGTCGGCCCGCTACGTCGACAACGGCGCCAACATCCTGATCCTGTCCGATCGCAATCTCGGCCCCGAGCGGGTCGCGATGCCGTCGCTGCTGGCGGTCTCGGCGGTCCACAACCACCTGGTCCGTCGCGGGACCCGACTGCGGACCGGACTCGTGATCGAGTCCGGCGAACCCCGGCAGATCCACGACATGGCGACGTTGATCGGCTACGGAGCCTCGGCGATCAACCCGTATGTGATGTTCGAATCGCTCGACGAGCTCGCGGACCGCTCGCTGCTCCCGGCCGATCTCGACCGAGACCAGGCCGAGAAGCGGATCGTCACGGCGATCGGCAAGGGCCTGATGAAGACGATCTCGAAGATGGGCATCTCGACGATCCAGTCGTACTGCGGGGCGCAGATCTTCGAGGCGGTCGGGCTGGACCGCGAGCTGATCGACAAGCACTTCACCGGCACCGCCTCGCGAATCGGCGGCGTCGGCATCGAGGACCTCGCGACCGAGGCGATGGAGCGCCACTTCCGCGCGTATCCGCCGACCGAACGTGACCTGCTGCCGGTCGGCGGCGTGCTGCAGTGGCGGCGCGACGGCGAGGCCCACATCTGGAACCCGGACACGATCGCCAAGCTGCAGCACTCGGTCCGCAGCGCCAACGGCAACTCGTGGCAGACCTACCGGGAGTTCGCCGCAATGGCCAACGGCGAGGCGACTCGCAAGGCTGCTCTGCGCGGATTGATGAGCCTGCGGACGGTGTCGCATCCGATCCCGCTCGACGAGGTCGAGCCGGCGACCGAGATCGTCAAGCGGTTCACGACCGGCGCGATGTCGCTCGGCGCCCTCAGCCGCGAGGCGCACGAGACGCTGGCGATCGCGATGAACCGGCTCGGCGCGAAGTCGAACACCGGCGAGGGCGGCGAGGACCCGGCGCGGTACAAGCCCGATGCCAACGGCGATCTGCGACGCTCGGCGATCAAGCAGATCGCGTCGGGGCGTTTCGGGGTGACCACCCATTACCTGGTCAACGCCGATCAGCTGCAGATCAAGATGGCGCAGGGGGCGAAGCCGGGCGAGGGCGGCCAGCTGCCCGGCCACAAGGTCGACGACTACATCGCCCAGATCCGTCACTCGACCCCGGGGGTGGGGCTGATCTCGCCGCCGCCGCACCACGACATCTACTCGATCGAGGACCTCAAGCAGCTGATCTACGACCTGCGCTGCGCGAACCCGCGCGCGTCGGTGTCGGTCAAGCTCGTCTCCGAGGTCGGCGTCGGCACCGTCGCCGCCGGCGTCGCCAAGGCCAACGCCGACCACGTCACGATCTCCGGCGGTGACGGCGGCACCGGCGCCTCGCCGCAGTCCTCGATCCATGGCGCCGGAATCCCCTGGGAGATCGGTCTCGCCGAGACCCAGCAGACGCTGATGCTCAACGACCTCCGGAGCCGGATCATCGTCGAGGTCGACGGCCAGCTGAAGACCGGTCGCGACGTCGTGATCGCGGCGCTGCTCGGGGCCGACGAGTTCGGCTTCTCGACCGCGCCGCTGATCGCGATGGGCTGCATCATGATGCGCGTCTGCCACCTGAACACCTGTCCGGTCGGCGTCGCGACGCAGGACCCGGTCCTCCGTGAGCGGTTCCGCGGCACCCCCGAGCACGTCACGCGCTATCTGATGTACGTCGCCGAGGAGGTCCGGGAGCTGATGGCCAGCCTCGGGGTGCACCGGCTCGAAGATCTGATCGGCCGCGCTGACCTGCTCGACGTGGACGCGGCGATCGACCATTGGAAGGCGCGGAAGGTCGACCTGACGGCGGTCCTGCAGACTCCCGACGTTCCGGTCGGGGTCGACCGGCGCCGGACCCGCGGGCCGGCGCCGGTGCTCGACGACGCGCTCGACTGGGAGCTGGTCCGGCGCTGCGCTCCCGCGATCGAGAAGCTCCAGCAGGTGCGGCTGGGAACGATCCCGGTCCGCAACGTCAACCGCACCGTCGGCGGCATCCTGTCGGGGGAGATCGCGAAGCGCCGTGGCGCCCGCGGCCTGCCGGAGGGCACGATCGAGATCGCCTTCAGCGGCTCGGCCGGCCAGAGCTTCGGTGCCTGGCTGGCGGCGGGCGTGACCTTCGCGCTGCGCGGCGAGACCAACGACTACGCCGGCAAGGGGCTGTCGGGGGGCGTGATCTCCGTGCGGCCGCCGGAGAGCGCGCTGTTCCGCGCCGAGGAGAACATGATCGTCGGCAACACCGTGCTGTACGGCGCCACCTCGGGCCGGGCATTCTTCCGCGGCCTGGCGGGGGAGCGCTTTGCGGTCCGCAACTCCGGCGCCTGGGCCGTCGTCGAGGGGGTTGGCGATCACGGCTGCGAGTACATGACCGGCGGCCGGGTCGTCGTCCTCGGCCCGACCGGCCGCAACTTCGCCGCCGGGATGAGCGGCGGGATCGCCTACGTCTACGATGTCGGCGGCGGCTTCGCCGGGCGCTGCAACACCGAGCTGGTCGACCTCGAGGAGGTCACCGACGGCGAGGACGGCGAGGAGTTGCGCGCGCTGATCGCCGAGCACGCCCAGCGGACCGGCTCGGTCGTCGCCCGCAACCTGCTGGCCCAGTGGGATCGTGGCGCGCGGCAGCGGTTCGTCAAGGTGATGCCGCGCGACTACAAGCGGGCGCTGGCCGAGCGCGCCGCGGCGGACGAAGCCGCCGCGGGCGCGGGTGCCGCACTGTCAGGCGGCACCCGCGAGGACGCCGCCTGAGCCATGGGCGAGCTTGGCGCCTTCCTGAAGATCCACCGGGTCGGGTTCGACAAGCGCGACCCGGCCGAGCGGGTCCGCGACTACGACCAGTACTTCGGGCTGCAGGGCGAGGACGAGCTGCGGCGCCAGGGCGCTCGCTGCATGGACTGCGGCGTGCCGTTCTGCCACGAGGGATGCCCGCTCGGAAACCTGATCCCGGACTGGAACGACCTCGTCTACCGCGACAAGTGGCGCGACGCGATCGACCAGCTGCACTCCACCAACAACTTCCCGGAGTGGACCGGCCGGATCTGCCCGGCGCCGTGCGAGTCCGCGTGCGTGCTGGCGATCAACGACGACCCGGTGACGATCGAGCAGATCGAGCTGGCGATCGCCGAGCGCGCCTTCGCGGAGGGCTGGGTCGTGCCCGAGCCGCCGGCCAGGCGGTCCGGCAAGACCGTCGGGGTGATCGGATCCGGGCCGGCGGGGCTTGCGGTCGCCGCCGAGCTCAACCGCGTCGGCCACCTGGTCACCGTCTACGAGCGGGACGAGGGCCCCGGCGGGCTGATGCGCTTCGGCGTCCCGGACGCGAAGCTTCCGAAGGCGCTGATCGACCGGCGGGTCGAGATCCTCGCGCAGGAGGGGATCGAGTTCGTCTACAACGTCGACGTCGGGCGCGACCTGCCGATCGCCGACCTTCAGAGCCGCCACGACGCGGTCGTGATCGCGATCGGCTCGCGTGTCTCGCGCGACATCGTCGTCCCCGGTCGCGACAACGCCGGGATTCACCTGGCGATGGACTATCTCTACCAGCGCAATCGCTGGGTCGCGGCGCACGAGGGGCGTCCGGCCCGGGCGACCGAGCCCGGCCAGGAGATCTCCGCGGCGGGCAAGCGCGTGATCGTCATCGGCGGCGGCGACACGGGCATGGACTGCGTGTCCAACTCCAATCGCGAGGGCGCCCGCAGCGTCGTGATGCTCGACGTCTATCAGGAGCTGAGCGACGCCGACCCGCGGCATCCCTGGCCGCTGCCGCCGAAGCGGACCGCCACGACCTACGCGCTCGAGGAGGGCGGCAAGCGCCGCTGGGGCACCGAAGTCACGGGCTTCGGCAGCAAGGACGGCCGCGTCACGCACGTCTATGCGCGCCAGGTAACGGGCACCTCCTCACGCGATCTGACCCCGGTCCCGGGTAGCGAGTTCGTGCTCGAGGCGGACCTGGCGCTGATCGCGATCGGGTTCGAGCATCCCGAGCACGACGGCCTGATTGCCGACCTCGATCTGGAGCTCGACGCGCGCGGGAACATCAGCACCAATCAGACGTTTTGCACGACCACCGACGGCGTCTTCGCCTGCGGCGACGCCAGGATCGGCCAGTCGCTGGTCGTCACCGCGATCGCCGAGGGCCGCACCTGCGCCCGCGTCGTCAACCGCGCGCTCGGCGGCGCGCCGATGGACCAGGATCGCGAGCTGCTCGCGATCGGTGCCTGGAGCGGCGAGCCGGACCGCACGCTCCGGCACGAGGCGGAGGCGGCCGGCACCGTCCGTCCCGGCGAGCAGTTCTTCACCGGACCGGGAGACCGCGACACTTAAGCCGGCCCGTTCCGTTTCACCTCGTGACAAGCTACGCGTGAAGCGTGGGCCCGGGGAAACCCGCGGCCCGCACAGTCAGGGAACTGCGCCCCCACTTCCCTGACTGCGCCGGGGGGCTTAGATGGATCTCGGCCTCCCGGCGCGCTCCGCTTTCCAAGGCCCGATAACACCTGGACAATTTCGGCCTGCCGCCGGCGTGGCACGATTGTGTGCCGTGCCGAGCTTCTGCCGCCACAACCGGCTCGTCCAGAACTGCCCGATCTGCGCCCGCGAGCAGGCGATCGAGCTGCGGCCGGTGGTGTCGTCCAGCGCGCCCGGCTCCTCTCCGACCCGCGGTTCGAGCGCGGCCTCGCCGCCGCCGGCCGGCGGTGCCGGCGGCGGCACCACACGCCAGCGGCGCGACGCCGGCGGACGCGGCGCGGGCGTCACCGTGAAGCGGCTCGCCCGAGGCACCGAGGACGGCTACCGGTCGGGCCTGTTGCCCGGCCTGAAGTCCAGCGAGGACGCTGAGCGGCTGGCCGAAGAGCTGGCGTTCGCGGCGGCCCGGCTCGAGGTGATGGAATCCGAGCCTGCCGGACTGTGGGCGGAGATCGCCGACCCAGCCGCCGATCGCGAGGAACGCACCTGGCTGGCGTTTCTGGTCGCCTACCTGGCGCCACTCGAGGACGAGCGGCCGTTCGAAGCGATCGACGCGGCTCGGGTGTCGTGGGCGTCCGGGGAGATGCCTTTGCTTGACGGCGTCGCGGTCGGGCCGCGAAGCGCTTATGAGCCGGTGCGTGGAGGCGCGACGGTTGAGGCCTACCGGGCCTGGGCGGCGCGGGCCGGTTCGCAGGCGGCGGCGTTCACGGGCGAAGAGGCGTGGACGCCGGAGCGGCGGTTCGAGCGGGTCTTCGAACGGCTGTCGCTGCCCGGAATGCATCGCGACGCCCGCTTCGAGCTTTTGATTCTGCTGGGGAATCTGTCGGTCTACGAGCTGCAGCCCGCGACGCTGCGGCTGGGGGGCAGCGACGAGACGACCGTAGCGGCCAAGCGGGCGCTCGGGATCGGCGACCCGATGCTGCTCGAGCGGCGAGCGGCCGACCTCGCCGGGGCGTGCGGGCTGCCGCTCGCCGCGCTCGACCTGGGGCTGCGCAACTGGGGTACCGGCGAGCGGCTGCGGGCGGG
>Ga0123356_10008246_pt1 | contig 10369 bp, 7 predicted proteins | sample TergutEmb28metaG_2_FD_92546 | JGI IMG/M metagenome (GOLD analysis project Ga0123356, IMG submission 92546) | Embiratermes neotenicus P3 segment gut microbial communities from Petit-Saut dam, French Guiana - Emb289 P3 | ecosystem: Host-associated > Arthropoda: Insects > Digestive system > Gut ... | reverse complement strand
CCGGTCCTGCAGGTCGCGCAGCACCTCCTCGTTGATGTCGATGACGGTGACCTCGTTCGCCTCCTCGCGGGAGAAGTGATAGGCGGCGGTGCGCCCGACCTGGCCGGCGCCCAGGATCAGTATCTTCACCGCCGGCTCCCGGGGAGCCTCACAGCGCCTCGAGGTACTCTTGCATCAACCACTTGGTGCCCTGGCTCTCGAAGCTGACCTGCACCCTTGCAGTGGAACCGCCGCCCTCGACGTTCAGGACGACCCCCTCCCCGAACTTGCGGTGCCGCACCCGCGCGCCCAGGCGCATGACTGCCGAGACGGGCTCCTCGAGACGGAAGCGGCCGGCGGCCACCGGCCGGGAGACCTGCACCTGCGGGCGCACCTCCTCGATGTGCTTCTGCGGGATCTCCATGATGAAGCGCGACGGCTCGCAGTAATTGTCCGTGCCATGCAGGCGGCGCTGTTCCGCGTAGCTCAGGTAGAGCTGGCGCATCGCGCGCGTCATCCCGACGTAGCACAGGCGGCGCTCCTCCTCGAGCCCTTCCAGGTCATCCATCGAGCGCTGGTGCGGAAACAGGCCGTCCTCCATGCCGCACAGGAACACCACCGGAAACTCGAGACCCTTGGCGGTATGCAAGGTCATCATCTGCACGCAGTCCGTACCTGGCTCACCCTCGGCCTCGCCTGACTCCAGCACGGCGTGGGCCAGGAAGGACTCCAGCGGCGGCAGAGCCTCGTCCACGGCCTGGCTTGCGAAGCCGCGCGCGGCGCTCACGAGCTCGGCGAGGTTCTCGGCGCGCGCCTCGCCCCGGCTGTCGGCCTTCTCGCGCCGGTGGTGCTCGGTGAGGCCGCTTGCCTTCAGAACATGATCCACCTGCTCGTGCAGGGGGCGACCCTGTATCTGCTGGGCGAGCAGCTCGATGAGCGCAAGAAAGCCGCGCAGGCCCGCGGCGGCCTTCGGTCCCGGGGCATCGCCGTTGCTCGCGCCCGCGAGGGCTGCGTCCCACAGCGAGGAGCCGGAGACTTGCGCGCGCTCGCGCAGGATATCGAGGCTCTTGGCCCCGATGCCGCGCGCGGGGACGTTCACGACGCGCTCGAACGAGGGGTCGTCGTGGCGGTTGGTGAGCAGGCGCAGGTATGCGAGGGCATCCTTGACCTCGGCGCGCTCGAAGAAACGCAGTCCGCCGTACACCTTGTAGGGGATGCGGGCGGCGATGAACGCCTCCTCGAAGACGCGTGACTGGGCATTCGAGCGGTACAGGACGGCGATCTCGCGTCGGTTGCCGCCGCCGGCGAGCCATTCGCGGACCCGGTGCGTGACAAACTCAGCCTCGTCGCGCTCGTTGAAGGCGGCATACAGCTTCAGCGGGTCGCCTTGCTTGCCGCTGGTCCAGAGGTTCTTGCCCAGGCGCTGCGAGTTGCGCGCGATCAGCCCGTTGGCGGCATCGAGGATTGCGCCGGTCGAGCGGTAGTTCTGCTCCAGGCGGTGCAGCTGCGCATGCGGGAAGTCACTGCGGAAGCGCTGCAAGTTCTCCACCCGCGCCCCGCGCCAGCGGTAGATCGCCTGGTCATCATCGCCCACCACGAAGGGATGGCCCTCGGAGGCCACCAGCAGCCGCAGCCATTCGTACTGGATGCCGTTGGTGTCCTTGAACTCATCGACCAGCACGTGCCGGAAACGGCGCCGATAGTGAGCGAGCAGCTCGGGGTTGTCGCGCCAGAGCTCAAACGCCCGCAGCAGCAGCTCGGCGAAGTCCACGACGCCGCTCTTGGCGCAGGTCTCCTCGTACAGGGTGTACAGCTGCACCATCTGGCGGAACGAGGAATCGCCACCGCGCAGGTCCTTCGGCCGCAGACCCTCGTCCTTGTTGGAATTGATGAATCCCTGCACCGAACGCGGCGCCCAGAGCGTCTCATCCAGGTTCTGCGCCTTGATGAGCTTCTTGATGAGGCGCTGCTGGTCCTCGGCGTCCAGGATCTGGAAGCCCTGGGGCAGCTGGGCCTCGCGCCAGTGCAGGCGCAGCAGGCGGTGCGCGATGCCGTGGAAGGTACCGATCCACAGCCCGCCGCCCGGCGCGCCCAGCAGCTGCTCGATGCGGCCGCGCATCTCGCTCGCCGCCTTGTTGGTGAAGGTCACAGCCAGGATGCTGTGGGGGGAGGCGTGCTCCACCTGGATCACCCACGCGATGCGGTGCGTCAGCACACGCGTCTTGCCGCTGCCGGCGCCAGCGAGCACCAGCACCGGCCCGAGCGGTGCCGTGACGGCCTGCCGCTGCGCCTCATTCAGGGAGTCAAGAACAACGCTCACGTCCATGCAGTCAATTATATGCCGTCCGGCAGCGTGAGCTGGCCTTCAGCATCGAGCACGTCGGCAGCAGGAGGCGTCAGTGCGGGTCCTGGGGGCTCGGGCGCTGCACCGCGCGCTCCTGCGTCACGATTCGCTCGGCGAACAGCAACAGCGCCGTTGCGAAGCTCAGCAGCACAGGACCGATCACGAGGCCCAGGACTCCGAACGCGGGCACCCCGCCAATGGCTCCGACGAAGACCGCCAAGGTTGACACGTCGGCGCGATGAGCCGTGAGCACGGGGCGCACGACGCTCTCGACGACCCACATCGCGGCCGTCCATATGGACAGGAAGATCGCCGCACCCCAGCGCCCTTCGATCAGCATGTAGATCACCGCCGGCACGAGTATGACTCCTGCGCCGGCTGGCAGCAGCGCCAGGATGACACCCAGCACAGCGAACACGACCGGGGAGGGCAGGTTCACGAGCGCGAAGCCGGCCCCGACGAAAGCCCCGCAGATCAGAGCGGTGGCGGTGGAGCCGAACACGACGGCACGGGTTACGTTGGCGAGATATGCCATCATCCGCCGGCGGGGCTCGGGCTCCATCGGGATGAGGCGGATCACATGACTTAAGATGGTCCGTCCCTGGCGCAGGAAGAAGAAGAGCAGGAACAGCATCATGAAGAAGCTGACGACCGTGCCGAAGACCCCCAGCGCGATGCTGCCACTCATGGTGGCTGCGCCCTTGAGCATCGACTGCACCTCGTTGGTGACCCAGCCCTGCACTTGCTCTGCAGTGATCGTGGCGTTCTCGCGCACCCAGCCCACGGCCCCGCCGATCATCGGGTAGTGCTGCAGCCGGTCTATGATCTGTGAGTAGGGCAGGAAGGTGCGCCCGCGCAGGTAGCTGATGAGGCTCAGCACCTGGCCCGCAAACACCACGCACAAGAACGACAGGGGCGCGAGCACGAGGAAGGGTGTCAGCGCGGTGAGCAGTGCGGCCGAGAGGGCAGCGCGGCCCCGGAGCTGGCGGCTGAGCTTCTCATGCAGCGGATGCAGCAGGAAGGCCAGCACGGCCGCCCAGCCCAGGGTGCCGGCCAGCGGCATGAGAATGCGCAGCAGCAGGTAACCGAGCACTCCCGCTGTGACTATCAGGAAGCCCCGGCGATAGAAGGGCGAGTACATCGGGTGTGCCTGCCTTCGAGGCGAAGGTGCAGAGCGTGCCGCAGCTCACCAGCGGTTGCGCAGCTCGCGCAGTTTCAAGAAGACCGTGCGCTCGTCGGGGTGCTCGCCGATCTCCGGGAAGACCTCCCGCAGGCGGCCGATCACATCCGGGCTGCGCAGTCGGAAGAAGGTGTTGATGCGCTTCTCCTCACCCAGGGTCGTGATCGGGGCGGCCTCGGGGGTGAGGCTGCGGCTGCGCGCGAGGAGCTCCTGTGCGTCTGCGTTGCCCGGCTCACGGTCGAGCGTGAATTCCAGGTTGCGGGTCAGGTACTCGTGCCCGGGCAGCACCCGGGTCGTATCGGGCAGGCGTGCGAGCTGGCTCGAAAAGGTGTCGTAGAGCAGCTCGGGCTCGCCGCCGTTGTGGCAGTTGCCGGCGCCGGCATTGAAGAGGGTATCGCCGCAGATGAGCGCCGGCTGCTCGGTGTGCGAGAGCAGACAGATGTGCGAGCGGGTGTGTCCCGGGGTGTCCAGGCACTCGAGCTCGACCGTCCGCCCGACGCGGACGACATCGCCGCGGGAGAGGCCCACATTGACATCCCCGATCCGGGTTGCCGCCCCGGCGTGGGCCAGGACTCGGGCGCCGGTTGCCTGGACCAGGCCCAGGTTGCCGCCGGTGTGATCCAAGTGCTCGTGGGTGTTCAGGATCTGGGTGATCTGCCAGCCCCTTGCCTTGGCGGCGTTGAGGCACAGCCGCCACTCGAGGGGGTCCACGGCGAGGGCCTCGCCGGTCTCGGGGCAGGCGATCAGGTAGTGGAAGTTCCGGTAGGCGTTTGCGGACCAGATTCGCTCAAGCAGCATGGATCGTCCTTCCCCGCTGTAGGTATAATGCAACATACCGCGATCTGTGCGGCCAGGAGATAATGGCCGCTACTGAACAGAAGGGACTCGGAGCGAGTCTCTCCTCAGGTGACGCGCATTTGCTGTGACACCACATCGTGAGGCGCTCATGCGTCCAGTATGCCCCAGTATGCACTGGGTCCACCGCTTAAGGTGAGCCGGAGGAGCTCTCAAGCCTCCGGCAAGGATTGAACATCACATGATGCGGCACACGTTTCTGTTCGAGCCAGCCGTCTGGACGGCCAAGGGTACGTTCTGGCGCGGCGACGGCGAAGCGCTTGAAGCTTCCGGGACGACCGAAGTGGCCCACCGGCCTGAGTGCTGGCTGCTGTCAGGAAGTCTGAAGGTGCTCGGGTCCCCGCCGGTTGAGTTCCTCAACGCGTATCGGATCAGGCCGCCGGGGAGGGAGGGCGGAACGATGCGCTGGAACTCGGAGGACGCGACCCTGGGGAAGCTCCATGGCACCTACTCGGTGATCGGGGACTGCATCATGTCGGTCTTCCGCTTCGAGGATTCCGGCTATCACGGGGCCGAGCATCTCGGTCAGATCGACCAGGACAGTTACCACTCCGCCGGCGTGCTCCTGCTGGAGGACCGTTGCCTGTCCTCGTGGCAGCTGCGGCTGGTGAGGCAGTCGCAAAGGCTCAGCTGAAGAACGCTCGCCGGGGGAAGGCAGTCGCCGCCGCCGAAGCGCTTGCCTCCGTTTACTCCTTGAGGCGGCGGCGTTTGGCTTTCACCTGTGCCACCGCTGCGCCTGCATCGACAGGGGAGGGGGCGTGGAACGAGCCATTCAAGCTGATCTGCCTTCGGCGTCCGCGCTGCGGGTGCCATTACGGCTCTGGCTTCTCCCGATCGCTGGAACTCTTGTTTACCCACTCCTCGCAGCCGCGCACGCCGGAGCTCAAGGGGCGTGGCTCTGCAGCGACCGGCGTTGTTCGCGGCTGCCTCGGCGCTGATGCTCGCCGCGCTCGCGGTGCCTTGCTTGGCGCTCAGATCGCTTCTGCAGCTAGGCAACTCGACCGGCATCGAAAAGCGATTTTTTCGCCGCCTGTTGCACATCGCCGCGCGACCCCGCCGGTCTACGTACTTTCAACGTTGGTTGCGCTGGTAGTTGGCGTAGGGGAGTACCTGAATACGCTCTGGTGCGGTGCCTGGACCTTCGTCGCTGTCGCGACGTGGTGGTACCTACGTGCCGCGCACGGTCGTGCGCATTCTCGTGCGGACTCGATCATCGATCGATGGGTTCCAGCACTCAGGGTTGCCCACGGCATATCGGCTCTGACGTTGCTGCTCGCCCTCCTCGCGACGCACCTGGCGAACCTCTCTACGAAGGCGCGCAGCGACGCAGTCGCCAGCGGCAGCTTCTTGCATCGGCCGATTCCGCTTGGCTCACGGATCGCCACCGCGATCCCAGTGAGAACCTTCTTGCCTCGGGCCCGGTCACCCGGCAGTCCCGGCTCGATGCCACCGATGTAGGTCTCGTCCACCTCCACGGTGCCTGCCAGACGCTCTCGGCTTGGACGCACGAGTACCGAACGCCGCCGGTGTAGCATTGCCCACACCGCCTGGTAGGAGCTGATCTCCAGCGTTCGATTCAGGCTCATCGCCGAAATCCCGTCCTAGGACAGAATCCTGATATAGTTGTCAATAAATAGAATTTAGTAGGACGATCGTCTCGCGCCGCGACTTGAAGCAAGGCTGGAGCTGATACGTCAGTCCCTGCGCAAGCTGGGATATTGATGCAAGATCGGACGAATACCATATCGCGGAGCAATCTGATGGCGGAAGACGAAGAGTCGGGCAAGCCAGAGGGAGGATCGGGCGCGCCGCGCTGGACATACGGAGTGACTGCCATCGTGGGTGCCGTTGCACTCGCCTGGGGGATCACGAAATTCCTCGTGGAACGGTCTGAAGCGCGGCGCACGAGCGCACCGCCGACGAGCGCAGCGGCCTCCGCCAAGGAGTCTGGCAATAACAACTACGACGTGTCGGTGAGTGGGAATGGCAACCAGATCATTCGCGACAATTACGGCGATGTCACCCATAACGTCGACACCACAGAATCCGTGTCCGCTAAGTCTTCAGGTGCCTCCGCAAGCAGCAGTCGCCCGTGACGAAGCCGGCTGAAGCCTTGGGGAGGGAGGACAGAGTGAGCGTACGCGCCGTTCGCTGACAGGAGCTACCCGCGGAAGCGGCTTTGCGACGCCGCCAGCCGTTGTGTCCCCGGAAGGAGCCGTCCCTTGTTTTGCAGCTCATACTGAGTAAGGCTACGACCACGATCAAGGCGGAGTTCGGTGCAAACAGAACGAACAACGTGTGTTCTCGAGTTCCGGATGGACTGGAGGTAGCGTCGTGTTGACTCTAGACCCTTCTCGTCAGCGCAGCTGGTTGGCGGGGCTGCGAATTTTCGTCTGCTGTGCAGCGTTGCTTCTGGCGCCGGACTGGGTTCAGGCTGCACCCACATCGGAGCGACAACAGACGGATCGCGCGCTCACGGAGCAGACAGAGGAGGCCATGAGCCATCTGCCGCGACCTGTTGGTCCAGGCTCGATGACGATGAATGGCTCATACGGCACAATGGTGGGGGCTAATTACGGAACGATCAAGGTCATATTCAACGACCATGCTCAGAAACTGGAGCGGGCAAGGGCGGTCAGGAAGGCAGGGCTAAGTGACATCCCCCTGCCGGCGCTCCTGGAGTTTGTCGCGACCATCAAGCAGAAGCAGATTCCCCAAGCCGAGTGGGCGCAGATCCTGGAGCAACTCGTGACGCGGTATCGCGGATTGAAGGAGGAAATGGACTCCAAGCAGGTGTCAAGTGAAGGAAAGATTCAGAATCTGGATCGCAGGGCGAAAGCAGCCCTCGACAAGGGTGAGCTAGCTGCTGCGGAAGATCTGCTGCAGCAGGCCAGTGATCTCGACGATGTCCAGCAACGAACAAGCAGCCTGCAATATGCCCGGCGGCTGGCCCACCGAGGTAGCATCGCGCTCCTTGCGCTCAAGCATGACCAGGGCGCCAAGCTTCTTGAGAAAGCGTTCTCGACTGTCGAGGACGATCCAACATTGGAGGCGGTGAGCTGGCTGCTGAACGCCGGGCTCGCCTGGGACGCTGACGGAAACCATGACGCGCAGTTGCGCGTGGAACGTAAGGCACTGGACCTGGCCGCCTCGCGAGCGGGCCCCGATCCTTCCAAAGAGGAATGGTTGGAGTGGAAGATCCGCCAGCGTGTGGCCCTCTCGGGGGTGGCGATTGCGCTGTTTCAACAGGGACACCCAGAGGCGGCGCTAGAAAGCGACCAGGCGGCGCTCACCGTGGCTAAGGAGATGACGAAGCAATACCCTTCGAACCTTCAGTGCAGGCTAGCCCTGGCAGTTTCAGAAGGAGCGGTGGGCAGAGTGCTCTGGAGTCTGGGCCGCAGCGGGCAGGCCCAGGAACACGACGAGTCGGCGCTTTTCGAGTGGAAACGCCTACGCGATACGACCCCTTCAAACCCGGTATGGCAGGCTGGCGTCGTCCACGCGCAGAGGGACCTTGCAGCCCTACTGGCCAATACGAAGGGGCAGTTCGCCGCTGCGCTCACACAATACAAGGAGCTGCTCGCGACCGTACAAAGTCTGGCTGCTGCCGATACGTCCAGCACGCAAAGTAAGTTGGATCTGGCCGACTGTCAGGAGAATATCGGCTCGATCCTGGCGCTGCAGGGCCGGGAGATCGAGGCCGACGACAGCTTCCAGCAAGCCCTGAAAACCTATGACGACGACCTGCTGAAGCATGATCCCAACAACAGGGAGTGGCGCATGAACAGAGCCATGCTCCGGATGCAAAGGGGAAGCTCCCTATCGAATCAAGGCAGGAGTAGGGAGGCGATTGAGAGCTTCACAGCGGCGCAGGACGAATTGCGCAGCCTCAGCACCACGGGCGGACCTGACATCTTCGTGAAGGAGGATTTGGCATTCGTCAGCCATAGTCTGGGCTCGGAGCTGCTGTCGGCAGGGGACTTAGAAGGGGCACTCGCAAGCTATCAGACGAGTCTCGATACCTGGTCTACCCTTGACCAGTCTGTGCAGGTTGTGCAACAGAACCTCGCGGGCGACCATACCATGATTGGCCTTGTTAAGGGCTTGCAAGGGCACTTCCAGCAGTCGCTCGTAGACTACAAGGCGGCACTGGTCTTCTGGGAGAAGCTCGCCGACGGCTCAGCCAGCGAGTTCGTTTTGGGCAACCTTGTCAGCGCGCGAGCCGATGTCGCCTCCGTCCAGGCGCAGTTAGGCAATCTCGACGAAGCGCTTAAGGAGGACCAGGCAGAGCTGGCCACGGCGCAGAGTCTTCTGGCAAAGGATGCCAGCCATCTTGGGTGGCGACAGGATGCGGCTGATGCACAGTCGAGTATCGGGGACGTCCTCACCAAGCAGGGTCACCTTGAGGATGCTCTGAAGAGTCTGCGCGAGGCGCTGGCCATCCGTGAGGAGATCCTCGTCACCAGTAAGACATCCGCAGGCCCGTATCAGATCGCGCTGATCGGGGCACAGCTGTCGGTTTACGATGTCTTGTTTTCGCAGGGACACCTAAACGAGGCCCTTAGCAGCTGTCGGCAAGTCCTTGATAGCGCGCAGAAGCTTGCGAGCGATATGCCCTCTGACGTGAATGCGCAAAGGGTGTTGGTCGTTGTCGAGAGCAGGATAGGCATCATGCAATTCGCACAGGGCCATCTGGACGAAGCGGCCGCGTCTCTCCAAAAGGCGCTGAAGCTGCTGGCGAACCTTGGCGCCGCTGACTCGTCGAACATTATCCTGCGCGGGCGTCTGTCTCGTGACGAAATCGTCATGGGGGACATTCTGCTCGCACAGGGCCATCCGGACGGGGCGCTCGCAAGCTATCAGGCCGCCCTGAGCGTCAACCAGCGGACCGCAGATCTGGATCCAACCGAGATCACGTTACAAGACGGGGTGGCTACGGCCAATCTGAAAATGGGCGAGACACTCCTCGAGCAGGGCGGCCTTGATACGGCGCTGCCAAAATTCCAGTCAGCATTGGCCATCAGGCAGAAGCTCGTCGCCAGCGGTTCGTCCCGCACGGACTGGCAGAGCGATCTGGCGCGCGCCGAGCAGGGAATGGCGGATATCCTCGCTGCGCGGGGGAGCCTGCGCCAGGCGTTCGAAAGCCTGGATGCGGCGATCGGTATCCAGAAGAGGCTCGCCGGCGCTGACGCCTCCAACGCGCAGTGGCAGAGCGCGCTGGCCAGGTCCCATCACCATATCGGCCTGATCCAGACCGCGCTTGGCCGGTCCAAGGATGCGCTCAAGAGCTACCAGGCTGCGCTGATCATCCGGCAGAAGCTCTCCGCCGATGAGCCTTTCAGCGCCGATGCTCAGAATGACCTGGTGGAGTCCTATATGGCGATCGGCGCGGTGGAGGGTCGCGGGAATTCCAAAGCGGAGCGGGCCCGCGTGCTGTCTGCCGCGCTGCAGGTGATGGAGAAGCTGCAGCAGGACGGCCGTCTCGAACCGCGCTTCCAGGCCAGGATGGAGCTGATTCGCCAGTCCTTGCAGAAGCTCGGTATTCGCCAGGCCGACAGCAAGGTGACAACTGCGGCCGACTAGCTGCTTCAGCCGGTCGCGATCACTTTATATCTTCCTTCGCTCACTACTGTCCCAACGCTGTTAGACACCAGCGTCCAATAGGCTGATCTATAAGGGTTTCCGTGTCATGGAAGGAGATAGGCTTCGAGCAGGGAGCTCACAGCAGGCGTCGCTTCGGATACTAGCGGTTGCGCGGGGGGAGATCGTCCATCGAGACTGGACATTGCTTGAGCACCGCCAGCCAATCCGCGTTCTTCGCAATGCTACGCAGGACGATGGCATCTTCCTCAGGGTCATATTCGGCCATGAACTGATCGCCCGGTGCTACCGGTGCCAGGCTGCGCGGAATGGTCAGCCGATGCTTGGTGTCAAGGGTGAGGATCATCCTGAGATGATCACACGCGCGGGTAGACCTATGCCAGCGGGTACGGATGTGCGCCGAGGGAGCT
>Ga0123356_10008245_pt1 | contig 10369 bp, 9 predicted proteins | sample TergutEmb28metaG_2_FD_92546 | JGI IMG/M metagenome (GOLD analysis project Ga0123356, IMG submission 92546) | Embiratermes neotenicus P3 segment gut microbial communities from Petit-Saut dam, French Guiana - Emb289 P3 | ecosystem: Host-associated > Arthropoda: Insects > Digestive system > Gut ... | reverse complement strand
GACTCAATCGACTCCTCTAAGTGCACTTCAGCCAGCGCGGTTGTCTCATGGAGATCCATCAGTACGGCGAAAGTCCGGGCCTGGAAGGTTACGACCATCGTGTCGGGAAAACCGTCAATGGGTGTCACCATCTGTTCCGGAGAAATCACTGCCTGAGAGGAGGAGTCAAAGCTGTCGATGATCGCCATGCCCCAATGATATGCGAAAAGAGCTATTGTACCCAGCTTGCGGGATAGACTGGACCACATGGGTCACCACCTCGTGAAGGCGGTTTTACTGGTTGCGGCGCTGATGATGGCCGCAGCAGGGTGTGCCTCGCCTTCAGCAGACCCCGGAGCAGCTAACCAGCCGCCCCCTTCGGCGGCTTCCACATCGCAGGCTTCATCGCCGGGCGCCCAATCGAAACAAACAGGTTGTTGGCCATCTGGTTATGCAATACCTGACTGTGTGTCGTTAATCAGTGTCAACGGTCGAGCCCCCGATGGAACCCAGCAGGATCTTGCCGGTGCTATCAGCCTGGAGGCCCGGATTTTTGGCGATGCCAAGGATGAACTCCTGTTGAGCATCAAGATGACTCAGACTGGGTGTTCATTCAGTACGGTGCCTATCCACCTTTATGCGGGCTCATGGATGCCAGACAGCGCTAATAGGCTCTATGACATGGTGGGATGTCCAGTCGATTCCACTGCGGAGCCAGAGCCGACGTGGCTCAGCCCCTTCTTTGACAGCCCATTTGAGTTCACAGTCGTCAGTCAGGGTGCCGTACGGCTTTCCTCGATCAATGGTGTCATCAACTTCACCTGGAAATAAGCTCTAGACGTGCTTTTTGAGGTGGCCTGCCAGCGTACCTTTATCGACCACCTGAACCTTCGTCAGCCCCAGCCAGTCAGCCAATCGGCGCAGCTCAGAACTGAGTTCTTGGGCTGTGCGGCTGGCATCGGCATCGGCTTCCAGCCAGGAAGACTGGACGAGAAGAGTCGATTTCGCACGATCAGCTTTGAGGTCCACGCGGGCTGCGAAGATGTCATCGAGCAGGAAGAGATAGACATAGTAGCCGTGAACGCGCTTGTCAGCAGGGGTGTAAATGCTAATGGTGTAGTCGATGTCAAAGAAGGCAGCAAGGCGCTTGCGCTCAAAGGCGAGGGAATCAAAGGGACTGACAAGCGCCGAGGTATGGATCTGGCGAGGTTTGTTCGCACCACTAGTAATCCATACCGGCGCAGAGATTCCTTCCACCTCGACTGCCTGAAGTTCCCCGGTGTCAACTAGTGTCTCGATGGCAGCCTTTGTCGGTGCAGCAGCGGTGCGGAAATAGTCACCGATGCAGCGTGCCGTACCGATCCCCAAGGCTGCAGATGCCCGGCGTACTAACTCCACATGAGCCTCATGGGTGAGGCCCTCCCGTTCTGTTGGTGTTGCCGTGGCCCAGGGTTGGCAGGCGTCCAGATAGGCAGCGGGGATCACCCGTTCAGGGATGTCGTAGATGCGCTCGAACTGGGAGTTACGCCCGGCCACGGCGATTCGCCCGCTCCAGAACAGCCATTCCAGAGCCAACTTCGCCAGGGACCAGTTCCAACCCCAGTGTTCCTTAGTACGCTCCTGCCCGAAATTCAATTGACGGGCAGTGAGCGGTCCTACCTCGCGTACCATCCCTTCGACTGCATCAATGGCTTCAGGATTGTTATCAACGAGGGTACGAATGTGTCCCCAGGTCATCTCGTAGGCCCGCTCACGGCGGAATTCAAATAATGGATAAAGCGAAATGTCGATCAGGCTGGCCGCGTGTCCCCAGAACTCAAAGAGTCTGCGCGGCGCCTGGGAGGACCCACGAGTCAGCAAGGAGGTGTCATAGGCGCCCAGGCGGGTATACAAGGGCATGAAATGTGCCCTGGTCAGTACATTCACTGTGTCAATCTGAAACTGGCCGACTGTGTTGATGACCGTGTTCACCTGCCGCATTCCCACTTCGCGATCACGATCCTTGCCCATCCCCTGGGCAGCCACAGCAATCCTCCTCGCCTGCGGTTTCGTCAGTTTCATGGGGTCATTCTGCCATCAGATCGGCGAGAATAGATAACAGTTGCGATAGTGTAAGTTCATTAGGTTTATATGCACAGTGGCATTGCGGTCACGTTTGGATTAAAGGAGATGGTGACCATGGTCCGGACACTTGCACAAGATGTTCTGGCAGGGAATCGCCGCCAGATCGGGCGCGCTATCACCTTGGTGGAATCCATGCGCATGGAGGATCGCGCCCGTGCCCGTGAATTGTTGGGAATCCTGGGGGAGCGCCCGACTAAAGCAGTACGCATCGGAGTCACCGGTGTGCCCGGTGCGGGGAAGTCCACCTTCATTGACGCCATGGGTGTTCGGCTGATTCAGCTTGGTCACAAGGTGGCTGTTTTGGCGGTGGATCCTTCATCGACAAAGACCGGGGGGTCGATCCTGGGGGATCGTACTCGTATGTCAGCTTTGGCTGTGGAAGATAATGCTTTTATTCGCCCGTCACCGTCGGGTAATCATCTGGGTGGGGTGGCCCGGGCAACACGTGAGTCGATGCTTGTGGTGGAGGCTGCGGGCTACGATGTGGTGTTGGTGGAGACTGTTGGGGTGGGACAATCCGAGGTCGCTGTTGCTGGAATGGTGGATACCTTCCTTCTTGTCACCCTGGCCCGTGCAGGGGACCAGCTCCAGGGGATCAAGAAGGGGATCCTGGAGATGGCCGACATCATCACGGTGAACAAGGCTGATGGTGATAATGAGGCAGCGGCGAGGGTTGCTGCCCGTGAACTGTCAACTGCTATGAAGCTGATTACGGCTGATCCCAAGGCGCGGCGCCCACCTGTGCTGACCTCGTCGTCGTATACCGGTATCGGGCTGATGGATATCTGGGAAGCGATCCTCGATCATCGGAAGTATTTGGAAGAGTCCGGTGGTTTAGCCTCGAGGCGTGCCGCCCAGCAGCGCAGTTGGATGTGGTCGTTGATCGACGACGAACTCCTCGAAGCCCTCCGACAGACCCCTGCCGTGAAGAAGATGCGTACGAAGTTAGAAGCAGAGGTCATGGACGGAAAAACCTCCGCCATGGAAGCCGCCCAAGAAGTACTCACCACCTTCACCCGCAACCTCCCAGCCTCCTGGCTCGACTGGGCCGACGACGACGACTAACCCCCCCGGTCATCCTGCCGTAGGCAGGACCCCCGGCAGGCAACGTAGGGAGTTGGGTTGCGCTGACTGGTTTGAGTCCATACGTCGGCCACCGGGGATACTGCCTTCGGCAGCATGACCGGTAGTTAGCTAACGTAGGGGCTTGAGAAGAGATCTGTCCCCACTCCATACGTTGGCTGCCGGGGGTCCTGCATTCCGCTTCGCTTCACGCAGGATGACCTGGGTGGTTGGGTTGGGGTGTTGTGAGTTTTGTTTGTGGCTGTCTGTTTCGCGGTACTCACTCCCCGGGTCATCCTGCCTTCGGCAGGACCCCCAGCAGCCGTCGTAGGGTCTTGGGTTGCTCTTAAAGGTTCGAGTCCATACGTTGGCTGCCGGGGGTCCTGCCTTCGGCAGGATGACCGGGGAAAGTGGACAGCAACTCCCATTCAGAATAAACTTGAGTCTAGTACGCTCAACTTTGGATTTCACGCTGATGGGAGCCCTTGATGGACACTGAGAAACTGACGGCTATGAGTCGGGATGCCTACACTGCGGCAGTGCGTTTGGCGTTGACAGGGGGGAATCCTTCGGTTGAACCTGCACACCTGATGTCTGCGTTGCTGCTCATCCCGGATAACACCGTCGGCCCACTTTTGGCTGCCCACGGGGTTGATCCTGGCGAACTATCCAAAGAAACCAAGCAACTCATTGCGAAATTGCCCTCAGCATCGGGGTCCTCAGTCCAACAACCCACACTCTCAGGTGCCGTGGCCCGCATCATGGCCGAAGCCGAAACTCAGGCCCAAAAGATGGGCGACCAGTTCGTCGCCACCGAACACCTGTTGATCGGACTTGCCGAGGTGGAGTCAGACGTACGCAAACTCCTCGAAGAGCGCGGAGTCAAACCAGCCCAACTCATTGAGGCCTTCAACGAACGCCGCGGCGGCAAGCGCATCACATCAGCCCAATCGGAGGGCGGGGAATCAGCACTCGACAAATACTCTGTTGACCTCACCGCACTAGCTCGCGAGGGCAAACTCGATCCCGTCATCGGCCGCGACTCTGAGATACGCCGAGTGGTTCAAGTCCTTGCCAGGCGTACGAAGAACAACCCCGTACTCATCGGAGAACCAGGTGTGGGAAAAACAGCAGTCGTCGATGGTTTAGCACAAAGAATCGTGGCTGCCGACGTGCCAGATTCCCTGAAGGGCCGCCGCCTGGTGTCACTGGATCTCTCCTCAATGGTGGCAGGCGCGAAATTCCGTGGGGAATTTGAGGAACGCTTCAAGGCCGTACTCAATGAGATCAAAGAAGCCGAAGGCCAAGTCATCACATTCATAGATGAACTCCACACCCTCGTCGGGGCCGGCGCCTCCGGCGACTCGGCGATGGACGCCGGGAACATGATTAAGCCCATGCTTGCCCGCGGTGAACTGCGGATGATTGGGGCGACAACCCTGGATGAATACCGCGAACGCATCGAGAAGGACCCTGCCTTGGAGCGCCGCTTCCAGCAGGTCTATGTCGGCGAACCCTCGGTGGAAGACACCATCGCTATTCTGCGCGGGCTGCGTGAGCGCTACGAAGCTCACCACAAAGTACGCATCACTGACTCCGCGCTTGTGGCAGCAGCGACCCTGTCGAATCGCTACATCACCTCGCGTCGTCTGCCCGACAAGGCCATTGACCTGATCGACGAATCAGCATCCCGGCTGCGCATGGAGATCGACTCCTCTCCAGAGGCCATTGACGAACTGCGCCGCCATGTGGATCGGATGATCATGGAGCAATTCGCACTGGAGAAGGAACAGGATTCCTCAGCCCGCGAGCGCCTGAATCGCCTCACCTCCGATCTGGCCGACCAGCAGGAGCGCCTGCGTACTCTCGAAGCACGCTGGGAGGCAGAGAAAGCCGAACTCAACGAGGTGGGTGACATCAAAGAGATCATCGACCGGGTACGGATCGAAGCAGATCGTGCCCAGCGTGAGGGTGACCTGACCAGAGCTTCAGAGTTGCTCTATGGGGAACTGCCCAAGTTGGAGGCACGTCTGGCGCAGGCTTCCCTGGCGAAATCAGACAACACCATGGTCTCCGAGGAGGTCGACTCCACCGACATCGCCGAGGTCGTCTCAGCATGGACCGGAATTCCCGTCGGCAAGATGCTCCAAGGTGAGACCGCAAAGCTGCTGGAGATGGAGGACCGGATTGGAAAGCGTCTGATCGGTCAGGATGCCGCTGTGGCAACCATCGCTGATGCAGTACGGCGCGCGCGGGCTGGAATCTCGGACCCCAACCGCCCCACAGGCTCCTTTCTCTTTCTCGGTCCCACCGGTGTGGGCAAGACCGAATTGGCGAAGGCTCTAGCCGAGTTCCTCTTCGATGACGAGATGGCGATGATCCGCATCGACATGAGCGAATACTCCGAGAAGCACTCTGTTGCCCGCCTGGTGGGTGCCCCTCCTGGATACATCGGGTATGAAGAAGGGGGCCAGCTCACTGAAGCAGTACGGCGACGCCCGTACTCGGTGATCCTGTTGGATGAGATCGAGAAAGCTAACCCTGAGGTCTTCAACATCCTTTTGCAGGTGCTCGATGATGGGCGCATGACTGACGGACAGGGTCGTACGGTCGACTTCCGCAACACGATCCTGATCATGACCAGCAATATCGGCTCTCAGTTCCTCACAGACATAGGTATGAATGAGGATGAACAGCGTGAGGCAGTCATGATGGCTGTACGAACTATCTTCAAGCCGGAGTTTTTGAATCGTCTCGATGACATTGTGATGTTTGAGCCTTTGAGCCGTGAGGACTTGTCGAAGATCGTCACGATCAACCTTGCGCGTCTGAATAAGCGCTTGGCTGAGCGCCGCATCCGGGTTGAAGCCACCGATGAAGCTCGGGCTTGGCTGGGTGACAACGGCTTCGATCCTGTTTATGGTGCACGCCCGCTGCGCCGGTTGATTCAGACTGTGATTGAGGACCCCCTAGCCAAGATGGTCCTTGCTGGCGAAGTCAGCGAAGGGGATACAGTCACCTTTGATGTTAATGATGACGGAGATGGCTTAGACATTCTTGAGGATTGATATACCTGTCACGTCACAGCGGCAAAAGCCTGATCAAGGGCTAGATGGGTTTCGATGGCGGAGATGCCTAGTTGGCGGGAAAGAAGAACTAGTTGCTCAACAGCGGCGTTGAGGACAATCTTGGCTTGGGCCTCTTGCTCCTCGTTATGACGATAAGCCACGACCGTACCATGGCGTCCAGCAGCAGTGACGAGGCCATCTCGTACGAGTGCTTCGTAGACCTTAGCAACCGTACCTCGGGCCAAACCTAGGTCGGCAGCCAGGTGGCGGATGGCGGGAAGCTGATGACCAGGTCGCAACTGCCCCGCCAGAATCTGGAGTTCGATCTGTGAGCGCAACTGCTCGAAGACCGGGACGGGACTGGTGAGATCAACCGAGACAATCATGAGTCGGCCCTGAACGGCTCATGAGTAGATTCTGCAAGGATCGGTTCTGAAGTCTCGGGTTCCGGGTTTTTTAGTGGGCGAGCGTGAGAACGGACAATTGCGATGATCGAGCAAATTCCGAACCCCCATGACAGGATCTCCATGATGAAAAAGGCAGCCAACCACACTCCTTGTGGTGGAGTGAAACCACTGTGAAGATGGGTGTACCACGCATTAATAGCGGTGGTAAATGCCAGACAGGCACCTGCAAGTTCCAACCAGGCAAGCGAGGTCCCAGCGAACCAGCGAAGATGCTGGTCAACCCTTTGGGCGGACGCGGTGGTGGGGCGCGGGCGAGTCGTGATGATACTTTGTGTCAGCTCCACAATTGCTAGGACACCTACTGCGAGTATGACTCCTGGGATTCCACTGGCATTACCCCAGATGACCAGCGGGGGAGTGCCGACAATAACTGTGAAGGCGGTGATAATGAATGCTGCCCTCGTCAGACCAGGTAGAGGCCGACTGGCTCTAGCATCCAAAACCGCTCGTCGGATTGGGGCGGACGAACGAGGGGGCAGGCAATCAACCTGCGCAAACAGGGTTCCTATGACAACTCCTGTCAGCCACCAGACAAGGAGGTTTTCTGGCATGGGAACTCCAAACCCGAAAACGAGTGTTAGAGATCCCGACCATCGTATTGACGCGATGATCCCGATGATCAGAGCGATGATGCCTCCAACAGTACGGCCCCTGTTATGCAATTCGATGTGCGCCCTGATAATCGAGGCTTCAGAGTTGTTCAGCGGATAATCCCCGACACGGGATCCCAGATCGCTGTTTACTCTGACCCTGTCATAGGTAAAGAGAGCAAAAACGAGACTGATGAAAATGAGAAGGACGATACCGGTAAGCAGACTGATCATTGAGCCTCCATTTGACTGATTGTCATATTGTCATAGTACAATGGGCCTATGGATGAGTCAACCCTGGAAGAGATAGACAGTGTCGAGCAGGAAGAGCTCGAAGCCTTGTCCCCCGCTCCTCGCTCGTGGACACTGATCACGGTTGTTCTATTAGTGTGCATCTCGCTTGTCATTGCATGGATTGCACCTCGCTTTGCGCATCCTCAATTAGGTTTTGGTGTAAGTGCGAATATCGGTGTGATGCCTGGAGCCCCCTATGCTCTAGCGCTGGTCCAAGTAAATCAGCCGAATGACTCTGTTGTTTTACTTTCTGTTAATGACCTCACAGGGGTTCGGGTTGCCTTGAGCGGTGTTGCTCATAGCCAGGATGAAGTAGCCGCCTTGGAGAGTGGGTGGACTCAGATCGTAGAAGAAGGTTGTTCGGCCGAACCTGACTGTTCAATTGAGCCGGTCTCAATGGTGGACAGGCTTATCGAGGCAAGCCCCGCTTTCCAAGAAACACAACTGCCTCAATCAGTCTCAACCGGGGACTCCATTTGGGTGCTCTGGGAGATCACAGCATGCGAGCCGTACGGCTTCGATCTCAACTCAAGCGATGAGTCAGTTACATATATCGATCCAGAGTCAGGTGTGAAACTTCGCGGGTTATTCGGAATCCCCGTAACCCAGCATGACACCCTCATTCCAAACCCCTTCGATTATGGTGTTGAGTGGCTGGAGGAAAACGGCTCCTGCCCGACGTGACATCCACTAAGGTTATTCCCATGACAATCGCAATTCTTGGTGTTGGAATGATGGGTGAGGCCTTATTAGGTGGGCTGCTTGGCGCAGGATGGGAGAATGATGATGTCCGAGCGGCAGACTCCCGGGCTAGTCGGCGTGAGGAGATTGCCCAGACTTATCAGGTATGGACCGGTACATCGATGGAGGCTGTCAAAGGGGCAGACGTCGTCGTCGTGGCGGTAAAATCCGCCGATGTGCCCGATCTGCTGGGCACCATCGGACCGGTTCTTGCGCCAGGAGCGCTGGTGATCTCACTTGTTGCCGGAGCAAGCGCAGCAGTCATCGAACGCCATCTTGTTCTGGAGCGTCCGGTTATTCGAGCGATGCCGAATACCCCTGTCAACGTCGGGGAAGGAATGACAGCGATCTGCGCAGGGTCCTCAGCAACCAAAGAACACCTTGCCACCGCAGAGAAAGTCCTGTCATCGGTCGGCAGAGTTATCGTCGTACCCGAGAAGCAGATGGATGCCGTCACAGCGATCTCCGGGTCGGGGCCTGCGTACATGATGCTCATTGCTGAGGCGATGATTGATGCCGGAGTTCTATTGGGGCTTCCTCGGGCAACGGCAGCCCAGCTTGCGAAGCAAACCATCTATGGATCAGGCATGATGCTCGTCGAGACAGGGGTGCATCCTGCCGTACTCCGCGAGAATGTCACCTCTCCTGGAGGTACGACCGCCTCCGCACTGCGGGTCTTGGAAGAACGCGGTGTCAGGCCAGCATTCATCGCTGCTGTTGAGGCTGCTGCGAGGCGTTCAGAGGAGATGGGCCGAGCCCAATCCAAGTAGGAACACAGGCAAAGATGGTCTCGCGTTTGTCTCGTACGCGGTGAGCGCGGTAGTATCAGACGTTGGTCAGCCTCGGGTTGATCGTCAGGTAAAGTGTCTGGGTAGTTCCGTTACGAAAGGTTCACAGTGGGTTCGGTCATCAAGAAGCGCCGCAAGCGCATGGCGAAGAAGAAGCACCGTAAGCTGCTGAAGAAGACGCGCATTCAGCGTCGACGCGCAGGTCGCTAGGCTAAGGGTATTCATCCAAGGTCACTGCGAACGCCGTCAGGGGAGCTATGTCCATCATCCATGTGATGCGCCACGGGCACGTGGAAAATCCGCAACGTGTCTTATACGAACGACTTCCAGGTTTCCGGCTGTCTGATTTGGGCCAAGAGATGGTCGGTGAAGCCGCTCATTTCTTCGAGGGCCGCCCGATTTCACATCTGCGGTGCTCACCTCTGCAGCGTACTCAAGAGACGATCAAGCCGATTGCCGCTCTCTTTGCGGATCTTGAGGTCACACTCGACGAGCGTGTGATTGAAGCCGGGAATGTCTTCGTTGGTCAGGTGATGGGTTCGACTGCGAGAGCTGCCAGATCACCGAAGCAATGGAAATACCTCGTCAACCCACTGCGCCCCAGTTGGGGAGAAGCTTATGTGGAGATCGCCGATCGCATGATCAAGGCGATCTTCGATGCCAGCGAGATTGTGGGGGAGTCCGGTGAAGCTGTGATTGTCTCTCATCAGTTGCCGATCTGGGTGACAAGGTTGTTGGTTGAGGGCCGCCACCTCTGGCACGATCCCCGCAAACGACAGTGTACGCTCGCCTCAATCACCAGCTTCCATATTGAAGACGGACTGATCACCGGCTTCGAGTACGCCGAGCCCGTACGCCATCTACTCCCCGAAGGCCCACGCCACGGCTTCTAGCCCTAGGTCATCCTGCCGAAGGCAGGACCCCCGGCAGCCGACGTAGGGTCTGGGGATAGTTCTTTTCCAAAGTCCATACGTCTGCCGCCGGGGGTCCTGCATTCCGCTTCGCTCCACGCAGGATGACCGGGGTGTTAGTCCCCGCGGTCATCCTGCCGCCAGGCAGGACCCCCGGCAGCCGACGTATGGTCTAGGGTTGCGCTGTCTCTCTATAGTCCATACGTCTGCCGCCGGGGGTCCTGCCTGGCGGCAGGATGACCGGGTGGGGGCTGCCGGGGGGTGAACTGGAGTGGTGACGTGACACTGAGGCACGAATACGCGAGACTAGTACCGATGACTGAGCCCTATCGACGGCGGATGACT
>Ga0123356_10008244_pt1 | contig 10371 bp, 9 predicted proteins | sample TergutEmb28metaG_2_FD_92546 | JGI IMG/M metagenome (GOLD analysis project Ga0123356, IMG submission 92546) | Embiratermes neotenicus P3 segment gut microbial communities from Petit-Saut dam, French Guiana - Emb289 P3 | ecosystem: Host-associated > Arthropoda: Insects > Digestive system > Gut ... | reverse complement strand
CCGACGATGACGCCCAGGGCTGCGGCGACGGTGATACTCCTGCGCGGCGGCCACGAGCAGCTCGAGTTGCTGATGGTCAGGCGCACGCCGGCCGCCCGCTTCATGGCCGGCGTTTGGGTGTTCCCGGGAGGGGCCGTTGATCCGTCCGACGGCGACGGGCAGGCCGGGCTGCGCGGGGCGGCAGTGCGGGAGTTGCGCGAGGAGGCCGGTGTCACGCTGCCGCCGCAGACCGAGCTGGTCGGGTTCGCGCGGTGGATCACGCCGGAGGCGCTGCCGATCAGGTTCGACACCTGGTTCTACCTGGCGGCGGCGCCTGCGGACGCGAGCCCCCGGGTCGACGGCTCGGAGATCGTCGACTGGCGCTGGCTCACACCCGCCCAGGCCCTGGTGGAAGCCGCGGCGGGCGGCATGAAGCTCGCCTTCCCGACCCTCAAGCAGCTCGAGCAGCTCAGCGCGTTCCCCTCGGCGCAGGAGCTGCTCACCCACGCCCGTGCCCAGGCGAACGCGATCAGGCCGGTGCGGCCGCGCGTGGTCGGATCCGGCGAGCACGAGCGGATCGTCCTCCCCGGCGAAGACTGACCTCACTCCTGTTGTTCGTCGGAGATGACGTGCAGTACGGCGTTGATCAGCGCCAGGTGGGTGAACGCCTGCGGGTAGTTCCCGAGGTGGCGGCCGCTGTGCGCGTCGAGCTCCTCGGCGTAGAGCCCGAGCGGCGAGGCGTGTGCGAGCAGCTGCTCGCACAACACCTGTGCCCGCGCACGCTCGCCGATCTCTGACAGCGCCGAAACCAGCCAGAACGAGCAGATCAGGAACGTGCCCTCCTCGCCACTGAGGCCGTCGTCGGTCTCCTCCGTGCGGTAGCGCAGCACCAGTCCGTGCTCGGTCAGCTCGTCGGCGATCGCGATCACGGTGTTGCGCACGCGCTCGTCGGTCGGCGGCAGGAAGCGGTTGAGCACGATCAGCAGCGTCGAGGCGTCGAGCGCGTCGGTGTCGTAGTGCTGGCGGAAGACGCCGCGGTCGGACACCCCCTTGGCGAGGATGTCCTCGCGGATCTGGTCGGCCGCCTCCTGCCACTCGCCCGCCAGCTGGCTCTCGCCCTCGCGTTCGGCCAGGCGCGCGCCGCGGTCGGCCGCCACCCAGCACATCAGCTTCGAGGAGACGTAGTGCTTGGGCTCGCCGCGTGCCTCCCAGATCCCCTGATCGGGCCTGTCCCATACGTTGATCGCGCACTTCACCTGATCCTGGATCACGGGCCACAGGCGCTGGGCGATGTGGCCGCCCATCTTCGTGTGCAGATAGATCGAGTCGAGCACGGCGCCGAAGACATCGTTCTGCTTCTGGTTGTAGGCGCCGTTGCCGATCCGCACCGGCCGCGCGCCCTCGTAGCCACCGAGGTGATCGAGCGTCGTCTCGGTCAGGTCGCGCTCGCCGCCGATCCCGTACATGATCTGCAGGGCGCCGTCGCCGTTGCGCTCGAGGTCGGCGACGAACTGCATGAAGTCGTCAGCCTCCCAGTCGAAGCCGAGCGCGTGCAGGCCCCACATGGTGAAGCTGGCATCGCGCATCCAGCAATAGCGGTAGTCCCAGTTGCGCTCACCCTGAGGCGTCTCCGGCAGCGAGGTCGTCGCCGCCGCCACCGTCGCGCCGGTCGGCACGTAGGTGAGCGCCTTGAGCGTCAGCGCCGAGCGGTGCAGGTGACTGCGCCAGCGGTGATCCGGGAAGCGCCCGCCGGCCAGCCAGTCGCGCCAGTAGTGCTCGGTGTACACCATGCGATCGAGGGCGTCCTGCAGGTCCTGGGGCCCGTCCATCCCGTGTGACCAGCCGAGCGAGACGAAGCGGCGCTCACCCTCGACGAGCGTGTGCCGTGCCCGCGCGCGGCTGCCCTCGAGCCCGAGCCGCAGATCGGACTGCAGACGCAGCGTGGTGCCGGTCGAGCAGGTCGCCTCGGCCGAACCCCAGTTGCCGTCGTTCATGGTCCACTGGGCCGGCTCGCGGCCGTAGTCGAACATCGGCTCGCACACGACTTCGACCTGCACGCTGCCCTGGACGCACTCGATCACGCGGATCAGCATGTGGTCCGCGTCCTGGTCGGTCGGTGGCCGCGTGTGGGAGCCCTCGTCGGCGTGGTCGTGATGCCACGGACCGACCGTCATCGCGTCGCGCACGACGAGCCAGCCGGAGGGCGTGAGCCACGTCGTCTCGAGGACCATCGTGCCCGGCACGTAGCGCACGGTGAGCGGCACCACCAGGCCATACGGTCCGACACGGAACGAGCCGGCGCGGCGATCCAGCAGCGCGCCGAAGCAGCTTTGCGAGTCGAACCGCGGCACGCCCATCCATTCGACGCTGCCGTCGGGGGCGATCAGCGCACCGGTATGGCAGTCCGACAGGAATGCGTAATCACCGATCGGCGGGAACGGCGACCCGCCGGTCAGCGGTAAGTCGTGCGGTGGGAGCGGGATCGACGGCGACACCTGTCGCCGCCGAACACTAACCGGTGGTGCGCAGCCCGAGGTAGCCGCCCAGGACGGTGAAACCGATCATGCACGCAAGCGCGTCCGTGATCGCGCGCAGCGCCCCGTCGTACGGGTCGGCGGTGACGATTCCGGCGGCGGTCAGGACGATCGTGATCACCGCGGCGAGCAGCAGCGCGCAGCGCAGCGGCGTGAGCGCCGCCGGCACCCAATCCCGGCCGAGGTCGTCGATCAGGTCGCGAGCAGGGCCGTCGACGTGGGGTCGCAGCCGTGCGCTGACGACGAGCTGCGGCAGCTCGAGCGCGATCACCGCAAGACTGCAGCCGGCCACGATCCAGGCAAACGTGGTCCAGGTCGAGCCGGCAGCGTGCGGGAAGGCGAGCGCGGCCGCGGGCAGCGCAGCCAGCGTGACGGCGCCGGCCAGGAGACCGACCGCGCTGCGGCGGGCGAGCACGGTCGCGTCGATGCGGCTGATCACGCGCTCGTGCCGCAGCCGCCGGGCGCGCAGCAGCGCCAAGCCGCCGGCGGCGAGCGCGACCTGCGCGGCCAGCGCCGCCAGCAGCAGGATCGGAGCCGTCCAGGTCGGCGTCGGCGTGTGCTGTTGGCCGTACAGCGTCAGCCCGCGCATCCGCCCGACGGCCACGAACATCACCGCCAGGCCGACCCCCGCGAACGCGAGCGCCGCGAACGTACGGTAGGCGGTCAGGCGCGCGAGCCCGGTGCCGAGCTCGTTTGCGAACTGTCGCGCCAGGTCGGGGGGCGCGCCGAGCTCGGCCTGCGGGTTCTCATGAAGGTGGTCGGCGAGCTCGGCGGTGATGCGGGCGCGCCGGCGCGGCGGGATCCCGGCGCGGCGCAGCTCGCCGTCGAGGGCGTCCAGATAGTTCATGCGAGCACCGCCTCGATCGTGGTTGCGAACGCCCGCCAGCGCTCGCGACTGGCCCCGAGCTCCTTCTGCCCGCGCCGGGTGATGCTGTACACGCGGCGGCGGCGGCCGGAGTGGGTCGACCACTGACTGCGCAGGAGCCCGTCGGCCTCGAGCCGGTGCAGCGCCGGGTAGACCGTCCCCTCGGGCAACGCGAGCGCCCCGCCAGTGCGCGCCTTCAGCGCCTCGATGACCGCGTAGCCGTGCAGCGGCTCGCCCGCGAGCACCGCCAGGATCAGCCCGTCGAGGTGGCCCTTGAGCTCTTCCGGCTTCATACCTAGCGATCCTATACCTCGCATTGCTAGGTGTCAAGCGGCCCCGGGCGGGAGCAGCCGGCCAGCTGGAGCGCTGTGGCGGGGCGCCCGAGCCGGCAAGCCGGGCGCCCCGGGGGACCTAGGTGTCGCTGTTCAGATTGGGCAACCCAAGCGTGTTCAGCCAATGATCGACGTGGATGTTCAGGACCGTGAACTGGCCCGTCCAGATCAACACCCCCATGCCGACGAGGATCAGCCCACCGGTGCCGATCACGACCGGGTAGTGGCGCTTGACCACGTTGAGCGCGGCCGTCGCCTTGCCGAACGCGAGGCCCGTGATGAGGAACGGGATACCGAGGCCGGCGCAGTAGATCGCGAGCAGGAAGGCGCCGCGCAGCGCACTCGAAGAGGTGCCGGTGGCGGTGATGATGGCGCCAAGCGTGGGACCGGTGCAGGGCGTCCAGGCAATCGCGAACGCGATCCCGGTGAGGACCGGGCCCGAGCGGCCGGCCCGCTCCATCAGCGACGAGACATGCCAGGTCCTGGAGAGCTGCGGGATCAGCGGGCTGAGCACGAACAGCAACCCCATCGAGATGATGATCGCTCCGCAGACGCGCTGGGCGGTGCTGCCGGTGAGCGTGCCGCGCAGCGCCTGCTGGCCGAGCAGGCCGAGCGCGATGAAGATCGCGCTGAAGCTGCCGACGAACGCGAGGCTCGGGCCGATCACACGGCTGGCGCGCAGCTCGCGCGTGTCGCTGACGCCCGCGACCGCGGCGACGTAGCCCGGGACGAGCGGCAGCACGCAGGGCGACAGAAAGCTGACGAGGCCGGCGACGAAGGCGACCGGGATTGCGATGCCTGACGCTGGATCCATCGGGCCTTCAGCGTACCGGCAGCGCCGATTCGCGCTGTTTGGACGATTAATTGGTGCGTCAGGGGGGACAAACACACTCGCCGGAGCCCCTTTTAAGTGTGAGCACTCGCAATCAGGACCGGAAAACGCTCGCCCAGGACGGGACCGTTGGGCCAAACCGTCGTGATAGCAACGGTTTGGCCCAACGGATCGCTGCACAGGCGCAGCGGCAGGGCGGTCAGATCAGCAGCGAGCAGCTGAAGGCGCTCGGCCTGACCGAGGCCGCCATAAGGCACAGAGCGGCGAAGGGCACCCTGATCCGCGTCCACCACGGCGTCTACGCCGTCGGACACCTCCCGACCATCGCCATCGACAGAGCCCACGGCGCGCTTCTCGCCGCCGGGCCGCTCTCAGCGCTGGCCTTCGACGCCGCGCTCGCGTTCTACCGCCGCGACCCGAACTGGCCCCGAACGCTCGAGCTCATCTCCCCCGCCGACCGCCGCCCAGACGGCATCAGGGTCCACACCTGCTCGACGCTGATCGGCCGCGACATCCGCACACCCCAAGGCCTCCGAATAACAAGCCCCGCCCGGACCGCGCTCGACCTCGCCCCGAGGCTCACGGCAAACCGCCTGACGAGGATCGTCGACGACCTTCGCCACCGCAACGGCCTAAAGCTCTGGCAGCTGAAAGACGTCGCGGAGCGCAACGCCCGCCACCCGGGCGCGAAGCGGCTCCTCGCACTTCTCACCGAAAGCCAGGACGAGCCGACCCGCTCCGACCACGAGGCCACCTTCATGCGCCTGTGCAGGAGGTACAAGCTCCCGACCCCGCAGCTCAACGTCCACGTCGCCGGCCACCGTGTCGACGCCTACTTTCCCGACCACCGGCTCGTGGTCGAGATCGATGGCGACCTCACGCACGCGGAGGACTGGCGACCGGCCTTCGAGACCGATCGCGAGCGCGTCGTCGACATCCTCGAGGCCACCGGCTTCCCGACGATCCGCCTCACGAAGCGCCAGATCACCCGCCGCCAGCGCGAGACCGCCAAGAAGCTCGCGAACATCCTCGCCGCCCGGGAACGCCAGTAGGTTCACACCGCGGGGGGAGGTTCCGCTGAACCACCCCCGCGCTCAACGCCTTCAGGCAGCCGCCCCTCCTCCGAGAGTTTCTCCAGATGCGCCTCGAGCGTCACCGCCGCGGCGGGCCGCAGCGCGACCGGCGCGTCAGCCCAAACCGCATCGAGAAGATCTTGAATCGTGCGCTTGCCTTCGGCAAGCGCGGTGACAAGAGCCTGTTCGCGCGCCAAACGATGCGCGATGTACTCGCTGAGCTTCTCGTCCGGCGCCGAGACAACAGGCCCGTGACCAGGCGCAATCAGCGACAGGCCAAGACCCCGCAGTCGCCTCAAGCCATCGAGGTACTCGCCCAGCTGCCCCGCCACAAAGACGCTGCCCTCCCCCAGCACCGCGTCCCCGGTGAAGGCGATCCCGTCGGCCACATAGGTGAGGTGGTCGGGAGCGTGGCCGGGCGTCGCGACCGCCTCGAGCGGCCCGCACCAGTCACCGTCGCGGAGCAGCGCCTGGACGTTGCCGCGAGCAGCGGCGAGCGGCACCGGCGAAAAGCGCCGGACGATCTCGGCGACGCCCTCCGCGTGATCCGCGTGGTCATGCGTGAGCAGCACGGCGCCGAGGCCGCCGCGCTCGTCGAGCTCCTCGCTGATCGCGTCGAGGTGAGCGGGCAGCGCCGGGCCCGGATCGATCAGCCAGCCCGGCTCGCGCCCGTAGATCCAGGTGTTGGTGCCGGTCAGCGTGAACATGCCCGGGTTGTCGGCGCGGAGGCCGACGGCGTCGTGACCGGGCAGCTCCAGGCGGGCCATCGATCGAGGATGTCACGATGGTGTGGTGACGGTGCCCGAGAGTGCACCTCCCACAGAGCCGGTGACCGGCTGGGAGGCAGACGGCCTCGACGAGAAGAAGGCGACCCGCAACCTCTGGCACGGCCTGATCGCGATGGTCGTGCTGGTGGGGATGGTCGTCGGCCTGCTGCTGGAGGTCCCGGGGCTGCACGACGTCCAGCAGCAGATCCTGCGCATGCCGATCGGCTGGGTGGTGCTGGCACTCGCACTCGAGGTGCTCTCCTGCATGGGTTACGTCGTCGCCTTCCTGCAGGTCTTCGAGCGGGCGCCGTTCCGATTCGGCGCGCGCGTGGCGCTGAGCGAGCTGGCATTCGGGGCGGCGGTCGCGGTCGGCGGCGCCGGCAGCGTCGCCGTCGGCGCCTGGCTGCTGATCGAGCGCGGCGCCAAGCCGGGGCGCGTCGCCGAGCGCTCCGCCGTGCTGTTTCTGCTCACGAGCGGCGTCAACGTGATCACGCTGGCGATCGCCGGACTCGGCGCCTGGCTGGGCATCCTGCCGGGCTCACGCGATCCGCTGCTGACCCTGGTGCCGGGGCTGGTCGGGGTCCTGACACTGGTCGGGTTCCTCTCGCTCCCCTGGTTCGCTCAGCACTTCATCGTCAACCGCTTCGAGGGACGCGCGGCGCGCTGGGCGCTCGCCATATCGGACACGATCCGCGAGACCGCACGGCTGCTGTTCAGTGCCGACTGGCGGCTGGTCGGCGCGTTCGGCTACCTCTGGTTCGACATCGCCGTGCTGTGGGTCTGCTTCCGCGCGCTCGGGACGACACCGCCGGTGGCTGTCGTCGTGCTCGCCTACCAGATCGGCTACCTCTCGAACCTGATCCCGATCCCCGGCGGCATCGGCGTCCTCGACGGAAGCTTTGTCGGCATGTTCGTGCTGTACCACGTCAACGACACACTCGCGACCTCGGCCACGATCGTCTACCACGCGATCTCGCTCTGGGTGCCCGCCACCTGGGGCACGATCGCCTTCCTGCTACTGCGGCGTAGCCGCAACGAGCCGATCAAATGGCGGCTGAAACGAGGAGAGCAGCCAGCGGACTCCTGAAGCAGCCCCGCAGCCTTGCGGCTGCACTGCTGCTCGGCGCCGCCGTCAGTCAGGCGGTGCTGGATGACGGCGGTTTCGGACCGGTCCCGAAGCTGATCTTCGGCGGCCTGGCGCTGGCGGCGCTGGCGGCCGCCTGGGCGTGTGACAGCGCGGCCGCGGCCCGGGCCGCGCGGCATCCGCTGGCGATCGTGCTGGGGGTGCTCGCGCTGTTCGGCGCGGCCTCGGCGGCCTGGACGACCGGCGCCCCTGGCGCGGCGCTGCGCTGGGGGCTGGCCACTGCCGGGTACGGCGCGGTGCTGGTCGCGAGCCAGGTGGTGAGCCGGCGCCCCCGGGGGCAGGTCGGGATCGCGATCCTGATCGTGCTGCTGGCGGCCATCTCCGGCCTGGTCGGCCTGTGGGCCGCGGCCGCGTTCGTAACGCCCGAGGCAAACCACACGACCGGCTTCTGGCGCCCCGCGGGAATGCTCGGCTACTCGTCGGCGCTGAGCGTGCTGCAGATCTCGGCGCTGCCGGCCATCCTGACGTGGATGCACGATCGCCGGCTCGCCGTCAGCGCCGCCGCGGCATTCGCCGGAGCGGTCGCGGCGGTGGTGCTGGCGCTCGACCAGAGCCGCCTGGAGTCGGTGCTGGCGGTCCTGGTCTGCGCGGTCGCGCTCAGGTGGCCGGCCGCAACCGTGCGGCAGCCGCGCCGTCGCGTCGCTGCATCGCTCGGGCTGCTCGCGCTGGCCGCCGCCGGCGCCTACATCGTCGCCGGCCGCAAGGTCTCATACCTGGCGCACACGCACCAGCTGCCGCGCACGACCGGGCTCGCGGCGATCCTGATCGCGACCGCCGTCGTCTGGGCGCTGGCGCGGGCCGCCGAGCGCTCGGGGCCCGAGCGCCGGCATGAGCGCCGGATGCGGCTGGCCGCGATCGGCGCCGTGCTGGCGCTCACCGCCGGCATCGTCACCTTCACCGCGATCGAGGGCGACACGAGTCACGTCGTGTACGTCCAGAACGGCGGGTTCTTCCACGGCCGGCTCGGGATCTGGAGCCAGGCGCTCAACACCGCCACGCAGCGGATCCTGTGGGGCCACGGCGCCGACTCGTCGCTGATCAGCACGCCCGTGCCGGAGCCCGGCGAGGCGATCCCGGACGCCCACGATCTTCCCCTGGAGATGTGGGTCGAGCTCGGCATTCCCGGGCTCGCGCTCGCGCTGCTGGCCTACTGGACGAGCCTGAAGGCGATCTGGGATGCGCGCCTGCAGCACAACTTCTGGACGTTCGGGCCCGCCGCGATCGCCTTTCCGCTGGCGGTCCTGCTCGACTGGGAGTGGCATCTGCCCGGGTCGGCCGCGATCTGGACGCTGGCGCTCGGGGCGCTGATCGCGCGACGAGGCGTACAAGATATGGTGTTTTGATCGCAGAGCCAGCTTCACCAGGAACAGTCCTCGCGCTCATCCGCTCGGGCGAGGCGACAACCAGAAACGAGCTCGCCGAGCGACTCGGGGTCGCCCGATCGACAGTCGTGCAGCGGCTCGGCCTGCTCGGCAGCGTTGGGCTGGTGCGGGTCGCCGGTGACGCCCAGTCGAGCGGCGGGCGTCCCGCCTCGATCTTCGCATTCGACGAGACCGCCGCCGTGGTGGTGGTCGGCGACCTCGGCCAGACGGGCTGCCATCTGGCCGTCTGCGACCTCGCCGCCCGGCCGCTCGCCGAACTCACGGCGGCGCTCTCGATCGATCAGGGTCCCGACGCGGTGCTCGACTGGGTCAAAGCGCGGTTCACCGACCTGCTTGCAGAGGTCGGACGCGGGTGGGATGACGTGCTCGGTATCGGCATCGGCCTGCCCGGCCCCGTCGACTTCGACACGGGACGCCCGGTGAGCCCGCCGGCGATGCCCGGCTGGGACGGCATCGACGTGCCCGCCATGTTCACCGACGTGGAGGACTGCCCCGTACTGGTGGACAACGACGCCAGGATCATGGCGCTCGGCGAGCACCGCGAGGCACGCCGCGGCGACGCCCACATGATCTTCGTCAAGATCGGCAGCGGGATCGGCGCCGGACTGATCGCCTACGGCCAGGTGCTGCGCGGCGAGCGCGGCGCGGCCGGTGACATCGGCCACATCGTCGTCGACCCTACGGCCTCCGAGGTCTGCCGCTGCGGGAACGTCGGCTGCCTCGACGCCGTCGCCGGCGGCTGGGCGATCGCGCAGCGCATGGGCGACATCGCACCGACTCCGCCGGACGTGGTTCGGCTCGCGCGCGAAGGCCACCCTGAGGCGACGGGCCAGGTGCGCCGCAGCGGCCGCATGGTCGGTTCCGCCGTCGCCGACGCCGTGAACCTGCTCAACCCGACCTCGGTCGTGATCGGCGGCAAGCTCGCCGAGGCCGACGAGCAGGTGTTCGCGGCCGTGCGTGAGGTCGTCTACCGGCAGTCGACACCGGTCGCTTCGCGCCACCTCGAGATCGCGCTCACCGAGCTCGGGCACATGGCCGGCGTCGTCGGCGCGGCCCACATGGTGATCGATCACGTGCTCGACCCCCAGCGGGTCGAGACGCTGTTGGAGCGACGTTCGGCCTGAGTCGCTTCAGCGCCTGCGGCGGCCCCGCTAGGCCGCCGCTGGCGACGGCAGGTCTGTCGCCGCCGACGCCTCGGCGGCCAGGCCTCGGATCGCATCCCAGTCGCCGGCGGAGACGAGCCCCGCGGGCACCATCCAGGTGCCGCCGATGCAGACGACGTTGGGCAGCGCCAGATATTCGCCGGCGCGCGCGAGGTCGATGCCTCCGGTCGGGCAGAACCTGACGTCCGGGAACGGCCCTGCGAACGCCTTGAGCGCTGCCACGCCGCCGCTGGTCTGCGCCGGGAAGAACTTCATCATCGAGATGCCGTGTTCGAGCACGCGCAGCACCTCACTGGCGGT
>Ga0123356_10008243_pt1 | contig 10371 bp, 9 predicted proteins | sample TergutEmb28metaG_2_FD_92546 | JGI IMG/M metagenome (GOLD analysis project Ga0123356, IMG submission 92546) | Embiratermes neotenicus P3 segment gut microbial communities from Petit-Saut dam, French Guiana - Emb289 P3 | ecosystem: Host-associated > Arthropoda: Insects > Digestive system > Gut ... | reverse complement strand
GCTGACGGAAAATCCGGTCAACGCACAACCTATCAAGCTTAATACCGGGTTTGGAGCAAGCGATATCAAAAAATATGATGCAACGCACAGTGCTGCAGAAACGATCAAAGTCGGAACGAGTTTTATTCTGTCGCCGAACAAACCGTAAATCGTTCGTCCGATACCCATTGTTATCGCAAAAACCATAGGCCCCGCAAGATCACCGGCAAGTTTCGATAAACCGAGACTTTTCTCGGCAAACAACGATGACCATTGTGCAACAGCCAGTTCGGAAGCACCGGCGCAAATCATCAAAACAATTGCTACCCAAAAAACCGGAGCAGAAAACAATCTTTTTATTCCCAATAAATTTTCATGATGCGGAGCAGGAATAAACGGTACTTTGGTAAACAAAAATAAGTTTACTAAAGGTAATGATACCCACAAAACCGTTAATACCTGCCATTTTGCATTTCCGAAAATCGATAAAAATAACGTTGACAGTAAAACAATGACCATCCAACCCCAACAATAAAATGAATGAAGCAATGCCATATTCGAAGCTTTTTTCTCTTCTTCGGCAGGTAATGAATTTGAAATAGGGCTTATCATAACTTCAAGCAAACCGCCGCCGACAGCAGAGATGATAACCCCGGCGGTCAACATCGAATAAACCGGTAAAGCCATGACCGGTGCTGCTGCGAGAACACAAAAACCGGCAGCACAACAGGCAAACCCAAAAACCAAAGGTCTTCGATAACCGATGCGATCAATAAAGCGAGCCGCAATTATATCCGTGAGGATTTGTACAGTAAAGTTCAACAATACCAAACGTCCTAACTGTTCATAAGAAAGACCGTAATCCGTACGGAAAATCGTAAATAAGATCGGAGGTAAATTTATACATAAAGCTAAGCTGACAGTCCCGAGATTACATGCGATACGTGTATGTTTATATGTGAATTCCATTAGTGAACGCCTCCATCATTAATCAACACCCCGAAGTCTACCGGAAGAATAATTATTTTTCAATGAATTTCATGATGTATTTATGTTTACAATCAATTATTTAACCATTATACTGCATCTGTACGATTTAATAGTCGTCTGAAAGGGATTTTATATAAAATGAAAAGAATTATTTCTGTTTTTTTAACATCAATGCTGATATTGGCATTCCCGATCATCCTCTCTGCTTGTTCCGATTCGTCCGGTTCATCCGACGAAATCATCCTGAACTTTTTACGTTTGGCAAATGATGAAGCAGAAACCGCATTCTGGGCAGATGTAATTGCATCATATGAAGATAAAAACCCCGGCATTAAAATATTATATGACAACGCCGCTATAGGTGATGACATGGATGTCAAGCTTACAAGTCTCTTTGCGGCAAACTCGGGACCGGACATAATCGGTCACGGTATCATGTCAATTGCAAGTCGTGTGGAAGCAGGGCATTACACACCTCTGACGGATTATTTCAATTCATGGGAAGGCAGAAATGATATTTTCCCGCAACTTGTCGAACTCGGAACATTCAACAATGAAATCTACGGTATAGCTTACCAACCTACACCGTATGTTTTTGCCTATCGGATAGATTTATTGGAAGAAGCAGGATTCGATCGACCGCCGGAAACATGGGAAGAACTGGCTGAATATGCACGCGCCTTAACCGTTACGGAAAACGGACGCATCACACAAGCAGGATTTGCTTTTCCTGCATCGGCAGGCAATTTTGTTGAATTCGACGTATTTGCATACGGAAACGGCGGAGGTTTTAAAGACAGCAATAATAATCCTACACTTAACAGCAGGCAAAATATCGAAGCAATGGAATTTATTGCAAGCATCATTCATGAAGTAAGTCTTGAATTTAATGCAAATGAAACAAACCCGTTTTTAACAGGTAACGCAGCGATGACACTTATCGACAACATCAGGCTTACACCAATGTTTTCTGTTGAAGAATACGAGGGAAAAATCGGTATATCGTTACCGCCGGGTAATGCAGGTCAAAGACGCATGACTTTCAGCGGTTGTCGCTTGTTATTTATCGGCAAAGATTCAACCAATCGCGATGCAGCCTTTGATTTTATTGCATATGCAACATCAAAAGAAATCGTTGAAAAACGCAGTATCGATCTGAATGTCCCGGTAGTAAGAGAATCTCTTGCCGATATGTTTGCCGAAAAAGACACTTTCAACAGTGTCAGGGTCGCAAGTGTTGAAAACGGCATAGGAATGCCGATCGTCACATGGGCATCAATGTTCCAACGTGTACGTAACGAAGCTGTCCAGCGTATATGGCACGGGGATGATCCGACAACCGTTTTAAATGAAGCACAGGAAAAATTATTACAGGAAATCGCTGCTGCAGGATAAAATCGGATTACCGGATCGGGAGGCTGTTTAATGCATACATCAATGCGACGCGGAGACGGAAAAGTTGCTTTTTTGATGCTTTTACCATTTACCCTCTTCTTCGCGGCATTTGTTATTTATCCGCTTATCGCAAATGTTTATTTCAGTTTTACCAATTTTCGTTTCGGACATGCAGATAATGTTGAGTTTGTCGGATTCATCAATTATATCCGTCTTTTCAATGACTCAAATTTTACAATATCATTAAGAAATACTTTCACATACGCTTTTTTCAGCATCATGTTGCTGACGGTTGCCGGTTTATTTTTGGCTCTTGTTTTAAATCGTCCCGCCGGATCTGTAAAACCGGCGCGAGGTGTATTCATAGCACCTTACGCCGTTTCTTTTGTTGCCGCATCACTTATTTGGCTGATGTTACTCGATCCGGGTCTCGGAGCCGTAAATAAAATCCTGGTGACACTCGGTGTTGATCGTCCGCCGAGTTGGTTATTTGATGCCGACCTCGCTTTACCGTCATTGGTTGTGATCAATTTGTGGAAAAACGCCGGTTATGTAATGTTGCTGTTCCTGGCAGGACTTCAAAACGTATCCCCGGATCTATACGATGCTGTAAAAATCGACGGCGCAAATATTTTCCAAAAAATACGCAACGTAACATTGCCTGCAATATCACCCGTAACGATTTTTGTCTTGGTTACAGTCTGTATCGAATCATTTAAAACATTTGAACAGGTAAAAATCATGACACGAGGCGGACCGATGTTGCGTACATCAACAGTGGTTTATCAAATATATCTGAGAGCTTTTGAAGATTTCCAAATGGGTTACGCCGCCGCACAATCCGTGGCTTTACTTTGTATTGTTTTACTTGTTACCCTCGCAAACTTTAAGGCCGTCACAAAGCGAGGTAACGATTAAATGGATAAAACGATTCGGGTTATTGCTTTTTTTATTACAGGAATATGCGTTTTACTGGCTTTCATACCTTTTTTATTCATGCTTTCCGTATCATTGCAGTCAGACAGTGAAATATATTCTCCCGCACTTGTTATTTTTCCGTCATCATTGCGATTTGATAATTACTTAAGAGTTTTCGAACACGGAAACTGGCTCAGATATTTTTATAACTCAATAATTGTCACATTGATATCAACGATTGTCAGTTTGATCATTAATTCCATGGCAGGATATGTGTTTGCACGCATCCCTTTCCGATTTAATAATACACTTTTTATTATCGTTCTTGTAGGTATGATGATCCCTGTTCAGGTAACAATGATCCCCGTATTCACGATGTTGAGGCACGTACCGTTTATCGGCGGAAATAACCTCTTCGGTCAAGGCGGAAGCGGTTTGTATGACACACTTCCCGGATTGATTCTGCCGTTTATTGCCGGTTCGTTCGGTGTGTTTTTGTGTCGGCAATACTATCTTACTTTACCGAAAGAGTTGGATGATGCCGCCGCTGTTGACGGTTGCGGACGCTTCAAAGCATATTGCCGAATATATATACCGCTCAGCGGACCTGTCTTTGCATCACTCGGTGTTTTAAAATTTGCAGCTTCATGGAATGAATATACCTGGCCGCTCATCATGACGCGTTCCGATTCGACAAGAACGGTGCAGCTTGCATTAAGTCTGTTTCGAACAGAGTCCGGTATAGATTGGAGCCGATTAATGGCGGCATCTGTTCTGATAAGCCTTCCTGTTTTCATCGTATTCTTCGCAACACAAAAACGCTTCATCGCCGGGTTGACGGCAGGAAGCGTAAAAGGATGATTTGAATTAAATTATGTTACGGAGGAATTATAATCATGTCTTTACCGGTTATTTTTGTCATTGTTGCTGTATATGTTGCTTTATTGGTTTATTATTGCGTTTTGGAAAAGCAAGCAAAATTTTGGCCGGCAACGGTTTTTAAAGTAATCCTTTCCGCTTATGCTGCAGGTTGTTGCATATATGCAGCCGTAATACTTAACAATTACATCTTTTATATCTTTGCATCAGGATTGCTGTGTGCCGTACCGGCTGATTATTTTTTACAATACATCAAAACTGATCTGAAAAGATATCGTTTCGGTATTTTCTTTTTCGGCGCAATGCATTTATGTCTTATAATTTCCTTTTTCCTGATTTATCCGATCTCTTATATTGAATTTATTATTTTTGTGATATTCATCGGAATACTTTTAACATTCCAAACATTAGGCAAATGGACAATGGGTCCCGAAAAAGCACAATTGACCGTATACACTGTTTTCGTAGTGTTTATGGCTGCAAAAGCAATTTCTTTATATATCGTTGATCCGACCGGTTTTACACTGTTTGTTGCTTTGGGCGGACTGTTCTTCTTCGCATCCGATCTGTTCTTGGGAATCTGGGCATACAAAGCGGAAAAGTTCATTTATTTAGCATTAAACAGAACCATTTACTTTGCAGGTCAATTATGTCTGGCATTTTATTTAATGATGATGATTTAATTTATTAATAATTTAACGGAGTAAAGCCACACGAATTTCGTCATGATTCAGGAAGTTATCACCGTCAACACATACAGCCAAATCTGTTTCCCGCAGAATATTCATACCTTTTTCGTCACGAACTTCTTTACAACAATCCTGCATATCCCATCGTCCGACAAGAGCGATCTTCTTAAACATCTTCTCCGCATCTTCTTTCGTTTCACACTTACAAAGAACACGATGCTTCCTGTTAACAACATCTCGCCCGTAATCCTCCATAACTGCCTTCATCTTCTTATCTAAAGCCAACTCAGCCTCAAACATAGGCAACGATCTCACCCCTTTTCTTAACATTATACTTGCATATCTGTGGTATTATATCATAAATAATCAATCATGGAGAGTGGAATGGAAAAAACGCAGAAATTGTCGATGCGCAGGATATTAGCGTTTGCGTCGGCTGATATATTTGGCGGCGGGTCGTTTAATATAACGAATTTTTTATATCCCGGTTATGTTGCACTTGCAGTCGGATTACCGGCAAGAACTGCAGGAATCATAATGATGGCGGTCGGTATTTTTGATGCCGTGACCGATCCGATAATGGGTTTCTTTTCGGATAAGATACGTGTACGATTCGGAACAAGAAGGGGAGGTTTATTGGTATCCGCTCCTCTTATCGTTATTTCTTTGTGTTTAGCTTTTTACCCCTACACTAACCCCGATACGACAATACGTTTTTTGACAGTTTTGATGTCATATATCTTTTTTACGGCAGTGCAGACAACAGTCATGATACCGTATTTTTCATTATCGAGTGAAATGACCGAAGATTATACCGAACGTGCCCGAATGACGACAGTACGACTTGGTTTTTCAATATTTTCTTCTATTATTTGTGTGGCAATTCCCGGCATCATTGTCAATGCTTTTGACGGAAATTCCGGGTATATTATAATGAGCTTGACTTTCGGGGTCCTGTTTATGATTTGTGTCGGAATAACAGGTTTATTTGCCAAAGAAGGTATACCTCCGCCGACCAAAACCGAACCGTTTATAATCGGTGATTTTATCAGACCGTTTAAAGTCAGATCATTCAGACAATATTTATGGATGTTCTTATGCTGCCAAATGACCATGGCAATCATGAGTGCTCTGTTTTTCTTTTATGTCGATTTTTATTTCTGCGCCGAAACAACAGCAAGCGGCGAAGGTAACATCGTCGGAATGCTCGGCGCTGCAATAATGTTCAGTATGCAAATTATTGCCTTACCTGTTTACATGAAAATCATAAAAAAAGCCGGCAAAACTGCCGTATATATTTTGGGTTCTGTTATATGGATCATAAGCGCTCCGGTCTTATTATTGATTCCGCCTGACACTAATCCCGTTTATCTGTACATCCTCGCAGCCGTAATGGGTTTCGGTATCAGCGGTCCCGGTCTCATACCGCACGCTATCTTCGGCGATGTCGTCGACGTCGGTCATCTGCAGTTCGGTACACGTGTTGCCGGCGCATTTTCCGGTATTGCAAACTTCGTTAATAAAATTTCCCAAGCAATAGGTTTGGCGGTTGTAATGGGTGTAATCGGCTTAGCCGGCTTTGTCGAACAGGATATAACAGAGGGAGCCGCTAAGGTCGTTTCACAACCGCACTCTGCACAAACGGCAATTGTCCTGTTAATGTCCTTCGCACCGCTTGTTTTTATGTCCCTCGGATGCTATATATGCACACGGTATAAATTGAATAAAGAACGTCATGCGCAAGTTTTGGCAGCCATTGAAAGCAATAATGAAACGGAACGAAATGCAGTTTTGGATTCTTTATAAATTGAATTATGCGGAGTAATTGATTAATTATGAAAGTCAAAAAACCAAATTCAATAATTTATTTCATAGTTTACATTATTTTTTTCCCTCTATTAAAACTGTTATTCCGCCTAAATGTTGACCGCAGCGATTATAACTCCCCCGACGGTCCTGTTATCGTTGTTTCCAATCATGAATCGTTTATGGATTTTCTTGTTGTTATGTTGTCGATCTATCCGCGAAAAGTCAATGCCGTAACTGCTCAGAAATTCTTTTTGTTTAAACCGCTTCATAAATTGTTACCTTTAATGGGGTGTATTCCCAAGAACCTGTTTGATCCGGATGTACGTTCGATCATCGGAATCAGAACAGTTCTTAAAAGAGGGGACAGTATCTTGCTCTATCCCGAAGGACGCTGTTCAAGCGACGGAGCATATGTCGGTATTCATAAATCGACCGGGAAGCTAATAAAAAAGCTCGCTGTACCCGTGGTCAGTTGTTATATCGAGGGTTCGTACAGGTGCATGCCGTTTTGGCGCGACAGTATCAGAACCGGGCGGGTTCGGATTTCGATAAGGAATTTATTTACACCGGATGAATTACAATCATTGTCTGTCGAAGATATAAACAGTGCTTTGGATAAAAGGCTCAGCGGGCAAGATGCTTTACCGAAATTGCCGAATGAAAAGCCGCTTCGTACAAACGCAACGAGGAGACTTGCGGAGGGTTTACAAAATATTATATATTGGTGTCCGAAGTGTTTTCGGGAGTTTACGTTGGAAACTAAGGGGTGTTTGATCCGTTGCACAGTATGCGGAAATGCGGCGAAGATCGATCGTGACATGAAGTTTATTCCGACACCGGGGAGTGTTGTTCCGGACACGATACATGAATGGTTTAAAGATTTGACTCGATATGAAGCCGGTAAATTGCATGCAGATATGGATTCGCTCACAGTGAAGGTCAATGTTCGGTTGCCGGCTGATATACCGGGCGACGGAATGATTGAATGCGGATCGGGAGTTGTCAGCTTAAGTCCCAAGGGTTGGTATTATAACGGAGAGCTTAAAGGCGAACATGTCAGTTTATTTTTCCCGATCGATACTGTTCCCGCTTTACCGATCGATCCGAACGATGTATTTCAAATCTATGCACACGGAACATTTTACATGTTTTCACCGGAAGATAAACGTACATGCATCAAATATTCTGTGATCGGCGAATGTGCATATTGGAAATTCGCCTCTCCCGTCCAAATGACTCCGACTGCAATTTTCAATGAAAAATTATATGAAACGGACTGTATTTGATGAACTGTAAAAAAAACGATACAATAAAAAAACCTGATGCCGGTTTGTATTTTCTTGTCTATTTATTAGTGTATCCGTTATTAAAGTTATTCTTTAAACTGCAAATCGAACGAATCAATTTCAAAATGCCGGAAGGTGCATATATAGTATTATCCAATCACAATACAATGATTGATTTTATATTGGTCATGCTTTCATTTTACCCGCATCGCCTCAACGCAGTGGGAGCACAAAAATGGTTTCTTTATAAAGGATTGAATAAATTCTTACCAAAAATGGGAGTCATCCCGAAAAACATGTTCGACCCCGATGTTCGTTCGATCATCAACATAAAAAACGTCCTTAACAGAGGTGACGGAATTTTACTTTTCCCGGAAGGACGTTGTTCAAGCAGTCAGGTATATGCAGGTATGCATAAATCAACGGGAAAATTGATCCAAAAGTTCAATGTCCCCGTCATCAGCTGCTTTATCGAAGGCGCTCAGGTTTGTATGCCGCATTGGCGTAAAGGTTTTCGTTTCGGACGGGTTCGCATAACATACTCCGATCTTTTTTCTCCCGGTGAAGCAAAAAATCTTTCAACCGATGAAGTTAATAATAAAATCGATGCATACCTCAGCGGTACAGCCGGTTTATTGCCGATAAAAAAACCGTTTCGAACGGTTTGGTCAAGAAAACTTGCCGAAGGATTGGAACAAATTTTATATTATTGTCCTAATTGCAATTCTGAATATACCATGATAACAAACGGAAATTCTATCCGCTGCACTTCATGCAATAATGAAGCCACCCTTGACCGTGAAGCAAAATTGACCCCCACACCCGGCAGTATCGCACAAAATGAAATTTCTCTTTGGTACAGAGATCAAGTACGTAATGAAATGCAATCCGTAAATGAAGATATGAAACCGATAACGGAAAATGTAAAAATCCGAACACCTTCACCAAACCCGGGTGAAGCAGAAAAAACAGGTTCAGGTATAATGCGTCTCGATCCGAAAGGTTGGCATTTTGAAGGTGAAATATCCGGCAATCAAACAACACTCTTCTTCCCGACAGAATCCGTCCCTGCAATGTCCTATGATCACAACACCAATTATCAAATCAGTCACGCCGGCAGCTACTACATGTTCACCCCCGAAGACCCCCGAAAATGCCTCAAATACGTCATCCTCGCCGAATGCATCCACCGCAAATTCGCCCCAAACCCCCTAATGACCCCCGGCAAAAACAGCGGGTATGAATAAAATATTTGCTGTTTATTATGCATTTTGCAAAATTTATGATATAATAGTCGTCAAACAAATATATTTTAAAGGGAATTTTTTTATGAAGAAAATCACAAGCGGTTTAATGTTATTATTAGTTTTTTCACTTTTTTTCACGGGATGTGATTTATTGGGATCATCTTTTGATGCATCGGATTATATAAAAGGCGGTCTTGATTCTATTTACCTTGGTGTTCACAGTAAAGATTACGTGGATATGGTTATCGATTCTGAAGCAGACTTGAAAGCGACTTATGAAGAAGGCTTAAGGGTTGAAGCCGATTTCTTCATGCAATATTTTGATATCGAAGCTGATTATATTCCTGAAAGTATGGTTAATGAGATTATTAATCTTTTAAGAGAAATTTACACTCATTCAAGATATACTGTCGGTGAAGCCGTTAAATCCGGAGACAATCATCTTGTCAGTGTAACAATTTATCCGATTGATATTATTCAAAAAGTTATCGAAAATGACTTTAACCCGTTCCTTGAAGAATGGTATGAAATGGGTAGTCGCGGTGAATTTGATGAAATGTCTCCTGAAGAATTTGAATCACTCTGGGCTCGTAATATAATTGATATGACAAAACGCCATGTTAATTCAATCGGTCATCTTGAACCGACAACTATTTCAGTACAAGTTGAACTCAACAGAGTAGGCGGAAGAGATATTTTCAGCGTCAACGATGCCGATCTTGCCCGAATCGACTCATTTATTATTGCATATTAATAATTGCCGGTGAATATTAACATCCCGGATGATGTGAATTGCATTATTAATAAACTTGAAGAGCACGGTTATGAAGCGTATGCTGTCGGTGGTTGTGTTCGGGATATTCTTATGGGTAGGAGCCCGAAGGATTGGGATGTTTGCACTTCTGCTTTACCGGAGCAAATGACAGAAGTTTTTAAAGGTAAACGGATTATTGAAACCGGGCTCAAGCATGGTACGATAACATTAATGATCGACAAAAACCCGTATGAAATCACTACATACAGGGTGGACGGAAAATATTCTGACAACCGTCGTCCTGATAATGTTAAGTTTGTGAATGTCCTGAAGCGCGACTTAGCCAGACGTGACTTTACCATCAATGCCATGGCATTTAATCCGAAAACCGGATTGGTTGATTATTATAACGGGCAACAAGATCT
>Ga0123356_10008242_pt1 | contig 10372 bp, 6 predicted proteins | sample TergutEmb28metaG_2_FD_92546 | JGI IMG/M metagenome (GOLD analysis project Ga0123356, IMG submission 92546) | Embiratermes neotenicus P3 segment gut microbial communities from Petit-Saut dam, French Guiana - Emb289 P3 | ecosystem: Host-associated > Arthropoda: Insects > Digestive system > Gut ... | reverse complement strand
AGTCGTCTTATAATGAGAAGCTACCTCAATACGATCATCATAACTCTCTCAGGTACATCATTAGTATTGGTTTTAACAACTTTAACCGCATATCCTCTTTCCAGACCGGAATTGAGAGGAAAACCGGCATTTATGACATATATCATCTTTACGATGATGTTTAACGGCGGTTTGATACCTAACTTTTTATTGATTCGCGCATTAGGTATGCACGACACATTATTTGCCTTATTTGTCCCCGGAGCTTTGGGCGGTTTCAATATAATTTTAATGATCAATTTCTTCAGAAATATTCCCGCAAGCCTTATAGAAGCAGCCAGGATCGACGGTGCAGGCGAAATGGTCGTCCTCTTTAAGATCGTTCTTCCGTTGTCAACTGCGATTATAGCAACGATAGCACTCTTTTCTTCCGTTGGACTTTGGAACAACTTCTTCAGCGCGGTCATCTACATCAGATCACAAGAATTGTGGCCCGTTCAATTAGTTTTAAGGGAAATAATAATGGCAGCCAACATGGCTATTTTGCAGGCTGACGGGAATTTTGCCGAAGTTAACTTACGGGCACTCCCCGCCGTTTCAATCCGCTATGCAGCGCTTATAGTAACAATGTTACCGATCATGTGTGTATACCCGTTTCTCCAAAAATACTTCGTAAAAGGAGTAATGATCGGAGCGGTCAAAGGATAAATCCCGCAAGTATAAATCTCTGCATGTTTAGACTGTCGCGAAATTTGATTTCCGAAGTATCAATAAATCGGTTTTGAGCTCAACCGATAAACGATTTGATCGATCGTATCAGTTCTCGGAATTTCATGATTCGTGATTGACTAATAAATATTTTAAATCAGGAGGATATGTTTTGAAAAAAATTTCTGTATCAAAATTATTGGCATGTATTATTGTAATTGCAATGACGCTGTCACTTCTTGCCGCCTGCGGACCCGGCGGAAATGAAGGCGGAACGGAAGCATCGACCGAACAACCCGCAACTTCCGGAACGACCGGAGACAATCAAACAACAACAGAACAACCTGCCGCCGAAGGCAATCAAGAGCAGTACACGTTCAGCATTTTCGGCAATATGGCACCCGAAATGACTGATGCGGACAGAGCATTCTTTGCAGGTGTTGAAGAAGCTCTTAATGTAACCATCGATATCATGACCCCGCCGACAGCAAATTATGACGAAGCGTTACAATTGCTTTTGGCAAGCGGTGATTGGGCTGACTTGATGTTATTCGGCAGTCATAACTCTCCGATGTTTATGAACGCAGTACGCGACGGTGTATTCCTGCCTGTCGACGAATACATTGCCAATGCACCCAATCTTATGGCTTATTCATATGAAATCAGCTGGGACACTTTACGGGTTTTGGCGATCGAAGACGATAACAGGATTTGGGGTATCCCGCGTACATCAATAGCACGTGCCGACGGTTGGCTTATTCGCCAAGACTGGCTCGACAACCTGGGTATTGATTGGTGGCAAAGCGGTGAAGAAATGACACTCGAACAATTCGAAACCATTTTGGAAGCATTCACCACACAAGATCCTGACGGTGACGGTATAAACAATACATTCGGAATCGGTTACGTATCATTTGACGGATTTATGGATCCGCAACTCGGTCCTGCATTCGATGTATCCGGATGGCGTGATTACGACGGATATGTAATGGATCTTCGCGTTTCACAAGAAAGAGATAATTACAAAAACCTTCTTGAATGGAACAACAGGATGTGGGAATCCGGATTTGTCGATCCCGATTGGCCTACAATGGGTGTTGATGTATGGAACGAACGCTTTGAACGCGGTATTTCCGGTATTAAAGCTGACTTTGCAGGATGGCTTACAAACTTCCAGGATAACGGACGTCAATTAAACCCGGACTTCAACCTGTCATATATCCCGCGTGTTGTTTTGGAAAACGGTCAACACTATTATGCAGGCGGTTTCGGTATCGGCTTCTGGGGTTGTTGGACTATTGCTTCAACAATGGAACAACCGGAAAGAGGAGTTGAATTCTTAGACTTCCTGTTATCCGATGCATGGTGGAACAACACTAAATACGGTTTGGAAGGATTCACATGGAATTGGGTCGACGGCGAACAAGTACCGACAGACTTATACGGAACACACTCCTTCACAAGAAATATCGTAAGACGCAACAACGATCCGGGATTCTTTGTTTCCATCAATCAAACTGCGGAAGAAAGAGCAGAAATCGAAAGATACATAGATATTTGTATCAGACAATATTCCTTTACATTAGATCAAGGCTTCAGACCGCCTGCAGCAGATGAGCCGAGATTAATTGATGCTGATACGATACTGCGTACAACAACATCACGGATCGTAGCGGGTGATTTACCCGTAAGTGCATGGGATGCGGCCTTGGCAGACTGGTATGAAGCCGGCGGTGCTGATTATGTACAGCAAATGCAGGACTTTATAAGAGATAACAGATAATAACTGATCTAAACAAAAGGACGGTCAATAAAATGAATGCAGTATATATAAACGCAGGATCGTTCAAAGATTACGGAGGTTGGGTACTTGATACCCAGTTTATACCGAACATGGGATCGGAATACCTGTTGGCACACGGTTTGGGTATACCGGTAAACGATGCAGTGACCGAAGCGGAATTTCCCCGAACGGGAACATACCGTATGTGGGTTTTCACCAAGGACTGGGTGGCACATTGGAAAAAAGATATGGCACCCGGAACATTCAAAATCACTGCAGGAGAACAAACAAGTTCCGTAACCTTCGGAACAAACGGAGAAAAATGGAACTGGCAGGACGGCGGCACGGTTGAGATCGACTCAACCGTGATCCCCGTCACGGTTCACGACCTGACAGGTTTTGAAGGTCGCTTTGCCGCTATTTTATTTACTGACGACCTCGATTTCATACCGCCCGATGACATCGCGGAGCTTATCAAAATGCACAGGAAAATTTCAAACCAAGAACAAGATCAACCGCAAGGCAGTTATGATCTTGTTGTCGCCGGCGGGGGCATCGCCGGAATGTCAGCAGCAGTCATGGCAGCTCGCAAGGGTTTGAAAACGATTTTGATACAGGACAGAGATGTAGTCGGCGGCAACAACAGTTCCGAAGTCAGAGTTTGGCTGGGAGCGGAAACAAATTTTCCTCCGTTACCAAAAATGGGAGATATCACAAGAGAGTTCGATCAGGAAAAAGAAGCCCATTACGGATGTTCAAACGTAGCTGAACTGTATGAAGATGACAAAAAAATGGCAATACTCAAAGCAGAACCGAACCTCAGCGTGTTTACGGGTTTCTTTGTAACGGATGCAGAAACAGAAAACGGCATTATTAAAGCGGTAACTGCATACGATGTCAGAAAAGGTCTTTATTATCGTATAGAAGCAAAATTATTTGCCGACTGTACAGGTGACGGATGTTTGGCTCATTATTCAAAAGCCCATTATGAGATCACAACAAACGGCCATATGGGAATGAATAACCATTGGCACATTGAAAAAACATCAGAGCCGCAATCATTCCCCCGTTGCCCGTGGGCGATCGATCTTTCAAATTCCGAATTCCCCGGAAGAAAAAACATACTTAATCATTACGGTGTGGAAGGCGAAGAAGCCTTGGGATGTTGGTATTGGGAAAGCGGAATGGAACTCGACCCCATTGAATATGCCGAGTATACACGAGATACAAATTTCCGTGCAATGTACGGTGCAGTGGATTGTATAAAAAACACCGACGGAGACTATCCCGACTATATCTTAAAGTTTGCGTCATATATCGGAGGCAAAAGAGAGTCTCGACGTATATTGGGTGACGTCATTGTCACAAAAGCAGATGCATTTTCGGAAACAAAATTTCCTGACGGTATTGTACCGTCAACATGGAATTTTGACGTACATTATCCGAACAAAAGATTCTACACTGCTTTTCACGAAGGTGATGCATTCCTCACATATGATTATCACGAACCGTTTCCCAAACCTTTCTGGATACCGTATCGTTGCTTATACTCACGAAATGTGGCGAATCTGTTTATGGCAGGTCGTGATGTCAGTGTATCACATGATGCTCTGGGAACAGCACGTATAATGCGTACATGCGGAATGATGGGAGAAGCAGTAGGTGCGGCTGCAAAAATATGCATAACCCAAAATGTTTTACCGCGTGATGTATACAATGACCATCTTGATGAATTATTAAGTAATTTTCGATAAAACAAAAGTATGTAAATCGTCATATATCTTGAAGCAGTTTCAAAAACTGCTTCAAGATAAGGCGATTTTACCTTTACATCCGTTTATTGACGAAATATAAATATGAAAAAACCGGCAAATCGTTATATAATGATTAATAAGAGCATAATAACAGCAGAATGGAGTTGATATCTTGCCGTATTCATTGATAATAGCCGACGACGAAAAAATCATGCGAAAAAGTCTTTCAGACATAGTAAAGTGGGATGAATTGGGTTTTACGCTGTCAGCGGTTTTTTCCGACGGTGCTCATGTACTTGAATATTTAAAAGACAACCCCACCGATTGTTTATTGATCGACATTGAAATGATCAAAGTGTCCGGTTTACAGGTAGCGGAGTTCATACATAAAAATTCTCTCCCTACAAAAATCGTTTTCCTGACAGGACATAAAAACTTTGATTATGCACAAAAAGCCGTAGAATACAATGTAGAACACTATATATTAAAACCCGTATCATTACCTGAAATAAAAAGAGTATTCACATTGATGCGTGAAAAACTCGATAAAAATGCTTTATTGGAAAAAAACATCGAAAAGCAGCAAGATTCATATAAACGTCTTATAAATTACGAAAAAGAACAATTGATCACGGAAATCACAATGGGAGCTTTTACCGATAGAAAACAATTGGAAAAACGCATCAAAATGGTCGGGATCAATCAAATCGAACTGTCCCAATCCTGTATATTACTGTCCGTACATTTACGCGATGACGACAGTCTTAAAGATTTAATTAAAACATACGGTTTACAAGAGTTCAGAGAATACTTAACAAAAGTTCTCAGAACGCTTGATGAATTCATTGATTTTTACCCGATGGAATTTTTCGGTCATCAAATGAACGGGATCATGCTTGAAAAAACAAAAGGTGCTTTATTCTTATACAGATCAGATCCCGAAAAATTCGAAAAAGATATCACCGGTTTGATCAATATGTCATTGGGACTTGTATCAAATGTCACATTTGTCCATTATTTTACCGATTTAATGAAAATGACAGAGTTTAATTATTCAACGGAAGCATTTCTCGGCGCTCTGGATGAAGGATTGAAATCAATACTCAAAAAACAAAAACGCTTGCTCATGACCCATATAATCGGGCTGGATTCAGATCAGGCACTTTCATTATTTGCGGTATTTATAGTTCAATGTCACCCGATCGGTTTGGCAGGAGCAAAAAATCAAACGATTCGTTTCTTTTCCACCGTCATTGACAAGTTGGGCAATGAATATAACGATTTTCAGGACGCAGTCGCCGATAAAATATCATTCATTGAAGTCGCCCGCTTACCTGACGAAGATTCATTGATCATATGGGGGCAACAAACCATAATCGGTATAATCGATTTACTTTCAAAAATGAAATATCAGGGAAGCGACAGAAACGTACAAAAAATCAAACACTTTATCGAAGAAAATTATGACCGCGATATAACACTGTCGGAAATAGCCGAACAGGTTTATTTAAACCCGTTTTATATCAGTAAAATATTCAAAGACAAAACCGGAATGACATTTACGGATTATCTCACAGACATGCGTATAACAGCTGCAGCCCGTCTGTTAAAACAACCGGATATATATGTCTATGAAGTCTGCACAAGTGTAGGATACCAAAATCTTAAACATTTCTATAAAATCTTTAAAAAGAAAACCGGTTGTACTCCCACCGAATACAGAGAGAAGGTAAAACTTGAAAGTATGGATACCGAAATTTAATAATAAACGGTTTTTTCGTCTGTTTTTGAAAAACATCGTTTTGGTATTTTCCGGGATAGCTACATTGCTTTTGGTAATTGCCGTAGTAATTTACCTCTTTGCAAATCAGCAATTATTACATGAAGTCGATGCCGCTAACATGCGAACAATGGAAACAGCTCTTTCGACCGTTGATGCCGTTGTTAAAGCATCACAAGGAGCCGTTGTCAGATTTGCCATGGACATAAACATACAAACTCTTGATGCCGGTATTGAATATAACAGGTTTGATTATGATTTTATTCAAAGAGTGATTATCGCACTTCAAAACATGCGACTGAGCCTTCGTCAGGATTTGGATTATTCCATGTATATATATTTTGAAAACACATCCTATGTTCTTTGTACAAGACGCGGAGGACAATTCGCCGACTTCCATACCGATCTGACTATAAATGATATTTACCGGCAAAAACGTGAAATCGTTCCGGGTATGCGCAGTTTTACGGCGTTAAGACAAACATTTTTTGATGTGCATAAAGAAAACGAACTCAACTTCCTGACATTTTATCAGGAAATATCCGGTTACGTACAAAATGCAAGCTTTGTTGCTTTAAATGTGAATGTCAATGCTTTTGCCGATTATATAAGCGGAACGGGATATACTGACGGGTCACGATTTGTTTTGATAAATAATACGGGAAGCGTGATATTGGACACAAATTGGAATGTTGCCGGTTACCACGAATATGTTCCGGGTTACATCGAACCCGTATTGGATGAAATCCTGCATACCGAAAGAGGCAATCTTACTCTTAACATCGACGGCAACGCAATGCGTATATCATGGCTTGAATATCCTCAGGAAAATTGGACGATCATACAGTTTGTACCGTTTGATGCATACAGAGTAAGCATGCTGACACTCAAAAACTTCATTATAATCGCAATCATTATCGGCCTCATTTTTTCAGCGATCATCGCTTTCATAATCACCGTTCGATTATTCAAACCTATATCCGATATAATAAGGATCATAGACGATCCCGAATCTTATGACACATCATACGATCGAAGCGGTGAAATCAAATATATTTTAATGAATGTACTTGAATCATTTCAAAAGAACATTGTTTTGGAAAAAGAAATGCTCCAAAAATTATCGGTACTCAGGGATTCAAGAGCAATAATGTTGCAGGAACAAATAAACCCGCATTTTTTATACAACACCCTGCAGGCGATCAATTGGTTGGCAATATCAGAAACATCGAATGAAGAAAGTAACACATCAAATGCGATCATTACTCTTGCGGAAATTATAAGAGTAAGCATGGAGCAAACAGATAACTTCACCACTATTTTCGAAGAAGTTGAACACTTCAAAAAATACATGCAGATCGCTCAATTACGATACGGCGAAGAAATAAACTACGAATGCAATGTCGCCCCGGGCATCGAATACCATAAAATCCTGAAAATAACTCTGCAACCGCTTGCGGAAAACGCAATTTTACACGGCATACAACCGAAAGGCGGAGTCGGTAACATTTATGTTGATATCGCTATACGTGACGGCGATTTATATGTATGTGTCGAAGATGACGGCGAAGGAATGGACGACTTCGCTTTAGAATCTTTTAATCAAATGTTGCTCAACAAAGCGGAAGATATCAACATAACGGGACACATCGGTTTATTCAACATATGCCAACGTGTAAAACTTATATACGGAGAACAATACGGCGTAAAAATAAGCCGTTCCGGTCACGGAGGTTTCAAAGTCGAAGTAACAATGGGCATAAAATAATAACCCTGAATCCTAACCCGCTATGCATGACTGAAACATGACATTTTAACAATACTTTATATATAAAATCAGCGTACTTTACATCACAATTAATAATGATAAAATTTATTTATTAAATTAACCGGCGTAATTATGAAAGGGGTCAGTTATGAAAAATCTTGAGCATCATTTTGATTTTTGCGTTATCGGCGGCGGAATGTCGGGTCTGTGTGCAGCAGTCGCAGCAGCAAGAAAAGGTATAAAAACAGCGATCATCCAAGACAGACCTGTTTTCGGCGGCAATGCATCAAGCGAGATCCGTATGTGGATATGCGGAGCACATGAAAAAGATAATCGTGAAACAGGCATAATAGAGGAAGTAATGCTGGAAAACTATTACATAAATCCCGGATACAAATATCCGCTTTGGGATGCTGTATTACATGAAGCCGCAATGCTCGAACCGAACTTAAAAATGTTTTTAAACTGCACATGCATAGATGCAAAAGTAGAAAATGACACGATAATAAACGTTAAAGGATGGCAGTTGACCACAGAAACATTCCATACCGTAAATGCAAAATTTTTCGCAGACTGTTCCGGCGATTCAATACTCGCACCCCTGACCGGAGCCGAATTCATGCTCGGAAGAGAAGCAAAATCAGAATTCAACGAAAGAATTCCTCCCGATATTGCAGATAAAAAAACAATGGGAATGAGTTGTCTGATACAGTTTCGCGAAACACCGAACAAGGTTGAATACATCCCGCCGAAATGGGCATATAAATACACGAGCGATGATGACCTTCCCGATGCAGACCATTTTTTAACAACAAACTTTTGGTGGATGGAAGTAGGCGGATGTCACGACTCCATTCATGACACCGAAGAACTGCGTGATGAACTTCTGAAAATCGCTTTCGGAGTCGCAGACCATGTCAAAAACTACGGTGATCACGGAGCTGATAATTGGGAACTTGAATGGGTAGGCTTTTTACCCGGAAAAAGAGAATCCAGACGATATAAAGCACCTTACATCATCGACCAAAATCACGTCGAAAGCGGCGGCAAAACAGATGACATCGTCGCCTACGGAGGCTGGACGATGGACGATCACTTCCCCGAAGGCTTTTACTTCAGAAACGGACACCCGACACTGTACCATCCCGCTCCGTCACCGTGGGGCATACCTTTCAGCAGTCTTTATTCCGTAAACATAAAAAACCTGCTGTTCGCAGGACGCAACATCAGCGCCACACATGCCGCAATGAGTTCTTCACGAGTAATGGCAACATGCGCACTCATGGGACAAGCCATCGGAACCGCTGTCGCACAAATAGTTCCGGAAAACAAACAAATCGCAGATATCGATATACCCAAACTTCAACAAGCTCTGATGTTCGATGACTGCTTCATTCCGTGGTCAACACGTGAGGTATCGGTACTGACAAAAAAAGCAACAGTCAATAACGAAATAATCCGTAACGGCACAGACAGAGGAGAAGAAAACCTTTGGGTCGGCAAACCCGGCGAAACCCTGAAATACGAATTTGACACACCCGAAAAAATATCCGGCATCCGCCTCATCTTTGACAGTGATCTCAACAGAGGCTACCAAAACATGCCGTGTTCATATCCCCTTGTCCAAACATCGTTCAAAATGCCGCCGACTGTGATAAAAGGATACAAAATAATATTGACCGGAGCAAACGGCGAAACCGAAGAAATAACCGTAAATGACAACAGACAACGATTTGTACTGCATAATGTCGACAAAACAATAAAATCAGCAGAATTTATACCCGAAACCACACACGGCCACGATAAATTCAATGTATTCTCATTTGAACTTTATTAAGTTAAACGCGACCGGTTTATGGAGGTATCTATGAATATCGTTTATGTTAATGCGGGTTCTTTTAATGATTACGGCGGTTGGGTTCTTGATACCCAATTTGTGTTGAATATGGGATCGGAATATCTTTTGGCTCACGGATTGGGAACACCGGTCCGTGATGCAAAAACAACTGTTAAATTTCCGCAACCGGGTAAGTATAAATTGTGGGTTTATTGTTGCAAGTACGCCGTTACTTCCTCGTATAGTTACCACATGACTATAATTTACGGATTCAGTAATTTCCCACGGGGGGTTATCCGGAGGCAAAACTAAACCATTACTCGGGCGAATTGTAAATGTTCGCGTTGCGCCGGAAGGCATAGGCTCTGCCCAATCCGCACTTGCTTCTAATACCCAGCTTCCCCCACTCTGAAGCGGATTTAATACGACATTCGTTGTGCCGTAATTTGTAACAGTTAATGTCCGCACCGGAAACTGACTGTACCCTTCTGCATGGCTTCCAAAGTTCAAATTGACAGGTGATGCAAATATCCTGCGCCTTTCGGGCGGTAAAGATAATCTGAATATATCACCATTCCTCGGGTCTAAAACCAAATACGGCAATATTGAACTTGATGGACTGTTAGTTCCTATGCCAAACTGATTTTCATAATTGCGCCCCCAAACCATAACTACGCCATCGTTTCCGAGAGCTGCCGAATGTTCGCTTCCGGCAGAAAGGGATTTTACATTACTTACACCTTGTACTTGCAAGGGGGTTGTT
>Ga0123356_10008241_pt1 | contig 10372 bp, 10 predicted proteins | sample TergutEmb28metaG_2_FD_92546 | JGI IMG/M metagenome (GOLD analysis project Ga0123356, IMG submission 92546) | Embiratermes neotenicus P3 segment gut microbial communities from Petit-Saut dam, French Guiana - Emb289 P3 | ecosystem: Host-associated > Arthropoda: Insects > Digestive system > Gut ... | reverse complement strand
GTTCAGGAAGTCGAGCAGATCGGGCGGCGGCTGCCAGCTGCTCACCGGGATAGACCAATGCCCACAGATCAGGTGATCCGCCGGCCAGTCTGCAGGCTGCGCGACCAGCTCCTTGGAGACACAACAGAGCATTGGAAAGTCGTGCACGGGGGCGCGCCGTTGCTCTCGTGTACCAAACACTTCGCGTCGTGCCCTTCGCGCGGCAGTATTCTTGGCGGCCAGCGCCCACAATGCCATCCGATGCGTCCAGCGGTTCAGCCATCCCGGCAGCCTCATGGGCCGCATAGAAGGTGCGCAGAACTCGCGCGTCGGCCAGTTAGGCTGTAGGGACAGAAAGACGGCTGGCTTGTTGAGCTCATCGCACAGGATGAGGCCCGGAGCGTACGCAAGGCCGCAGAACAGTATCGCGTCCGAGCTCCTGGCATGCTCGCCCACGGCACGCAGCCAGGCAGCCGTGTTGCATGCGAAGAAGCCCTTCAGGTTCCTGACGAAAGCCACCATGTCCGCCAAACGCAGCTCCCGGGATAGATCGCCGGCCGGCGCCAGGGACTTGAAATCTCCCTGCAACGCGTCGCAGGGTACCTCCAGCATGCGCGGCAGAGTCAGAGTTGCCTCATCAGCGAACAGCTTGACTTCATGGCCGCGATCGAGAAGCCCGCGGCACAAGGCAGCAAGCGGGCGCGTATCGCCCTCGCTGCCGCAGGTGATGACGGAAAATCGCATCGCAGGCTTCTGCCAGTCCCCTACGGTGCACAAGTATAGTGCGCAAGGCGTAGCTGCGTGACGCGATTCTATTACATCAACGAGATGCAGTTCAGCGATGATCTCATGCTTCAGAAACTGAGTGCCGATGAGAAGCAGCGTGCTTTGAGCTATGCGACGATCGAAACGCCCCAGCGAACGGATGTTGGCTGGGTAGTCACCCGCAATATCCATCTGGGGGAGAACGTTCCGGACTACAAGCCTTGCCCCGTTGCTGAATGATGTGTTGGTCACGCTCGCGCTGCAGCCGTGACGACACGCAACAGGTGCGAGAAGTTGTTTCAGAATTCGGCGAGACCTCAAAGGGTCCGTGAGCCGTGCAGGGCGGCTGGGTTGCAGGGGAGCAGGCTGCCACTACGAGGCGCTGCTCGTGGCGAGGTCCCCACCCGACTCCAGCATGCGCCAAGCTGTCTGGTCAGTTAGCAATGCTCCTTCAGCGCCACAGCCTCTTGCACAAAAGATTAAGTAGAATTAAATCTTTGTGCATGTCGTCGCAGCCCCCCCTGAGCCTAGCTGGCAGGCGCTCTATGACATTGCCGCGTCCCAGGAGGGGCTATTCACCACGCGCCAAGCCGAGGCGGCCGGTTATTCGCCGCCTCTGCTGGCCTACCACCTGAAAGCTGGCCGGCTTGCGCGAATTTCGCAGCGGCATCTACCGCCTGGTGATGCAGGGTGACGTCCCGAGGCACACGAAAGCGGCGATGCCGCCAGCTTAGCGGCAAAGTGATGTGGATCTGAGCGGGCAGGACGTCCGAGAGGCCGTGCAGGGACAGGGCAGTTGGTGCGAGAGCCACAACCGGCTCCAGTTGGTGCGCACGACTGGTCGCCTGAACGCACGCGAAGCCAATGCCGCCTGGATGACGGATCATTGCGTGGGATCGGCAGAGACAGGCGGGCGGCACGGTCACTCGCGCAACGGTGCCCAAGCAGACCGCTTCGAGCTTCCCGCCTCATGCGCAAGGTAGTCTGCTGCTCGTATGTGGTCGCGACTGACCAGGCAGGGGCGCTGCACATGTGCTTGTTTTCTGGCGGAGAGGGTGGGATTCGAACCCACGAACACCCGTGAAGATGTTACTGGAATTCCAGTCCAGCGCCTTCGACCGCTCGGCCACCTCTCCGCACGTGAGCCCCGACATCGGTCTCGAGGCAGGGGCGAATGATCCTCGAAGCGCCACGGGCCGGTCAATCCTCGCAGCTGCAGCGGCCTGCCCCTTGAAGGCATGACGGCCACGGGCTTGCGGCAGCAAGATCCCCCCTTGAGCCTCGGGTGCGCCTGCGGGGGTGCCTGGATTAATCAGCGAGCTCGAGGGCGCCGGCTTGCGAGTACTCGCTCGCCCGAGGACACCCTCGCTCGCCCCGGTCAAGCTTGCGGGCGCACGGGCTTGGGCACGTTGAACGGCGGCGGCTCGTCCAGGCAGGGCTGATTGCCCTTGCGCGACGGCGGCGCTGGCTCATTGAGCTGCGGGATGCGCAGCGCGTTGGTGGTGTCCGGTGGATCAAGCCCGGGCGGAATGACCAGCAGCGGTGCGCTCTGCGCACTCATGTAAGGCTGCACCTTGTGGCAGGCACGCTCGTGCAGCGTGTGACAGCCGGCCAGGCCGAGCAATGCGATCACGGCGAGTGTCCGGATCGTCAAGAATTCCATCAAGAGTTCCCCCAAACGCAAACGGAATGATGCTATGGGCCTCGTGGGTGAGGCCGAACAGCGCGTCCCTCTAACCTCTACTCGCCCCGTGCAAGCCCGGCTTCCCCGGCAGCCCGCAGCGCCGCGAGCACGCTCGGCTGGCTCGCGGCCGACAGCGGCGTGAGCGGCAAGCGAATGCCATGGTCGATCAAGCCGCTGTGCGCCAGCAGCCACTTCACCGGAATCGGGCTCGGCTCGATGAAAAGACTGCGATGTAGCTCCGCCAGCCTGGCATCGAGGCGCTCGGCGAGCGCTTGATCGCCCCGCAACGCGCTCGCCACCATGTCGGCCATGGCACGCGGGACGACGTTCGCGGTCACCGAGACAACCCCCCGCGCCCCCGCCAGGATCGCCTCCCGTGCAGTCGCGTCATCGCCGCTCAAGAGCGCGAACCCCGCGCGGCAGCAGCCCATGAGCTCGGTGATCCGCTCGTGGCCCGGGACGGCCTCTTTGACCCCCACGATCGCGGAAAGTTGCGACAGACGGCCCACCGTCTGCGGTTTCATATCGACGGCGGTGCGCGCGGGCACGTTGTAGAGGACGAGCGGCTTGCGGGAGGCCTCGGCCACCGCGGCAAAGTGCAGGTACAGGCCTTCCTGCGTCGGCCGGGTGTAGGGCGGGGCGAGGACGAGGAGCCCGTCCACCGGCAGCTCCGACAGCGAGCGCACCCGCTCTGCAGTGGTGGCGGTGGAGCTCGTGCCCGTGCCGACGAGCACCGGGATGCGCCTGCGCACCTGCTCGCAGGCTCGCTGCGCCAGCTCACGCAGCTCGGCCTCGCGCAGGGTCGCCGCTTCTCCCGTGGTTCCCCCCACGATGATGCCGTTGGTGCCGCTTGCCAGATGCAGCTCGATGAGCCGCGTCCAGGCGTCGAAATCGACCGAGGCATCCGGCCGCATGGGTGTGACGACAGCGACCAGACTGCCTGAAAACATCGACTCTCTCTTGGCCTAAGCTCCGCAAGCGCGCGGCGAGGGTGATCTTCACGTGAGTGAGATGTGGGCATGTTACGAGCCGATGCTGAGACTAGGCAAGCTTGGACGCTACCGGGTTCACCCCCGCTCGCGCCCCGGGGCCAGCGCCCGCCCCGGTTACCCCGTCGCAACCGAACGGCTCTCCTTGGTACACTGCAAGCTGGTAAAGAGGATCAAGACCGAACCGCCCACCCAAAGATGAAGCAGCACCTGGCCGTTTCGGCGATCGGCGACGACCGCACGGGGATGGTGCACGAGCTGACCCGCGTGATCAGCGAGTGCGGGGGCAACATCAGCGAGAGCCGGATGGCCACCCTCGGCACCGAGTTCGCGATGCTGCTCCTGGTCTCGGGTAACTGGCACGCGCTGGCCAAGCTCGAAACCGAGCTCAAGCGGCTCGCCGAGACCAGCAGCCTCAGCATCCACCTGAAGCGCACCGAGCCGCGTTCCCCGCGCACGGACATGCTGCCGTACTCGATCGATGTGGTGTGTCTGGACCAGACCGGGATCGTCTCAGGGCTATCGGGCTTCTTCGCCACTCGCGGGATCGACATTGCCGAGGTCTCCACGCGCAGCTACCCGGCGGCCCACACCGGGGCGCCGATGTTCTCCGTGCAGATGATCGTCAACGTGCCGAGCCGCATCCACGTCGCGCACCTGCGTGAGGAGTTCATGGAGTTCTGCGACTCGCTGAATCTCGACGCCATTCTCGAGCCAGTGAAGTCCTGAAATCCAAAGCAATGGCCGGCAAGGTCAAGGTGGGCGCAAAGGTGCCCGATTTCTCGCTGCCCGCCGGCGGCGGCAGCCATTGGCGGCTCAAGGAGGCGGCAGGCGAGAAGCTCGTGATCTACTTCTACCCCAAGGACATGACCGCGGGGTGCACCCGCGAGTCGCAGGATTTTCGCGATCTGCACGCCGCCTTTCGCAAGGCGCGCACGCGCATCATCGGCATCTCCCGCGACAGTCTCGCTTCCCACGAGAAGTTCCAGCAGAAGGAGTCTCTCCCCTTCCCGCTGCTGTCGGACACCGAGGAGAGCGCCTGCCGCCTGTTTGATGTCATCAAGGAGAAGAGCCTCTACGGCAAGAAACACATGGGGATCGAGCGCAGCACGTTCTTGCTGGACGGCGCGGGTGTCTTGCAGCGCGAATGGCGCAAGGTGAAGGTGCCCGGCCACGTGGAGGAAGTACTTGAAGCGGCGAAGTCTCTATGATCCGGGCCCCGGCACCGCCACCTCGGGCGCGCTCAAGGGTGTGAAAGGAAAGCCACGCGAAGGCAGACGGCTGTTCGTGCTCGACACGAACGTGCTGATGCACGATCCAACGGCGATATTTCGCTTCGAGGAGCACGATGTCTACCTGCCGATGGTGGTGCTCGAGGAGCTTGATGCCCACAAGAAGGGCCTCTCGGAAGCCTCGCGCAACGTGCGCCAGGTGAGCCGCTTCCTCGATGACATGATGCGCGATGCGACCAAGGAGCAGATCGATCGCGGCCTGCCACTGCCGAGTGGCTACTCCGGCAATCATGGCAAGAAGCCCTCCTCCGGGCGGCTCTTCTTCCAGACCCGCCAGCTCACCGGCGCGCTGCCGGAGAGCCTGCCCGGACAGCTGAGCGATAACGCGATCCTCGCCCAGACGCTCGCCTTGCAGAACGAGCAGCGCGACGCACGCGTGATCCTCGTCTCCAAGGATATCAACCTGAGGATCAAGGCGGCGATTCTCGGCGTGCACGCGGAGGACTACTACAGCGACAAGACGCTCGAGGACGCCGATGTCCTCTACAGCGGCATGAGCGCGCTGCCGCCTGACTTCTGGGAGCAGCACGGCAAGGACATGCGCTCGTGGAAGGAGGCGGACCGGACCTTCTACGAGATCAGCGGACCTGCGCTGGCCGCGTGGCAGATGAACCAGGGGCTCTACGAGGACAGCCCGGAGGGTATCGAGGGCATCGTGCGCAAGATCGGGCGCGACGGCGCCGTGATCGAGCTGCTGCGTGATCACCGCAGCGAGCGCCACAACGTCTGGGGGATCACGGCCCGCAACCGCGAGCAGAACTTCGCCCTGAACCTGCTGATGGACCCACAGATCGACTTCGTGACGGTGCTGGGTCCCGCCGGCACGGGCAAGACCCTGCTGGCGCTCGCCGCCGGCCTCATGCAGACGCTCGAAAGCAACCGCTTCCTGGAGATCATCATGACCCGGGTCACCATCCCCCTCGGGGAGGACATCGGCTTCCTGCCCGGCACGGAGGAGGAGAAGATGGAGCCGTGGATGGGCGCCCTCATGGACAACCTGGAGGTGCTCACGGGCACCCAGGAAGGGGGCAACTGGGGCCGCGCGGCCACCAACGACCTGTTGCGTAACCGCATCAAGATCCGCTCGCTCAATTTCATGCGCGGCCGGACCTTCCTGAATCGCTACGTCATCCTCGATGAGGCCCAGAATCTCACGCCCAAGCAGACGAAGGCGCTGATCACCCGCGCAGGTCCCGGCACGAAGCTGGTCTGCCTCGGCAATATCGCGCAGATCGATACCCCCTATCTCACGGAAACCACCTCGGGTTTGACGTATGCTGTGAATCGCTTCCGCGGCTGGGACCACTCCGGCCATGTCACGCTGGTGCGGGGAGAGCGTTCTCGCCTGGCCGACTACGCATCGGATATCCTGTGAGGCTCCGGGGGACCATGTTTTTGTAAGTTTTTGTAAACACTGGGAAACTTCGGCTCCTTGAGCGGGGTCAACTCATACATGCGCGCTCTTCTGCTGGCCCTTGCGGCCGCCCTCACAATGGGAGCGGCGGCGGCCTCTGCCGCCACCCCCGACCCCGCCAAGCCGCTGGATCTCTCCGCCCCTACGGGAGTCGATCTGCCGGACATGGGTAGCCCCGCCGAGACGATTCTCTCGAAGCAGGACGAGGCCCAGCTCGGGGCCATGGTCTACAAGGAGATGCGCGATGAGAACGCCGTCATCGATGACCCGGAGGTCGCCGAGTACCTGCAGTCACTCGGCACGCGCCTCGCCGCCCAGAGCGCAGACGGCGCGCGCGGCTTTCACTACAACGCGGTCAAGGACGATGCCATCAATGCCTTCGCGGTGCCCGGGGGCTACATCTTCATCAACTCCGGGCTGATCCTGGCCTCGAACACCGAGTCCGAGCTGGCCGGCGTGATGGGGCACGAGACCGCGCACGTCACGCAGCACCATATCGCGCGCTTCCTGCGCAAGCAGAGCCAGCAGAGCCTGATCAACGCCGCCGCCATGCTGGGTGCCATCCTGCTCGCGGCCATGTCGCATGGCAGCGGCAGCGGGGCCGAGGGAGGCATCGCGGCCGCGCAGGGCATGGCGGTCCAGCAGCAGATCAACTTCACGCGCGACAACGAGGAGGAAGCCGACCGGGTCGGGATCGGCTACATGGCCGGAGCCGGCTTCGATCCGAAGGGGATGGGGGATTTCTTCGAGACCCTGAGCCGGCGCTACAGCCTCGGGACCAGCTGGATTCCTCCGATGCTTCTCGACCACCCGGTCACGACCGACCGCATCGCCGAGGCGCGCGCCCGCGCGGCCCAGATGCCGCCCTCCCACTACAAGGACAGCCTGAGCTACCAGATGATCAAGGAGCGCGTGCGGGTGCTGATGTCCAAGGGTGATGTGGATATCGAGAAGCAGTACGAAGGCAGGCTCGCTCAAGGTGAGCGCACCCTGGGTGTGCGCTATGGGCAGGCGCTGGCGCTCATCGCCGACCACCGCCCCATCGAGGCCGCCAAGATACTCTACGATCTGACGCAGGAGCACCCGGACCTGACCCTGCTCTACAGCGCGCTCGGGGAGGCCGAGTCGAAGGCGGGCCACCAGAACGATGCGCTGTCGACCTTCAAGCGCTCGATGGCGCTCTTCCCGCGCAACGTTCCACTCACCGTGCGCTACGCGCAAGCACTCATGGCCGCGGGCAACCCCACGGAGGCGCACCGGGTGCTGCTGGATCTGTTCAACAACGTCGAGCCGACGCCGGAGCAGATCCGATTGACGGCGCTGGCTGCCGACGCTGCGAACGACAAGGGGGATGCCTATTACTACATGGCGCAGTATCAGATCGCCAACGGCGAGCTGATGCTGGCCGTGCAGCAGTACCAGCTGGCACTCCAGTCAGCCAACCTGAGCACCGTGCAGCGCCAGCGGATCCGCGCGGCCCTAGATGAGCTGCGCGACTTCCTGCGCACCACCAAGCTGCGCCGCGTCAGCGATAACGGCCCCTAGCCGCTCCCACTCCCATCCCGAGGGCCGAGGGTCTGTAGCCGCCAGCCGACAGTGCAAGCTGGCGACGCCTCTTTGGAGGCAGGGTTCACAAATCACGGCCACGCTACAGGTACAATGGCACGAGTGCCTATTGCATTTGCAGCGCTCATGCCAACACTCAGCCGCCTCGCCACACCCTTCATCGCCCTGCTGCTCGGGGCTTGCGCTGCCGCCCCAGCCAAGCGCGACCCGCGCGATCCCTTCGAGCGCGTGAACCGTTCCATCTACAAATTCAATGACGGCTTCGACCGTGCGGTCGCCAAGCCTATCGCGCACGGCTACCGGGCAGCGACCCCACAGTTCGTGCGCACCGGCGTCAGCAACTTCTTCGACAACCTGCACTACCCCACCACGATCGTGAACGATGTGCTGCAGGCAAAGGTGAAGTCCTTCTTCTCCGACACCGGCCGCTTCGTGCTGAACTCGACACTCGGCGTCGGCGGTCTATTTGACCCGGCGACCTCCGCGGGTCTTGACAAGAACACGCGGGACTTGGGCCAGACCTTCGGCAAGTGGGGCATCGGGACCGGACCCTACCTCATGCTGCCTTTCCTGGGACCCACCGACGTACGCGATGCGGTCGGCCGGGGGGGCGATACGTTCACCACTCCGCAGTATTACCTGCTCAATTTCTGGCCCAGCGCCGGGCTGTTTGCGGTCGAGGCCGTTGACACGCGCTACCGCTTGCTCTCGACGGACGCCGTTCTGGATGCCGCCTACGACCGCTACGCCTTCATCCGCAACGCCTACTTGCAGCGTCGTCAGTTCATGGTGACCGGTTCCTCAGCCTCCAAGGAGGAGGAGGACGAGCAGAAGCTGTTCGAGAATCTGGAGAACACCGACCAGGACGGGAAGACCCCGCCGAAGGAGTGACGGGCCCGCCTGGCCTTCAGGGCGCTATGCCGTGCCGTAGCAGCTCGTCGAGGTCGCTGATCGCGGCGATCGACAGCAAGCTCGCCGGCAGATGCAGGTAGCGCAGGCCGCGGCCCTCGCGCTTGGCGGCGGCGAGCCAGTCGAGCAGCACCGCAAGCCCCGCGCTATCGGCAGCCGTGATCCCGGCGCAGTCCATCTCGAGCTCGCGCGCGCTGCACGCCTGCAGGGCCTGCAAGCCGAGCTCGCGGGCGCGCCGCGCAGTGCTGAAGCTCAGCGCGCCGCGCGCCTCCAGGCGCCCCCCTGCGCCCATGCCGATCTCGAAGCTCACCGCGCTTGCGGCACCGTTTGCCGCGGTGACCGCCGGCGCGGTGCTCATGACTTGCCGCCGCGCGGCTTGCCCAGGGCGCTCGGCTTCTCGCCCTTCTCCAGACGGGCGATGACCGCATCCAGACCCTCCTTGTCGATCTGCGCTGCGAAGTCTTCCTTGTAGCTCTTCACGTAGCTGATACCGTCAATCGAAACATCCAGGGCCTGCCAGCCCTGCGGCGTCTGGCCCATGAAGTAGTTGACCTGGATCCGGTCCCCGTTATCGCGCTTGATCTCGGTGCGCACGGTGGCGACCTTGGCGCCCGGATCCACGCTCGTCGGGTAGACCTTGAGCCGGTCCGCGGTGAACTCGGCGAGCGCCGCGCCGTAGTTGCTCAGCATCGAGTGATAGAACGCATCGATGAAGCGCTGACGTTGCTCGGGAGTGGCTGTGGCCCAGTGCGGCCCAAGCACCGCCCGCGCGGCAGCCTGCGTATTGAGGTGCGGGAGCAGGTACTGGCTCACCAGCTGCTCCATCTTCGCGGGGTCCTTGCGGTAGGCCTCGCGGTTGCCCTCGAGGGCCTTCATGATGCTCTGCGCCGTGTCCTGCACCACCTGCGAAGGGCTGTCGTTGCTCGCAGCTGGGGCGGGCTGCGCATGCAGCGCGGGCTGGGCTGCGCACACAAGCAGCGCTGCCATCATCGAAAGCATGCTCGCGGTTTTCATTTCTTTGACTCCTGCGAAGTCTGGCTGTCGCCACCCTTGCTGCTCGCGAAGCTGGCAAAGAACTTGTTGATGATGTTCTCGAGCACGATGGCCGACTGGGTCTGTGCGATCTGGCTGCCTTCCTTGAGATAGGTGTCCATGCCACCCGGGCTGAGGCCGATGTACTTGCCGCCGAGCAGCCCCTGAGTCTCGATGCTGGCGAAGCTGTCCTCGGGGATCTGATTGTACTTTGGATCGATGCGCATGCTGACCACGGCCTTGAAGCTCTTCGAGTCAAAGCGGATGCCCTGCACCTCCCCGACGGTGACTCCGGACATGCTGACAGGCGAGCCGACCTTCAGGTCCCCGATGTCGTCGAACAGCGCGGTGACGTGAAAGCCACTCCGGTTGCCGAGCTTCAAGCCGCTGGCCGGCAGCTGCGTGGTGAGGAACAGGAGCGCTGCAAATCCCAGCAGCACGAACAGGCCGGTTCCGATCTCGAGTGTGCGACTTGCGCGCATGGGATTAGAGTCCTCCTACCAGAATACCGCCGTGACCGTGTAGTCAAGGAGCAGGATGAGCACGGAGGAGGCCACCACCGTACGCGTCGTGGCAAGCCCCACCCCTTCGGCCGTCGGCTCCGTGTGGTAGCCCTCATACACCGCGATGAGGCTACAGACGAAACCAAATACCACGCTCTTGATCAGCCCTTCGTGCACATCGTGCAGACCGACGTTAGTCTGCATCTGGGACCAGAACGAGCCACGATCCACACCCATCT
>Ga0123356_10008240_pt1 | contig 10372 bp, 10 predicted proteins | sample TergutEmb28metaG_2_FD_92546 | JGI IMG/M metagenome (GOLD analysis project Ga0123356, IMG submission 92546) | Embiratermes neotenicus P3 segment gut microbial communities from Petit-Saut dam, French Guiana - Emb289 P3 | ecosystem: Host-associated > Arthropoda: Insects > Digestive system > Gut ... | reverse complement strand
TCAAGGTAAAATCAGCCTTTCCTGACGGCGCAATGCTCACTCCTGCCATTTCTTGCAGCAGCGCTTCATATTTGTCCCTAAGCTCAGTATATGCAGTAAATTGCAGGTCCGTCATCGGTGATTCACCCTTCGAAATATCGACAGTATCGGGTGCCATTGTACCACGCTCCGGTAATAATACAGTATATTTATAATGTCGGAAAATTGAGCCTATACTTTAGTGCAACTGCGCAAATCTACGCAAAGATACATAATTTTGACCAATTTCCGCCCAATCAAGTCCAGCCCTCAGGCAGCGGCCTTCTAGAATATTCCTCAGGTTCCCAACCTTCGAGCGGGAGACGCTGCATTGCGCCGAAAATCTTGTTTTTTAGATCCGGATAGGTGAGACAGAGCGTTTTCAAAAGCGTCTTTACTTCTTCGCGTTTGCTTTCACCGTCCATCGGGCATGGGTTAAACACGACCGGAAGCCCATGGTGCTCCGCAAGCTTAATAATCACACTTTCCCCCACGTACAGCATCGGCCTTATTTGCGTCACATCGGCCCTGTCCATATATGTCACAGGCTGAAAGCAGTTTATGCGCCCTTCAAAAAACAGTGACATCAAATAAGTCTCAACTGCATCGTCGAAATGATGCCCAAGCGCCAGTTTTTTGATCCCGAGCTCAGTTATGATGTCGTGAAGCGCTCCGCGCCTCATTTTCGCGCATAACGAACACGGGTTTTTTTCCTTGCGCTCATCGAAAATCACCCTGGCCAAATCTCTTCGGCGCAGAGTGAAAGGCACGTCCAGTTCTTTGCATAACTCATCTACGCGTGAATAATCCGTCTCATTAAACCCCATGTCCAAAGTAACTGCATGAAGCTTGAATGATTTTGGGTAATATCCCCTCAGACTTGCCAGAGCGCACAAAAGCGAAAGCGAATCTTTTCCGCCGGAAAGACCGACCGCTATTGTCTCGCCGTCCTCGATCATACCATAGTCCTCGACGCATCGGCGGACCAGGCCTGTTAATTTGTTGATAATAGCCCCCAACCCCTCTCGGTCAATTTGAATATTCGATTCGAGCATCCGAGAGCATTCCGGAGATATCCGGAGCATTCGGGAGCTTGTGACACAGTAAAACGAATAATCGAATATCTGGTATTGACACAGGTTTTAGCATGTGGTATATATAACGGGCGTTTATTTTACTATTGATTCGCGTTTTTGTCAAAAATATGGAGGAGAGATAATGTCAACTACACTCGCTAGAAAGGAAACCATGACGCGTAAATGGTACATCCTTGACGCTGCTGGCAAGCCCATGGGGCGAACAGCCGCAAAAGCTGCAAACATATTACGCGGCAAACACAAGCCCGATTACACCCCGACAGTCGATTGCGGCGATTTCGTCATAATCCTAAACGCTGCGGAAGCGGTGCTGACCGGCAATAAGCTTGAACAGAAGTATTACCGCCGCCACAGCGGATGGGTCGGCGGCCTAAAAGAAATCCAGTATAAGCGCATAATGGAAACACGCCCCGAATTCGCAATGATGCGCGCCGTTCGCGGCATGATGGCAAAAAACACGCGCGACCGCGGCGCATTAAAGCGCCTGCGCATATTCAGGGGGCAGGAGCACAATCACGAGGCGCAGAAACCAGTCGCCTGGACACAGGACTGAGGGAGGAACGAGAATGTATACGAGTAAGAAGCCATATCTATATGGGACTGGCAGAAGAAAATCCTCTGTCGCAAGAGTCCATCTTTTCCCGGGCGGAACAGGCGCTATCTCTGTAAACGGGCGCGATATCGACGATTATTTCGGCCTTGAGACGCTCAAGTATATCGTGCGCCAGCCGCTCAAAACCACCGGAACAGCAGGCACGGTAGACATAATCGCAACCGTTAAGGGAGGCGGGGTGACCGGTCAGGCCGGCGCCATCCGTCACGGCATTTCACGGGCATTGCTGCTTGTCGACGAGTCTTTCAGGCCATCCCTTAAGGACGCGGGCTTCCTGACGCGCGACCCGAGGATGAAGGAGCGCAAAAAATACGGTCTTAAGGCCGCACGGAGAGCGCCACAATTCAGCAAAAGGTAACATTGTCATAGTTATTGTCATTGTTTTAGTATTAAGGGGCTGCCAACAGCCCCTTAACCTTGTTGTTTACCTTTTTCTGTATTTGTTCTGCTCCGATGCTTTAAAGTTGTATAGCGGTTTTATATGTGCTACTATGTCAGCTGTTGGCCCGATCTGACTGATGATTTCGTCGATGGGCTTATATGCCATCGGCGATTCATCAAGAGTTTCGGGTAATACGCAAGTTGAGTATATCCCGCTCATTTCGGTTTTATATTGATCCATCGACAGTTCCTTTAGAGCTTTCTTTCGGCTCATTAACCTGCCTGCTCCGTGGGGGGCTGAGTAGTTCCAGTCAGGGTTTCCCTTGCCGATACAAATCAAACTGCCGTCGCGCATATTAATTGGTATAAGCAGTTTTTCTCCGTTTTTTGCCGAAACTGCTCCCTTGCGCAGTATCATAGAATCCGTATCGATATAATTATGAATGGTTGTGAACCCCTCAACTGCCGAAAGGCGCATCCCTACAAGAATCACATCCGTCATAGCTTTACGGTTCAGTACAGCGTATCTCTGGATGATCGCCATATCATGTAAATAATCGTCGAACAGCGTACCTTCAACGTACGCTAAATCCTCCGGGACATAAGTTTGGGTCTGAGCTTTGCGAGTATTCATTGCAGCTTGGATTTCTTTTTGCCGCCCCTCTGCTTTTAGACGCTGGATCACTTCTTCCATCTGGAATTGCGCTTTTCCGCAGAGCGCATTGTAGCCCTCGGTTTGGTAGTACTCCGCAACTTCATTTCCTATATGACGGCTTCCTGAATGCACAACAATGTATAGCATTCCATCTCCTGAGCGCGCGACCTCAATAAAATGGTTCCCGCCACCAAGGGTTCCAATACTCTTATACGCACGGTTCTGGTTCACATGTTTACTGCAGCGTAACATGGACAAGTCGATCTCTTCCGCATACTTATGCGTTTTGGTACGTATATTAAACCCAGCGGGAATTTGCTTGTTAATAATTTCATCAAGACGGGCAAAATCCAGTCCGGTCGTGTTTATTTGCGTTGTTTCCATGCCGCAGCCAATGTCTACTCCGACCATGCCCGGCACGATCTTATCAGTTATGGTCATAGTGGTGCCGATCGTGCAGCCTTTTCCAGCATGGACGTCAGGCATTATACGGATTTTGTTGTCCGCGAATGCTTCTTGATCGCAAACTGCTTTTATTTGCGTTTCCGACATCTCTTCCAACTGTGCTGCAAAGCATATGGCTGAATTAAACTTTCCTTTAATAGTAATCATATCTATCCCTTCAATCATGTTAAGTGCAAACAGCAAATCCCTGTGACCACTGCGGTTACAGGGATTCCCTGGAGCTTCCGGTCGGACTCGAACCGACGACCTGCGCATTACGAATGCGCTGCTCTACCAACTGAGCTACGGAAGCAACGAGTTACCGTCGCATTTTACTATATCCGCTTCTGCTTGTCAATAACTATCAAATATGGTATTATATTCAAATAAGCTTGATCTGGGATTGGGTATTAATTTATGAGCCACGTATATGCAGGCAGCGAAATGCTGCGATTAAGCGAATTATTCAGACCGGGTCACACGTTGGCATGGGAGTTCCTGAACCGGTTTGACTGGCCATGGGAAGCTCTGCCGGAGATTTGCGGATATGTTTCGGAAGCCGGCGCCAGGCTCGACGCTTCAGAGTTTGACAGGCTCCCGAACGATGTATGGATACACAAAACTGCCTCTGTTGCGGCATCGGCTCACATCGGAAAATCCGTGATTATTGGCGCGAATACAGAGATTCGGCACAACGCATATATTAGGGAAAACTCGATTATTGGTAATGGTGCAATCGTAGGCAACTCCTCTGAACTGAAAAACGTTATCCTTTTCGACGAAGTGCAGGTCCCGCATTTTAATTACATCGGCGATTCCATCCTTGGGTATAGCTCGCATATGGGCGCCGGCGCGATAACGTCCAACATAAAGAGTGACCGTTTGCCCATATCTGTAACATGCGGCGATTTGCGGATTGACACAGGACTTATGAAGTTCGGGGCTATTCTCGGCGACCATGTCGAAGTCGGCTGCAATGCGGTGCTGAATCCCGGCTGCATAATAGGTCCGAATGCAACCATATACCCTTTGTCGCAGGTGCGTGGTTATGTGCCTGCAGGGAGTATATACAAAAAGCTGGGCGAAATTGCAAAAAAACGTTGACGCTGCATACACGCAAAGTGTAAAGTGTAAACGCAAAATGGAATAATTCGGAATTCGGAATTCGGAATTCGGAATTTGTTGCGAACGTACTACAAAATACGAAGGCGAATCAACATGAACTCAACCGATAGTACTTTCAAGCAGACTGTTGGCAGCAGACTGTCCCATGCTTACATTGTTTGCGGCGAAGCTGCCGAAATGCTTGCGATGGCGGCTGTATGCCCTAACTGTTCCGGCGATAAACCATGCAAGGCATGTAATCACTGCAGTAAAGCAGCACGGCGCATCCATCCTGATATTATTTACGTTGAAAAGATGCCGGATAAGCGGGAAATCCTTGTCGACCAGATACGCGAACTCAGGAAAGATGTTATTGTCGTCCCGAATGATTCCGAAAAAAAGGCATATGTCATCGATTCTGCGGAGCTTATGAATGAGAATGCTCAGAGCGCTTTGCTACGGATACTGGAAGAGCCGCCTGCACATGCCGTGTTTATCCTCAGAACCGGGAATCCTGCCGAGCTTTTACCTACTGTACGTTCGCGATGCCTGGAGCTTAATGTGCGAGCTGCAGATGAGCCTGACGACTCTGCTGCAATGGAGATGGCAAATGAGTTCTTTGTGGCGATCGGGCACGGGAATGCTGCGCTGGAAGCTTATATGTTTCAGTGGGACAAGCTTGATAAGGATGCATTCGCCGAGTTCCTGTCAGCGGTGCGGTCGCAAGCCGCAACAAGACTCAGGGCAGGCATTCAGAATAATTCAGACATATCGCAAGATACGCTGCTACGGGTGGAAGACCTGCTCACCAAGGCAGGCGAGATGCTTGACTTGAATGTAAACACAGGGCATATTTCGGGAATGATGTGTGCAAACCTCATTACAATTGACAATTAACAATTGACAATGGACAATTAATAGTTGATTTTATTTGCTCCGCGTTGACTGAGATAATTCCGGTAATCGGTTTGCGGAGCTGACAGGAAGTTTTGAAAGGATTTTATTTTGACTGAGATTATTGGTGTTCGTTTTAACAACAGAGGAAAAGTGTATTATTTTGACCCCGCAGGCATCTCAGTAACAAAGGGCGAAAACGTGATAGTTGAGACCTCGAAGGGCCTCGAATACGGCGAATGCGCGCGTGGAAATCATATGGTAGACGATACTGCAGTGGTTCAGCCTCTGCGGCCTGTGTTACGCATCGCGACTGCAGAAGATGATTTAAGCTCGAAGGCCGGCAAGGAAAAAGAGAAAGAAGCCTTTGAGTATTGCCAGAGAAAAATTGCGGAATTTGGCCTTGAGATGAAGCTTGTTAACGTCGAGTATGGTTTTGAAGGCAATAAGATACTCTTTTTCTTTACATCGGAAGGACGCGTCGATTTCAGGGATCTCGTCAAAGATCTTGCCGGAATGTTCAGGGCTAGGATCGAGCTCCGTCAGATAGGCGTGAGGGATGAGGCGAAGATGCTTGGCGGACTGGGAGTTTGCGGAAAAGCGTTTTGTTGCTCGCAGTTTCTTACTGAGTTCCATCCTGTTTCGATAAAAATGGCAAAAACGCAAGGTCTTTCGCTGAATCCGACTAAGATTTCCGGCACATGCGGGCGACTCATGTGCTGCCTCAAGTATGAAGAATTTGCATACGAGGATCTCGTAAAAAAGGCGCCTAAGATTGACGCTTTTGTTGAAACGCCGTCCGGCAAGGGTACTGTCATTAACGTCAATCTGCTTCGCGGGAATGCAAAGGTGCGCCTTGAAGAAGGTCTTGACACAACTCTCAAAACCTTTACTTTTGAAGAGCTTGACGTACTTGGCGGAAAAGGGCGCAGGGCTGAATACATTGCCGCAAAAGCCGAGGGAAAGCTTGAGGAAGCAGGTTTTTCCATTTCTCCCCCGCCGGAATTAAGGCTTTCATTTGATAATCCCCGCCCAAACAAGCGGGAGAATCGGAAACAATCGGACGATTCATCGTCTGGCAGGCACGATAACCAAAGCACGCACAGACAACCTTCAGAACAAAGAAAAACGATTGGCCCGTATAGTCCCGACCGCACAACAAATAGCGGTGACAAAATCTCAAAACCGATTCGCCCGCAGCCGCTTGAAGGGGCTCATGGCAAAAAGCCCTTCGTCAAGCGCCGAAGAGGCGGGCGTGGCAAGAAATAGCAGCTAGTGGCTAGTGGCTAGTGGCTAGTGGCTAGAATAGTATACTTACATCTTCTGATATTTGACAACTAGCGTAGAAGGGTGGTGACGTAATGTTCGCTGGACGGCAGAATGAACTGAAAAGGCTCGAAGGATTGTATGACAGCGGCAAGTTTGAATGCGTTATACTCCACGGTCGGCAACGCGTTGGTAAGACCGCGCTTTTGCGCGAGTTCACGAAAAACAAAAAAGCCCTATATTTCGCGGCTCAGGAAACAAGCGACCGCGAAAACCTGGATTCACTGGCACGCTGTTTCGAAATGTTTGTCAGCGAAAAAGGCGCTGACCAAGAGTCAGAGACGAGGTATTACGACGAGGTATTTGAGCGTGTTTCCGTTCTGGCGCGTGAAAAGCGGCTTATTATGATAATAGACGACTACCAGTTCCTGTCGGCAGCAAACCGCGATATCTCGGAACTGATATGCAAGCAAATTGACAAAAGGCTTACAAAAACCCAACTTATGCTTATTATCTGCGGTTCATCCGAGACAATCATGGAAAGCGAGGCGCTTGGGTATGAGAGTCCGTTCCATGGCCGTCGCACAGCTCAGATAACCTTGCGTCCTTTCACATTTTTTGAGGTAAAGAGGCATTACAGCGATTTTTCTCCGTTTGACATCGCTGTTATCTATGGCGTGACCGGAGGTATCCCAAGATATCTCGCGCTAATGGATCCTGAACAGCCGGTCGAAGACAATATCAATCGCGCTTTTTTTGATACTTCGTCATATTTATTTGAAGAACCTGCAAATTTCCTGCGCCGTTTGGTTCGCGACCCCATGTACTATAACGCGGTTTTGAGAGCGATTGCTCTCGGGCAAACAAAGAATTCGGAGATTTCATCCACTGTCGGCCTGGAGACCAGCGCTTGCACAGCTTATCTTAAGAACCTGATTACACACGGTCTGGTCAGCAAACACACCCCGGTGACCGAAAAAGCCGGAAAAAAGACCGTCTATGAAATTGAAGACAGTATGTTCCGATTCTGGTACCGATTCGTGCCGGACAACATGTCGCTAATTAAAAGCGGGATGTCGGACAGGATATGGCGCAATGTCGCTAAAGGTATTCCATCTTATATGCAAAAGGTTTTCGAAGATATCTGCCGCCAGTGGATCGTGCAGAGAAACGAAAACGGCCGCTTGCCTGTGAAGCTCGTCGAAATCGGGCGTTGGTGGGGCGTTGATCCTGTTTTGAAAAACGAAGCAACTCTGCCTATTATCGCATACGCCGACGACAAACATGCTCTATTCGGCGATTGTGTATGGTCTAATGAGCCGGTCGGCGTTTCTGCGCTCTCCTCGCTAGACGAGCGCAGCAGGCTTTTCCGGTATCCAAACAGGTACTTGTTCCTGTTTTCAAGCTCCGGCTTTTCAGAGGAATGCGCTGACGCGGCAAGGCGCATAGGCGCGAATCTGGTAATGTTTGAGTGAAAAGAACCGGGGCTGATTACAGCCCCGGTTCTTTTTGCTAAAAGGTTTATCCCCAGATTTCTTGTTCCGATGGGACTTTGTTTCCTGCCATGTTGTAGGCTATGCGGGATACATTGATGAGGTGGTAGTACGTCAGGTTCTCTGAAATCGAGTTGTTTCCCCACGATCCGCAGCCTAAAGTGTTTGTAGGATTCAGGCCGTTATAGAAGCTGCCCCCGCCGCTGGATGCGCACACTTGATTCACAACAATCCGCGACACCTCGGTCTTAAGCGCCGCCTCTTCGATATGGCTGTTGTTGTCAGAGTGAATGCAGATGCTGTGCCCTTTGCCTGCTTTTTCCAAATTGTTTCGGGCAATCTCAATGGCTTCTTGCCACGTATCGTATCTGTAGGAGCTGAGGACGGGGAATATCTTCTCTGCGCCCAGAACATCTGCGCTGTCCACTGCCTCAACAACCAGAACGCGCGTATCCTTTGGTACGGTTATGCCTGCGGCCTCGGCAATTATCGGAGCATCCTGACCAACAATGCTCCTGTTCATTTCGCCGCCGGGGAATAGCGTGTCCCGCAATGCGTCGCGCTGTGAATCCGGGACTACATAGGCGCCGCTGCGCGAAAAACACTGCATGATCTTGTCGAAATCCTTGCGCGGCGCAATTACGCTCTGTTCACCGGTGCAGATGATTCCGTTGTCGAACCCCCTGCCGGTCGCGATCTTGCTAGCAGCAGCTTCATAATCTACACCAATGTCAATCAGTGCCTGAATGTTTCCAGAGCCTACGCCCAGCGCCGGTTTCCCGCTGCTGTATACAGCCTTTACCATTGCTGCACCGCCAGTGGCGATAACAACGTCAACGTCGCTGGCAAGCATCTGGGTCAGCTCCAAAGATGGAATCTCCAGAATTTGGATACAGTTTTCCGGGGCGCCAAGTTTTTTAAGCTCATCGTTAATGCATTTTACTGTCTTGACGCCTGTGGCTAGCGCCCTTGGGTGCGGGGCGATGATTATTGGGTTTCTGCCCTTTATCGCAAACATGGAATTTGACATTGGCGTCACTGAAGGATTCGTCACCGGCGTTATCGCCCCGACGATTCCAACAGGCTTAGCAACCTTGATGATACCGGTTGCTTCGTCTCTGTCGATGATCCCTACAGACTTTTTATCGCGTAAGGACCACCAGATCATATTTGCTTTTCCCCTGTTTTTCGCTATTTTGTCCTCGACAACGCCCATGCCGGTATCCTTTACGGCAAATTCGGCAAGCTCAACGGCGTTGTCAAATATAGCCTTACCTATGGCTTTTACCAGCGCATCCACCTGCTCCTGGGAATACTTTTCCAGTTCTTTTCCTGCACGTTTAGCTTTTTCGAGTAAATCGTCCAAATACTCCCTGAGACGCTGCATCTCAGCGCTCATTTCTTTAGTGCTGTTTGACATAATCGATCTTTCCTTTTATATCTATGCTTTGTAATATATCAGCCAACGCACGTCAGACCGCCGTCCGGGTACAGGATGTTTCCGGTCATGAAGTCCGACGCAGGTGCGGCTAGGAATAGGGCCGTTCCCACAATGTACTCAGGCATCGCCATTCGCCTCAGCGGCAGTTGGTCTATCAGAGACTGGCGGTAGGCGTCTCCGCCGCGCTGCTCGATAATATTAGTCATCATTGGCGTTTCTGTTACTGTAGGCCCAATTGCGTTGACAGTGATGTTGTGCGGGCCGAATTCCGATGCAAGCTGCCTCGTCAACATGTCTACCGCGCCCTTTGTAGTGCAGTATCCAACGTTGCCTGCGCCAAGGGTGGCGATCTTACCCCTCACGGAGCTGATGATAACCATTTTCCCGTATCCGTTGCCCTTCATATGTATGCCGAAATGCTTGCAGCAAAGCATTATGCTGACGACGTTTACCTCGAATAGAGCCCTGTATGCATCGACCGGGAACTCCTCAACCGGAAATTTCTTGTTTATGCCCTGTGCGCATACTAGGATGTCGACCTTACCCATATCCGCTGTTGTTTTGTTTACCATTTCGACGACACGCTCTTCGTTTGTAGCGTCTACAGCGTAAGTACCTACTTCGACGCCGAATTCAGCCTTGATTTCATCCTTGGCGCGAGCCAGTCCCTCTTCGCTGATGTCGACGATAGTAGTGTTTACTCCGGACGAAACCAAACCCTTGGCAAGAGTCTTGCCCAGTCCGCCCGCTCCGCCGATAACAACGGCGTTCTTACCTTTAATATCAAAGTAATCCATAATTATTTCCTTTCCCCTCCCGGCTTATTTGCCGGTCTCGAATGAGAATTCCTGCTCGGGGTCATAAAGCGCCAGAATACGTATCGGGTTCCCGTCGCCGCCATTCCAGCGCCACGGGAATGCCATGAAGAAGCACCTTTTCCCGGTTACCTCATCAATATCTCCGCCC